>ENA-OVGM01002560-OVGM01002560.1-human-gut-metagenome-genome-assembly--contig:-NODE-2560-length-11739-cov-2.999486_pt1 | contig 11739 bp, 9 predicted proteins | sample MGYA00237773_ERZ505425 | MGnify/ENA primary metagenome ERZ505425 (study PRJEB26158, sample SAMN06016407) | human gut metagenome | biome: human gut; feature: ankylosing spondylitis patient; material... | reverse complement strand
CCAGCTGTCCCCGGTGTACATCCAGATCGTTTTCGTGGGATATTTTTCCCGGATTTCACTCATGAGGTCTCTGACATCCGCCCGGTTCACGGGATGCATCGGATCTCCGCCGGAAAAGGTAATACCGGAAATATACGGCTTTTCCAACTGTTCGAAGATCTCCTGTTTTGCGCTTTCGTCAAATAAGAGTCCTCCGTCAGGATCCCAGGTAATAGGATTCTGGCATTCCTTGCAGCAATGGTTGCAGCCTGCCACCCACAGTACGACCCGCAGACCATCGCCGTTCAGCATATCGTCCTTGGTTATATTATGATATCTCATTTATCTGTCCATCCTGTCTCTACATACTTTTCCGCTCTGCGATCTCCGCCATCTTGGCATCGTTCAGTCTTGTATCTCCATGTACTCTGGAGTAAGACAGATAGCCGTTCATACGGTCGATCTTGGTCAGATTCCGGCTGCCGCAGACAGGACATACATCCATTTCCAGTTCCTGATGGCCACAGTCGTCGCAGTAAGCCAGAGACAGATTGACACCCTCGTAGAAGCCCATATCCATGGCTCTGTGGATCAGTGTCTTGATGGCTTCGGTATTGTAATCAATGGGATATTTTACATACTGGATCTTACCGCCGTTGCTCAGATCCCAGAAACGGTTCTCCAGATCCTGTTTCTGGATCGGCGTAATATCCTCTGTCACATGGCAATGGAAGCTGTTGCTGACATATTCTCGGTCGGATACACCCTCGATAATACCGTATTTTTCACGGAACTGCTTGACCTGAAGACCGCACAGATTCTCCGCTGGGGTTCCGTAGATGGCATACAGATTGCCGTCCTCTTCCTTGTACTCGGAGATCTTCTGGTTGATATGCTCCAGAACTTCTACCGCAAATGCACCGTCTTCCACCAGTGATTTGCCGTTGTACAGTTCCTGCAGTTCATTTAATGCCGTAATGCCGAAGCTGGCCGTAGCGGATTTCAGTAACGGTTTGATCTTGTCTGCCAGCTTCAGATGTCCACCCAGGAAACCGCCCTCGCAATATGCCAGAGGATTCGTGGACGCACGCATTTCTCCCAGATAAGCATAGGTCCGGATATGCAGCTGACGGATCAGTTCCAGATAATAATCCAGCACTTCATAAAAGTCTTTGCTTTCTTTTCTTGCCTTGGCCAGAATCATAGGCAGATGCAGGGATACCGCACCGATGTTGAAACGTCCCACAAATACCGGCTGGTCCTTGTCATCTGCAGGATGCATGCCGCCTCTCTCATACCATGGAGACAGAAATGCTCTGCATCCCATGGGAGATACGATCTTGCCATACTGCTTGTACATGCTTGCCACATAGCCCTTGCCGGTAAGACTCAGCCAGTCGGGATACATGGTCTTGGCAGAGCATTCCACACCTGCCTCGAAAACATCCTCCAACGGCTTTCCGGGGCCGTGCAGATTCTCATCATATAAGAATACGATCTTAGGGAACAATACAGGCTTCTTGTGGTCCTTTTTGCCCTGTCCCTTTCTGCGGACATCCAGCATGGTAATAGTCGCCATCTTTGCAAATTTACCGGTGCCGGTTCCTGCGGTCACGGTAATAAACGGATAATCACCACGGCTGCTGGCCACAGTATTGAACTTGTACTCCCACCCCTGGAAGCCCTGTTCAAATTCTTTCTGGACATCTGCCAGTGCCTCTGCTTCCGCCACATCTGCGGCAATACCCAGACGCTCATATTTTGCCAGCGCTCTGTTATAAGACTTCTCCGCATACGGTTCCAGGATCAGATCCACGCTGGGTACGGTGAATCCGCCGTACTGCTGGCTGGCTGCACTTAAAACGATATCGCCGATAACATCAAACGCCACATCCAGTGTCTTCGGCTCATTGTACCAGATATTGCCCATCTCAAATCCGCCGGTCAGTACACTCTGCACGTCGAACAGACAACAATTCATGGTATCTCTTCTGGCGGACATGTCATGGACATAAATATAACCGTCCCGGCAGGCCTGGATCTCTTCCGTGGTCAGGAAGAACTTCTGGTACAATTCCTTGTTCAGCTGATTGAAGATCAGGCTGCGCTTGGTGGATACCAGTGCGGAATCCGTGTTGGCATTTTCCTTGTCTCCGATGTACATGATGGACTGGCTCTTTTTGTAGACATCATCCAGCATCCGTACAAAATCCTGCTTATAGTTACGATAATCGCGGTAGCTTTTTGCAACGACCGGTTTTACCTGCTCTAATGGGAATGGGTACTTCATCCACTTCCAGTTCATTTACTTTTTCTACCACATAGCGGCAGATCTGCTCTTTTTCTTCTCTGGTGAATTTTGTCAGGGCACGGTACGCACTCTTGCCTACAGCGCTGATCACCTTCTGTACATTAAAAAGCTCTTTGCTCCCGTCCTTTTTAACGACGTAGATCTCTCTGTCCGGTCTGAACTTTTTGCCTTAATCTTCATTTTCTTCATGGGCATGTTCAAAATTACTGCTCATCTTTCTCTTCCCTTCATCCGATAATCCCCGGCTGTTGCCCGGATTTACTGTATTCCCCTCACTTACGATAACGTTTGTAGATACCATATATGGTATCTGTAGTCATCAAAAAGCAATATATTGTGGGTGATATGTACCAGTATAAAAAAGAATCCCTGGCTTGTCAACGAGGGATCCCTTAGAAAACTATACAAAAAAGGGGGTGAATTTTTGGATAAATTTTTAATCTGCTGTTCCCGACTGTGCCCGTAAAATATCTGAAAGCCACTGTACATAGCGCTTTTGTACCGCTTCCGGCGCTACGATACGGGCCCCCTGTCCGATACCGGCCAGCCATCCGAAGAACTGTCCGCTGACCGCCACCTTTGCCCGGATCCGGAACACTTCCTCCGACATGGGACGGATATCCGTCTCCCTTCCGAAGCGGTCCAGTACCACGCCGGTCAGGCGCACCGGAAACTCCATGGTCACCACGCTCTCCTCTCCGGCAAACATGCCGAAGGTCTGGTTCGTATAGGAGGTCACATCGATCTGTGAAAACTGTTCCACTCCTTCTCTGGGCAGATCCGTCACTTCCGCCTGTCCCATCTTGTCCACACGGTAATGCTTGATCACTCTGTCTTCACTGTCGTAGGCGGCCAGATAATAATTTTCCTCCCGCCAGATCAGGGCCCAGGGACTGACGCATTTGTTGCCGTTTGGTCTGGGCACCAGCTGCTTTTTAAGATTCCAGTCCAGGTAGACAAAAGAGATCTGCTTATTTTCCTGAATAGCCCGGTGGATCGCATCAATGCTGTAATAAATGCTCTCATTCTCCGTCTTGACTCTTCCGGCCACATAGACCTGTCGCTGCAGTTTACCGGCATCGTTTTTCCCGGCGATGTGCTCCAGCTTCCGGATCAGTTCTCTGGATTTTTTCGTGGTGATAAACCGGGAAGACTGTACCGCGTCCACCAACAGCTTTAATTCCGGAAGTTCAAACTCCCGGCTGCCCAGATAATATCCGCCTCCCAGTCTGCTCTGCACCTGCACCACATCATAGCCGAAATCCGCAAGACATTCCATATCGTTGTAGATACTCTTGCGCTCTGCATGGATTCCCTGATTTTCCAGATATTTGATGATATCCGGTGTGCTCATTGGATGGTTTTCATCCGTGTTCTCCCGCAGCATCTTGATCAGATATAAAAGTTTTAATTTCTGTCCCGAAGATTTTGCCATGGATTATTCTTCTGTCTGTTTCTTTTCCTCTGCTGCATTCTTTTTCTTGCGCAGAGTGATTCCCAACGTAATGGCCACTGCACCTACAACCGCAATGACTACCAGTACTACCAGATAAGATAAAAATGAATTCAAAAAGCTTACTGCCATAATGTCTTCTCCTTTTCCCGATATCTTTGTATCCCGAAACTATTGCATGTATTAGAAGTATACCAACGAAATCCCCGTATCGTCAAGTGGTCCCTTCGGATATGGCCGCCGGGGTATTTATCCATTTTCCTGTCTTAAGAAAATTTTCCGCCTGTCCGGAAGCCTTCTTTATGATCTGTTCCTCATACCCCATCATCTGAAGCAGACGGATCGCATTTCTGGTGGATGCTTTTCCCGGCAGCAGCTGATAGGGGAACAGGATATCACCGTCCCGGATCACTTCCTCAAAATGATAGTTGTCATAGTATTCCTTCAAAAGCTCCGTCATTTCAATATCATGGGTAGCGGCAAAACCAAGCGTTCCGCTCTCCGCCAGACGGATCAGGATCTGCGTTGCCGCGGCGATCCGCTCCACCGTATTGGTTCCCCGAAGCACCTCATCCACAAAACAAAGCACCGGAGTTCTCCGTTCCCCGGCCGCATCCAGAATTCGTTTCAATGACCGGATCTCCACAATATAATAGCTCTCCCCGTTTTCCATGCTGTCCCGCAGGGCCATGGAGGAAAAGATCTGAAATATCGGTGCATGATAACTTTCCGCCGCGCAAGTATGGATCGTCTGTGCCAGAACGGCATTCACCGCCACCATTTTTAAGAACGTGGATTTACCGGAGGCATTGGATCCCGTAAGCAGAATTCCTCTGTCCGCCCGGATACTGTTTTTCACCGGCTGTGACAACAGCGGATGCCAACCCTTCTTCATATGCAGAAAAGCTTTCTCCGTATCTTCTTCCAGTTTCGGAATACAGTACCCTTCCAGAGATTTCCGAAATCCGCCTACGGATATGGCCATATCCAGGTACCCGGTGATTGCAAGCATGGTTTCCACTTGTCCGGTCTTTTTCCGCAGCTTTTCCAGCATCCGGTTAAACTGAAAGATATCCAGATGCAATATCATCCGCAGATAATCCGCAAGGATATCCAGAGGATTTCCACCAATCTTTCCCTGATTTCCAGCCATGACCCAATAGGCTCCCCGCCTCAACTCCCGCAGGCTCTTCAGTACCTCCCGAAGTTCATCCAGTTCTCTCCTGTATACCGGTATTTTCTGCTTCTCCAGTTCTTCACATACATCGATCAGCCGTAATACATAAGCGAAGCTGATAATATACGGTTCGATCACTTTTTTCTCCCGAAAATACGTCATGATATGCCAGAGCATACACAAGACAATTCCTACCCATCGCAGGCTGTACGAACAATAACAGGAGAAATGGAAGGTACAGCAGATTTCCCAGCACAATCTTACGGTTGGAACGCTCCCCCAGATAATCCAGGTTATCCAGATAATCGTAGAGAGAATATTTTCCCAGATGTCCCAGCCGTTTCATCAACAGCTGGATCCTTACTTTTATATTCTCCTGCTCCTGCAGCCAGTTAACCACTTCTTCCAGATGTTCCATTGCCTCTCTCCCGCAGGAAATATTCCGGAGCGTATAGTACAGATATTCCTCTCCCGCCGCAGAATAGGTCCGGTCGATCCGGCGAAAGACCTCGTCCATTCCCAGATCGTTCCATGTGATATCATCCAGCTGCTTCTCTTCCTTATGCCGTTCCAGATAGCTGCCCAGTCTTGCAAACCGCTCCAGTGAATATTCCTTCGGTGGTTCTTTTCCGTAATTTTCACGAAGATACTTCTTGAAAAGTTTTTCCTGATTTTTCGTCTGTATCAGCTCCTGCACTATCATAAATATAAAAAGCAAAAGCAATACGCCCGCAAATACAACAAATTCCATATTTTTTCTCACATTTCCGGATATAAGAAGGCAGGCACCGCCCCGTGCAGTGCCCGCCCCCATATTCTGACCTGTTTTTTATATTTCTTATTTGTAAAACTCTTTATGCGACAATAAAGAACTTTAACAGGAAGATCAAGGATAATACATAGGTAAGTACGGATACGTCCTTAGCTTTACCGGTAAATACCTTGATAACGGTATAGGTGATCAGACCGATACCGATGGCATGTCCGATAGATCCGGAGATCGGCATGGCGATCATCATCAGAGCCACGGGAAGCGCCTGGCAGATGTCATCAAAATCTACATTCTTAAGACCTGCTACCATAAGGACACCCACATAGATCAATGCGGAAGAGGTAGCTGCCGCAGGAATGATACCGGCGATGGGTGCAATGAAGATACATGCAAGGAACATAATACCGGTGGTCAGTGCGGTCAGACCGGTGCGTCCGCCTGCTTCCACACCGGAGGCAGACTCTACGAAGGTGGTAACGGTGGAAGTACCGGTTACGGAACCTGCCAGAGTTCCTACTGCATCAGACAAAAGTGCCTGCTTCATGTTAGGCATTTTTCCATCCTTATCCAGCATTCCCGCACGGCTTGCGGTTCCTACCAGAGTACCGATAGTATCAAACATATCAATGATACAGAAGGTAACGATCAGAGTAATTGCAGTAAACCAGCCAATCTGTGCAAATCCCTGGAAGTTAAACTTAAACAGTGTAGTGGACGCCATATCTCCGAAGGCCGGTACGAAGGATGCAGTTGCCAGAGAAGCAAAGGGATTGGTTCCCAGGAAAATGGCCTCTCCTGCCCAGTAGATGATGCTGGCGATCAGCATCCCCAGTAAAACAGCACCCTTGACACCTCTCTGTGCCAGAACAACAATGGCAAACAGACCTACGAACATGGTGACAACGGACAGAACCATTGCGGAATAACCGGAACCCATATTGGTCTTAGCCAGTGAAGGAGTCAGTGCACCGAAGAAGTCTCTCATAGCATAGAAAGGTCCCCCGTTCTCGGAATAGATTCCTGCATTGGAACCGACGCCGATGTTTAACAGCATCAGACCGATGGCCGGTGCGATACCGAGACGTACGCCCAAAGGAATGGCATCCACAATCTTCTCACGGATATTCAGCACGGAGAGGATCAGGAATACAATACCTTCCACCAGAACAATACACAAGGCAGCCTGGAAGGATGCCACATAGGTCATGCCGGTCAGGGCTACGATATTGGTTACTACGACTGCAAAAAAGCTGTTCAGTCCCATGCCGGGTGCCATGGCAAAAGGCTTGTTTGCCAGAAATGCCATTACGATGGTACCGATGGCGGATGCAATACAGGTTGCCAGGAAAACACCGTTCCACAGCTCCGGCATGGTATCCTTGCCAAAACCGGTCAGCAGGTTCGGATTCAGGGCTATGATATAAGCCATGGTCATGAACGTGGTCAGTCCGGCAATGATCTCTGTCCTTGCGGTGGTGTTGTTTTCCTTCAGTTTGAAGATTTTTTCTAACATCTTTTCCCTCCTAAGTATTCTGGGAGCCATGCGGGGAGCTCCGTTCTATGTCTTCTGAGTTATTTTTCTTACTCAGTCAACAGTCTCTTTACGATCTTCTCGCATTTTGTGTAAATACGTTCCGGATTCTCTCCCACATTAAATTCTCCGTTACGATACAAAATCTTGCCGCCGATCATGGTCATGCAGACATTGGACTTGCTGCCGCTGTAAACCAGATTCTTGGGGATGTTGTGAATGGGATGCATATTGGGCTGGTGCAGATCGATCATAATAAGATCTGCATATTTTCCCTTTGCAAGAACATCTGCGCGGTTCAGGCGCATTGCCCTGGCACCGTTCACCGTTGCCATCTTCAGTACCTCCACGGCATCCATGCTGGACGCATCCTTCTCTAACAGTTTGCTTAAGCCGGTGACTAAGAACATCTCCCGGAACATGTCCAGACAGTTATTGCTGGCCGGTCCATCGGTTCCAATGGCTACCGGGATCTTGTGCCGCACATAGTCGGCAATGGGTGCAATGCCGCTGGCCAGTTTCGTGTTGGAGCCGGGATTCGTGATCACATACATCCGATGTCTGCGGAAGACATCCATATCCTGTTCCGTCACATGAACGCAGTGGAAACCTCCTCCGCCAAAATCAAACATTCCCAGAGAGTCTAAGAACATGGGCGGTGTCATTCCGTAGCGAGCCTTACACTCTTCCACTTCCTTCTCCGTCTCGGAGATATGGGCATATACCGGTGTCCGGTAATGATGTGCCATTTCCGACACTTTCCAGAGCAGTTCCTTGGAACAGGTATATTCCGCATGAAATCCCAGCTGGTAACTGATCAGGGAATTCTTCTTATTCCATTTTAAAAACTCCTCTTCTACCTGTTTTGGAGAAGAACTGAAATTATTCAGTCCGGATACCAGTACACAACGCATTCCGGTGTCCAGACAGGCCTCAGCAATAGTATCCGGTGTCAGGTACATATCGAAAATGGAAGTCACTCCTGAGGTCAAGTATTCCAGCACTGCCAGTCTGGTCAGTTCATAGATGTCCTCACCGGTCAGTTTTGCTTCCAGAGGAAATACCTGCTTGTTCAGCCACTGATCCAGAGGCAGGTCATCTGCCATGGAGCGCAGGAAAGTCATACCGGAATGGGTATGTGCATTTTTAAATCCGGGCATCAGAAGGTTTCCCTTGCAATCCAGTTCGATATCCCACGCAATTCTGGGGAACTGGGATTTGTCCCATTCCTCCGCAAGTTCTTTCTGTTCCGCCACATAGGCGATCTTGTCGTTTTTTACCCATACTTCACCATAGAAGACTTCTCTGCCGGGTTCCATGGTGAGAATTCGTGCATTATATAATCTGATATTCATCTGATTGCATCTCCTCCAAATCCAAAGGGAAGTAATTCTTTTAAGGTATAGCGTTGATAATCCTGTTCACTATTTACCACGTAGATCACAAAATCATCCCTGCAAAATTCCTGCATCACCTGTCTGCAGATACCGCATGGATACGCATATTCCACCGGTGCCTCTCCGGATATTCCTCCGGCAATGGCAATGGCTGTAAATTCCCGTTCTCCCTCGCTGACCGCCTTGAAAAAGGCGGTACGCTCCGCACAGTTCGTAGCTCCGTAAGAAGCGTTTTCAATATTACCGCCAAGGTATCTGTGTCCATCCGCAGTCAGTAGTGCCGCTCCCACCGTATAACCGGAATAAGGAGCATATGCCAGTTTTCTGGCTTCCAATGCCTGGCTGACCAATGCCTTTTCTTCTGTCTCCTGGATCATCCGCATCTCCTTTTTCTCTGTGTCTATACAAATTTCTTCACAGATTCCGTTACCAGCTTCTTGAATCTGGGAGCTGCCATATCCGCAGCTTCCTGTACTTCCTCATGATTCAGAGGCTGATCTGTCATTCCCGCCGCCAGATTACTGATACAGGAGATGCCACAGATCCGCATTCCCATGTGGTTGGCAGCAATTGCTTCCACCACTGTGCTCATGCCTACTGCGTCACAGCCAAGTGTCCGGAGCATACGGATCTCTGCCGGAGATTCGAAGGATGGGCCGGTCAGCTGGGTATAAATACCCTCCTGTAAATAGATACCGTTCTCCTTTGCGGTCTCACGGATGATCTGCTGTAAGTCCTTGTCATACACATGGCTCATATCCGGGAAACGCAGTCCCAGTTCATCCATGTTGGCACCGATCAGAGGATTGGGGGCAAACACGGAAATATGATCTCTGATCAGCATCAGGTCACCGGCATGGAAAGAAGTATTCACACCACCTGCCGCATTGGTCAGAAACAGAATCTCAGCGCCTAACAGTTTCATCAGTCTGGTGGGCAGTACCACATCCGTCACATCATAACCTTCGTAGTAATGTACTCTTCCCTTCATACACACCACAGGAATCTCATCGAGATAACCGAAGATAAATTTACCGGCATGCCCCGGTACGGTGGAAACAGGAAATCCCTCGATCTCCGCATAAGGGATCTCTGTCACCACACGGATCTGTTCCGCATAATCGCCCAGGCCCGATCCCAAAACAATCGCCACCTTAGGTACAAAATCCGTCTTTTTTCTCACACACTCATAACAGTTCTGTAATTTTGCATATACCTGATTCATCTATATCCTCCGTTTAGCCGTATTTTCATGCAATTTAGCAAATATTCTTCCTGTTTTTCAGAAAAATAAAGCAAAGTCAACAAAGGTATTATACAAAATGCACGGGAAAAAAGCAATGGAAAGCTAACATCCCATACAATTTCTCCGTGCTTCGCACTCTCGAAATTGTAACCCACATTCGCATTTCGGACTATCGTCCTCCCCTGCTCATGTGTGTTTACTCCCCTCATAGAAAGTCTGCTTTGCCTGCAGGCAGTCTCGCAGACTTTCCATGGGTGGGTTATGGAATCATATAATAATACAAACCATGCCACCGTTGCTGTCGTTGACGATCTTTTGCATGGTATCCTGGAGTTTCAGCTGGCTCTCTTCTCCGATGGAAGCAACTTTCGTGGTGATGCCGTCATCCACCAGCTGTTCCACAGTCTTGCCGAAGATATTAGTCTCCCAGATACCGTGCTCCGCCTCCGCCTGATCGATAAAATGGATCAGATCCTGAGCCTGCTGTTCTGTGCCCACGATGGGAGCGATCTCTGTCTCGATATTTGCGCGGATCATATGTATGGAGGGGCTGCTGGCCTTGATTTTGACACCAAACTTGTTGCCATGGCGGATCAATTCCGGTTTCTCCAGTGCAATGTCTTCTCTGTCCGGAGTCACAACGCCGTAGCCTTTGATCTTCACCATGGACAATGCATCCTGCACCTTCGTATATTCCTTTTTCATTTCTGCCAACTCTTTTAGTTTATTCAACAGTTGGTATTCATCCTCTACGTTCTCTCCTAACATTCCTGAAAGCATTTCGTAATAATACCTGTCGTCGATTCCTACCTGTACCGGAACAATACCGTTCCACAACTGCACCGGCTCCATCTTGCAGCTTTGAATATAATCTCCCTGCAATTCCACAGGGTGTCCCGCCACATCCCGAATCCGGTCATAGCTGTTCATCAATTCCCGGATCTGTCTTAACAGGTCCTGTTTTACCGCATGATCCACCGGAAGCATATCCATCCATTTCGGGAAATAAAATTCCACTGCTGTCAGAGGAAATTCATACAGGATTTTTTCCAGAAGGCGATTAATATCTTCCTTTTTCAGTTGCTCGCAGTTCACCGGCATCACGGCCACATCGTATTTCTTCCCGATTTCCTCCGCTACCTGTCTGGTCTCCTCGGAATAAGGTTTCTGGCTGTTCACCAGCACAAGGAAGGGTTTTCCAGACTTTTTCAGCGCCAGGATTGTCTTCTCTTCCGCTCCCAGATAATTGCTTCTGGGAAGTTCCCCGATACTGCCGTCCGTAGTGATTACAAGACCGATGGTGGAATGATCCCGCATGACTTTATCCGTGCCGATCTCTGCCGCCTGGGTAAACGGAATCTCTTCCTCCGACCAGGGAGTCTTCACCATGCGCTCCGCATCTTCTTCCATGTGTCCCGCCGCACCGTCGATCATATATCCCACACAGTCGATCAGCCGTACCGATACTTCAATATCATCATTCAGTCGCACCTTTGCCGCTTCGTTGGGAATAAACTTTGGCTCCGTAGTGGTAATGGTCTTACCTCCCGCGCTCTGAGGCAGTTCATCCTGCGCCCGCATTCTGGCATGTTCATCCTCCATATAGGGCAGCACCATTTCATCCATAAAGCGCTTGATAAATGTAGACTTTCCGGTCCTCACCGGTCCCAGTACCCCTATGTAGATTTCCCCTCCCGTCCTTTGTTGTATATCCCGATACAGATCGTATGTATTCACTGCATAGTCCATAAAAATACCTCCTGCCATTGGTGTTATATGTATATGCAGTATGCAAGCAATTATGAATTAACTGGAAAGTTACGAAAGCATAGCCGCGCATAGGCATAGTGAAGACAGATCGGAAGAGCGTCGT
>ENA-OVGM01002557-OVGM01002557.1-human-gut-metagenome-genome-assembly--contig:-NODE-2557-length-11754-cov-3.093085_pt1 | contig 11754 bp, 9 predicted proteins | sample MGYA00237773_ERZ505425 | MGnify/ENA primary metagenome ERZ505425 (study PRJEB26158, sample SAMN06016407) | human gut metagenome | biome: human gut; feature: ankylosing spondylitis patient; material... | reverse complement strand
CAACAACATTACGAATGACTGCATCAAAGGTACCTGTCTCGGAATTATTGTTCTCTATCGTTACAGTACCACTTGGTTTTAAATCTTCTGGTCGTTTTCCAACATAAACATTTGTCGTTGTTCCGCCAACGCCTGTCAATTGCCCATTGTTCTGAACATAGTAAAGGTGGACATTGTAAAGACCGGTTGAGTTTTTATGGTCCGCTGCTTTTACATTAACGGTATAGGTCCCATTTGCTTGACGATTGGCTGTATACCAAACAAGGTCATCTTGACCGCCTGTTTCTGACCAGATTGGTACAGAAACGGTTCGAACTCCATTTGGTGCCTTAACATTTGAGATGACAACGTCAAAGCGGCCCGTCATAGTATCGTTATTGACAATGTCAATCTTGCCACTTAAGCTGCCTTCTGTTGGATCCGCTGCAGGTTTTGCGTTCGCGGTGAAGCGACCGGTATAGTCCACACTGTGGTCAAAGAGGTGTTTTCCTGGAAGCAATTCCGCTTGAGAAGTGAACTGCCACGCGCCAGCTTTCCCATTGTAACGCAAACTTTTCGCATCGTTTACAGATAGTTTTGGAGAAGGGTATTGGGCAACCCAGAAATTCTGAAGTCCAAATTGAGCGGTGTTGACTGGACCTTTCTTGCGAAGGTTGTTTTCATCCAACCAGCTAGCACTGGTGTAGAACATCAAGTTGGTGTAGCCATTTTTACGCATTTCGTCAGCCCAAGCTTGGGTGTTGCGGTTAATGTTTGGCTGCATCTTAGCATCCTCAAAGTCATTGACCATGAGGGTGTTCTTTGGAAGACTCAAGCGTTGCGCCTCTGCAATGTAGAATCGCGCTTCTGCACGCGCCGCTTCCTCGGAAGTATAGCGTGAGAAGTGGTAGGTCGATACTTGCAGACCCGCAGCTTGTGCATTACGAATTTGGTTCTCCGCATTCGGGTTCTTGTACCAAGTGTCTTCTGTCAATTTGACAACGACACCGCCTACGCCTTTATTAGCTAGGGTACGGTAGTCGCCAATACTAATGTCTCCGTTGTGGCTACTCACATCAACGAATGATTTTGGCTGAACCGCTACATCTGTTGAGTGACCAGCAGGAGCGTGAGCGCCTGTGTTAAAGAAGGTCGTGCTTCCTGTATTAGACTGAAGAGGAGTTTCTTCTTTCTCAGTAGTCGATGCTTCTGTAGCTTTCTCTACAGATGGAGCCCCACTTTCTGAAGCCGCGACCTTGCTCGCAGGTGCTACAGACTGTTCAGTCACATTTGCTGGTGCTGCATAGTTGCTTGCGACAGGTGCTACCGACTTTTCAGCAACGGCTACTTCTGGCGCTTTTTCAGCTTGGACTTGGTTGCCTTCAGTAGTAGCGGCCTCGTTTGAAACCAGCTCATCTGCACTGACTCCCTGAGCAGATACAGCCATCAAGACTGCCGCTCCGGCATAAAAAATAAGATCTTTCTTTTTCATATAAACTTCCCTTTATACAAATTTTATACGTTAATCATTTTACCACACGGTTTCAGCGATGAAAAGTTTTATAAGGCAAATTTTTAAAATTAGTGATATTTTTTTGAAAAACTAAAAAAGAAGTCTGTCTGACTTCTTTTGATCTTATGATAAATGCTTTAATGCTGTCTTTAAGTAGTGACCATCTCGGATTTCCTGGCCAACACGCTTAGCATTGTCCACCAAGTCTTTGTAATCAGCATCTGAAAGATTGTCGATGGTCTCCTTCAAGTCATGAAGAGACTCTACTGCAATCCCACAGCCCTTCTCAAGCACAAAGTGAGACAAGGCTGACTGTTTCCAAACGACAAGCGGGAAGCTCGATGCTAAGTAAAGCGACGCCTTATGAGAGTTGTTGTAGCGAAGGTACTCACCAAAAACACCACTACAGGTTTCCGCACTATCCCCATCCCAGACCAGTCCAAAACCACCCTCAAGGGCTGCAGGAAGCTCATCCGGTAGGAAGGAGCCAAAGTAAGTTTCATTCTCTAAAGCTCTACTCTCATCAAAACCAACACCATAGAGATTATAGGCAGGTTCTGCAGGAAGAGCATAGAGATAACCCGCTTTTTCCTGGGCCAAATTACCTGCCACAATGATCGGCTGGTCTTTTGTTTGGCCACTCTTTTCTTGGAAATTTGGAATCAAATAGTCGAAAATGCCAAGGCTGACAATCTTATCTTCCGCAATTCCTTTATCCACCAGAACAGATTTCATAACCGGATTGTGGGCAATGATCCCATCAGCTGCGCCAAGAAGACCTGATTCTTGAATTTGAACCCGAATCTTATGTTTCAAAGGTACTGTATCCAAATTGGCATAGCGTAAAACTTCCAAATCGTGGATAATAAAATGAACTTTTACCCCTTTTTTCTGTGCTTTCTTCACATGATATGTCGTAAAAAAGCTATGGTGAAGCATTGGGAATTGAATAAGCAACTCATCTCCTTGTTGCAATTGATCCAAGGCCTGACCAAAAGCCTTCGATTTATGAAGTTGTGCTTTAAGGGTACTCATCTCGTACCAATTATCAACCGAAAGAACCAAGGCTTGATAGCCCTCTCTCTTTACAATTTCTTCAACATCATTACGTGCCTTGTTACCCGCATTTTTTACATTGTTATCGTGTAAAAATTCTTCTTTTAAATAGTATTTCATCTCTTATTTCTCATTTTTCAAAAGCTGATTTTTCAGGATAGCGTTCTTTCAAGATTTCCTTAAAACGAATGATATTCTCCTCTTTAAAGTCAACATCATCATTCACACAAAGCAGTTTTTTATGTTTATCTTTAAAGATACTCTCTAATCGATTCACTTGATTCAGGTCTATCGACTCTCCAACATTCTTTGACATCGGATAAAATTGATTACTTTCAATTTGCCAATGCTGACAGATGTATTGATTAACGTCCACTCCATAATCTCTAATTTTATTTCGTGACGTTTTGTCTAAGGTTTTACCCTCAATTTCCCATAAATGTGCCAAAGTACTCTTTTTCATTGGAACAGGTACATGCTGATTCACGTATCCCGTCGGTCCCCATGGCAAGAGTAACAAGTTTTTCAAAAGCAAAGACCCATAACGGAAATTAAAGAATTTCCAAGGTGAAGATTTTAAGGCTTTTTTATTAGGAAAATGACGATAAATCAATTCAACATTATTGTGATAAGTATTGGTAAATGGTGACCAAGGAACCAAAGCATCATAAACCGCTAAAAGCTTCGGTTGCCCATTCTTATAAAAATCTGAAGGTTGACTATCTCTGATTAAGTACATATCATCATTGAAATAGAGATAGTTTTCCGACAAGCCTTCAATCCGATGGAGGTTAAGCTCAATAGCCGCTGAATTATAAGTAGGTAGATACTCTTTAGGGATAAATTCCTTGTGAGTGACCAACTTAAGTTTTGGATGCTCCAAGTTTAACCATTCCGGTTTTTGCCCATTGGTAACTAAGAAAACATGATTTACCCAAGGGGCATGTTTTTCAATCATTCGAAACCAATAATTAAAAATACCATAATCACGATAACGTTGCTCACCGTCGAGTTCTTGGTCCAAATCTGCTACTTTACCAGTAACAGCTTGTTTTTCACGGATAAACTCTGGGTCACTTCCATCCACCCAAAGAACCACGATATCAATTTTTTCTTGTGTCATTTAGTAAATTCTTTCTCAACGACTTCTAGAGCACGCTCAATGACCACGTGCATGTCGTAGTATTTATAGTCTGCTAGGCGTCCACAGAAGATGACCTTGTCATTTTTGGATGCTTCTTCTTGGTACTTGGCAAACATCGCATTATTCTTTTCATCATTGATTGGGTAGTAGGGTTCATCGCCTCGTTTCCAATCAGCTGGGTATTCACGGGTAATCACTGTCTTCGGTTGGGTTCCATACTCGAAATGCTTGTGTTCGATGATCCGAGTATAAGGAATCTCACGCTCGGTATAGTTGACCACGGCATTTCCTTGATGGTTCTCCTCATCCAAAACTTCGTGTTCAAAACGAAGGCTACGGTATTCCAATTCTCCGTGCTTGTAATCAAAGTACTGATCAATCATCCCTGTAAAGACAACTTTATCAGCTGAAGCCTCAAACTCTTCACGATTGGCAAAGAAATCAACCCCAAGCTCTACTTCTACATCACCAAGCATATTTTCAATGATGACATTGTAGCCACCAATTGGAATCCCTTGGTAACGGTCATTAAAGTAGTTATTATCAAAGGTCAAACGAACCGGAAGGCGCTTGATGATAAAAGGTGGAAGGTCTATTGCAGAACGACCCCATTGTTTTTCAGTGTAGCCCTTGATCAACTTCTCGTAGATATCTGGACCGATCAACTTGATGGCTTGTTCTTCCAAGTTCTTCGGCTCAACATCTTTCATATCAGCTGTTTGCTCAGCAATCTTATCCTTAACTTCTTGAGGAGTCTTGGTTCCCCACATAGCATAAAATGTATTCATGTTAAAGGGAAGATTGTAAAGACGGCCCTTATAGTTAGCTACTGGTGAGTTGATATAGTTGTTGAATTCAGCGAACTGGTTGACATAGTCCCACACTTTTTTATTGGACGTATGGAAAATATGGGCACCATACTTGTGAACATTGATGCCTTCAACTTCTTCACAGTAGATATTCCCACCGATGTGATCCCGCTTGTCAATCACTTTTACTTTTTTACCACGTTTTGTTGCTTCGTGTGCGAAGATTGCTCCAGACAAACCAGCACCAACAATCAGATAATCGTACATCATAAACTCCTTTTTATAACTTAACTATTCGATTGATATAAGGGATTCTCATTAATATCATAATAATTATAAAACTAATAATTAATGTAAAAATAGGGAAAAATAAGTACGCCCCCACTATGTTGAACCCTATAAACTTTTGCCATATCTGCATAACATAGGTATGTATTATGAATACTCCCATAGTTTGGACCGATAAAAAGTAGATGATTTTATATTTATTAGAGTCAATAGTTAGCGTTAACAATGTTAGAAATAAGCCTAAGCTAATGACTTTTACCAAAAGATTATCATAAAAATATTCAGCAAAAAGATTATGATAAATAGTTTTTGCCATGAAAAATAATATCATTGGTGAGATCAATAACAAAAGCATGCTAACGACTTTCATCCATCCCTTAAATATAGATTTTAAATTATCTATATTGAATTGCGCTACAAGGCCACCTAAAATATAGTAAAAGAACCAAGTCCATAATCTAAACGTTTGAATAACATAAGTTTGCACCGGCATTTGAAGCAAAAAATTTACCAATTCAAAAATCAAACCAATAACGACTAATAAAGATAGAATGTATAGATAACTTCTTTTTGAATGTAAAAATTTTTTCAAAATTGGTAAGCATAAATAAATTAATATCAGTGATCCAAAAAACCAAAATTGGAAGAAATAACCTTTTTGTATTAAAGAAGCTGCAATCTTTTTAACTGGATTAGCTGTAAAATCTCGTTTAAAAAGCCAAATGATGAGGTTCCATGAGCATACTGTTATTAAAATCCATTTTAGAGTATTTTATTTCACTTTTCCCCAACATTAAATAACCATTTACCATAAAAAACAAAGGAATTGAATAAGTCCCTAAATAATATAAATAGGATGAATAATTGCATATTCTTGTTTCCTTAAATCCTGGCATTGTAGTATGGAGTAGAACAACTCCTATACAAGCCATAATTTTAAGCAAATCTAGGTTTGTATTCCGTATTTTCTTCATTTTGATTGTTTTCCTATTATTTGTTTTAATTCTTTCACATCTACCACTCTCAGAACTAGGATGGCGATTAGATAAATGATCCCACCAAGCACCGCATACACGAGTACATTCAGGGTAGGGGTAAAATGTAGGAACGGTTTTACAAGTAGTAACAAGCCATACATCATAGCCGATGCGCATACAATTTTTGCCATAGATCCGATAATCGGAACTTCCTTGAGGTAATGACGGGTATAGTACAGTTGAATCAGCCATACCAAAGATTCTGTTAAGACGGATACAATGGCTGCGCCAATAAAACCAAAATGAGGTAAGAAGAGCAGGTTCAACCCGACACTGACAATAGCAGGAATCGTGGTGGACAGCATAAATTCTTTGTTCTTATCATGTGGGATGAGAATTTGAATCCCCATAATATTGGTCCAACCGATGAAGAACATGCGGAAAATCATGATGGCAATAGCATAGCGGGCATCTTGAAAGTCTTTCCCCAAGAAAAATTGAACAAAGTCATCGTTGACAATCAGCATACCTGCAATAATTGGGAAAATGACCAAATTATAGATCAAAAAAGACATTTGGTGCATCTTGTTGACAGCCTTGTGGTCCCCTGAGGATAAGAGGCTCGATACCCGAGGCAACATGACACTTCCTAGTGAGGTCACTAGGGTCAGCAAAATATTGACCAATTTCAAGGCCTGATCATAGATCCCCACATCCTTTGTAGAGGCGAGAGCCCCCAGCATGGTCCGGTCAAGGGTGACATAGAGGGAAATAGCAATCTGCGGTAAAAAAAGCAGAATGACCGGTTTTAAATGCACCCGTGCATAAGCCATATCAAAATGGGCTTTCCCAATAAATTCACGGGCGGGCAACCACATACTGAGTTGACCTAATAATTCAAAGATCGTTAGTAAGAATACATAGAGATAAAGATCATTAGCAGACTTAACAAACAAGAAGATGGAGATGACTCCAACTAGTTTGACCGTGATATTCCGAATCGTAATCTTGCGAAAATCCTCTAAGCCCTGAAAGAGCCAGGAAATATCGAGCCCTTTTGATACTAAGCTAAGGCCCAAGATATAGGCAACAGGATTTTGCATGGATGGAAGCATCAAGCAAAATAAAGCATAAAGGAGGATAGAAACAAATGTCGCTCCCAACTGGAGGGTATAGATCCCCCAAAAATTCTTTCGGATCTCTTGCAGGTGCCCTGAAATCTCCTTGGTTCCATAATTGGCCACTCCTAGCGTCGCCAAAAGGATAAAGTAGGTAACAATGGAGTTGAAATAGCCGTAAGTTCCTAAATCTTCAGAGCTAAATACCCGAGTGACATATGGGGTAGTGATAATCGGTAGGATAATCACCAGTAGCTGGTAGGAAAGATTATAGGCGTAATTTTTTAAAACTTTCATAAGTACAATAACTTGTTTTAGCCTTCCTTTGGATTTGACGAATACTCTTCTTTATTCAATTTTTGTATCCTCATTCACAATAAATAGGCGACTGATAAATAAGATTAATGGAGAATAACGAAGAACTAACATCTGAGGATCAAACATGCCATGGATAATCATAATTCCTAAGCAAGCCAGTACGATATCTTTTTGAATAAATACAAAATATCGCATCACTTTTGTCAACGCAAACAACATAAATACACTGACAATTAAGCCATCAATAACCAATAGTTGAACAAAAGAGCTATCAATATAATTATAATTACTAGTAAAGTTCCCAAACATATCCAGAGTTTTAAAAGAAATTTGTTGGCCAAATAGAGGTACTCCAAAATTTCGAAAACCATCCACACTAAGATGCAAGCGATTATGCGTAAATTGATCGACTAAGTGAAATAAATTCCCAGATGAATAAAAACAAAAATACAAGATAATCGCTAAAGCTAAAATAAAACCATAATGTGCAAGTGTCTTTGTCCAGAAATTTTCAATGATAAACTCTTTTTTAAAGATTTTAACACTAAACAAAGCATAGGTTAGTATCAAAATACTTAAGTAAAATGGACTAGTTGTCGAAGTTTGTTGGTACATATAAATCGTAGCCAAGAGTAAGGCCAACAATTCAAGGTAAGAAATTCTTTTACCCCGAAACATCAGATAAGTACACAAAGCAAAGAACAATCTCTGTGAAGCAAATGATACATAGTTAAATCCTAGACTAAAACGGTAGCCACCATCTGCATTCATAAACATATTGGCAATAATACCTTTTTGACTGGCATAAATTGTCAAACAAAGTACTAGGAATGTCGCTAAAGAAAACGTTCCTAATAATTTCCTAAAATCAATATCTCTAGCAGAAAAAACAAGAAGCAACACATTTATATCTAACAATCCATCGCGATTTTTTGCAACTATAAACATTGAACTAAAAAACGCCGTTACTATTAATAATTGTTGCCAATGAAATCTAAAGTAATATAGCGTTTTAGGAAAGTTCATTAACTCCTTTATCAACAGCATACTAATTGTAAAGTAAAAGAGCAAACGATAAAGCGATAGAAAACCATCTAATCGAACAAAATAAGTAGTTGTGACTAACGAAGCGACAACAACCCATATAAACAAGGTGAATAAATAAATTTTTTCTGATATAAAACGATTGTTCATCACAACAGTCATCCAAACCTTTCAATCATGATCATAAAGTCTTATTACTGCTATCTATTAAAACCTTTCACAAGCAAACAGCGAATATCCCTATTTTATCAAGGTTTGCAGTTTTTTTAAAAAAATTACTGTCAAATACATTCTGAAATGTAATAACTGTCTAACGAGAGGGTGAAGCGGAGAAGCAGCTTTTTTTAGCAATGCAATAATCTCTTGATTTCTACACAGCACCTCAACATAGTGTCGTTTTTTAGAAAGAGACATCTTTTGATTTGATATGTTCTGTATATTACTCATCAAAATACGAGCCTTTATTTGATCAATAAATTGATCATCATGGATGTCCCAGCCTGTCATCAACTGATCAACTTTTTCTAGTTCTTCCAATTGATAGCTCATCCGATAGGGATTATACTGCCCCATCGCAGAATCTATTCTTCCTGAAACATAGACATAATAACCAGATTTCACCAAGAAAACCGTATTGACATGCTGATAAACATTCAAATTGAAACGAACATCTTCTCCCAATTCATAGGATTCAAAAACAATTTGATGTTCCTCTAGAAATTCTCTACGGTAAATTTTATTCCAAACAGTATACATCATGTCTGTTAGAAATAATTCTTGAAAAAGCGCAATAAAATCACTCTTATCTTTTTTTCCTTCAGTAGGAAGAATTTTTGCTGATCGAGTTATTTCCGATAAGTTTTGTTCAATCGAATTATAGTAACTAAACACCAATAAGTCTAATTGCGAATCTAATTGACTTTCCAAATCTGAAAATAGATTTCCCTCAAGATAGTCATCCGCATCCACAAAACAAATGAACTCGCCTTTCGCTTTGGCTAGACCAAAATTGCGGGCTGAACCGACACCCTTATTTGGAATATGATAGGCTGTAATATTTGAAAACTTAGCAGCATAATCCTCACAGATTTGACCACTCTGATCTTTGGAGCCATTATCAATCAACAAAATTTCCAAATCCGCATAATTTTGAGCAAGTAGACTATCGAGACAACGAGTGAGATAATTCTCTACATTGTACACCGGTATAATGACTGAGTACTTCAAAATAATCTCCTAAATCTCTTACTTCATCCCTTGTATAGCAAAAGCCATCTTCAACAAGTGCAAACGGTATAACAAATATTTCATCCTATTGGGTAGGTATTTCATTTCACTATACGTAATTTTATTTTTTCTTAATTCCTGATTGACATCATTTTTTATTTCAGCATATTGACGATCTAGCTTAGCTTTATACAAGCTAGCTAAAATATGAGTCAATCCATTTACATAATATAGTTGAGAGATATACAACTCTGCTTGATTTAATTGCGAACGTATAAAATCTGAATAAAACATTTCTTTATAAAACCCAAACATATCTCTAAACTTTGTCTCATTCCAAGACTGTGTAATAGAATCTGGGTTATCGATCAAGTAATGATAATACTTTTGGTTAGTTGCATAGACCTTCTTAGCTGAAAGAAACAGTTTGTAATTAGTACCAAGATCCTCATAGTATTTACCAATTGGAAACTGGATGTTATGATCAGTGAATAAGGATTTCCGATAGACTTTGTCGTTAGCGAAACCAGTAATATAACTATGCTTCAGCATTTGCACAAAAGCATCTTTACCTTCAAACACTTGAGTCACTTCTGGTTCTGAAACTATAGCATCTTCTTCACCCTTCACAAATTCACGATTAAAAGAAATAATATCAAAATCTTGAGATTCTAAAGCTTCTGCTAAGGCTATAAAGGTATCTGGTTCAATCCAATCATCTGAATCAGGAAAATAAACATATTCTCCTTTGGCCTGAGAAATACCCGTATTCCTAGCTTCTGAAAGCCCGCCATTCTCCTTGTGAATAACTGATATAAAGTCATACACTTTCACATAGTCATCACAAATTTGAGGAGAATTATCAGTACTTCCATCATCTACAAGTAAGATGTCATAGTGCTTCCACTCTTGAATAAGGATACTCTCAATACAACGTTTTAAATATTTTTCGACATTATAAACTGGAATAACGACGGTTAAAAGTGGTTTCATCGATTCTTTACCTAAAATTTTTATTCTACTCTTAATCTTCTCTTCTCTGATCTAACTGACTTACAACATTCAATAATATATGGTAAATCTTTAAACAGTTTGGATACAATCCTTTTTTCAGCGAATTTGAATATTTAATATTTCCTATACAACTCCGAAAAATTCCGAATATAACTTTGTAATGAGAAGAGTTCTTTTTGACGTTGGACAGATGCCTTACCAAATTGTTCTCTCTTCTCAGTGTTATCAGCCAATTCTTGGATGACCTTAGACAATTCTGCAGGCTGATTTGGTGTGGCGAGAAGGCCGTTTTCGCCCTCCTTCACCATCTCACAGACACCACCATGACGGTATCCGGCTACAGGTTTGCCACAAGCCATGGCTTCTAGGACAACTGTTGGCAGTGGATCTGGATTGGTACTTGGCAAGACAAAGATATCAAACATATTATAGAGTTCTGTCGTCTTGCTATAATAGTCAATTCGCTTGATTTGGCTAGCTGCTGGTGAGTCTGAAATAGCTTTTTCCAACTCATCGACACGCCACTCTTCCCCCTCAAATGCACTACCTGCTAAAAAGGCTACTGCTTTTGAATTGGCCTGTAAGATTGGCGTCACAGCTTCTAGGAAGTCGCCTTGCCCTTTCCAGGCATTCACACGACCAACCATACCGATAACCAAAGCATCCTGTGCGATCCCAAATTGGTCACGGACAGAGCTAGCATCGATTTCATGATAGACGGCATTGTCGACTCCATTATAAATGACTTGAACTTGATCATCTTTTACAAAACGAGACTGCTTGACGTGATTAGCAACAGCATTTGAAACGGTCACAATGGTATCCGCATAGCGACCCATTAAAAAGTTGATGAAATCAGAAATAGCTTTAGGTTTAACGATGATTTCATGGACATGCCAAATCAGATGAAGTTTCAACTTCCGCTTGAGGTAAATGCCCTCAAGTACCGCAGTTGTATTGTTGTGAATGAGAGTAATCCCATTCTCTTTAGCATATTTAGCAATTTGTTTGGAGTAACGGTTATAGGAGCCAAAGTACTCAAGAATCCCTTTTGGATTAAAATATTTCCGGCGCAAAATTGGGTAATCAATAACTTTAACCTTTGCACCGACCTCTTCTAAAGCACCCACTAAGACACCGTCGTTGGGTAAAATAACGTGTGCTTCAAAAGCATTTTTATCCAAACCCTTAATAAGCTCCAACAACACCTTGTCAGCACCATACATTTCGGCACCAGCGTGAAGATATAAAATTTTCTGCATTTCTA
>ENA-OVGM01002550-OVGM01002550.1-human-gut-metagenome-genome-assembly--contig:-NODE-2550-length-11779-cov-3.132549_pt1 | contig 11779 bp, 9 predicted proteins | sample MGYA00237773_ERZ505425 | MGnify/ENA primary metagenome ERZ505425 (study PRJEB26158, sample SAMN06016407) | human gut metagenome | biome: human gut; feature: ankylosing spondylitis patient; material... | reverse complement strand
GCTTCATTGGAATTATGATATCAGCATCTACTGTATCGGCATCTAAACTTGAAATACTATCGGAATCTGAAGATTATGAAAAAATAGTTGAGCTGGCTGATGAAATTGTGTCTGTTACAAATGGAGGACCTGTTGAGGATCCGTTTGAGGAGGGAATCCGTGTATCGGATATTGATTTTGATAATGCATTAAAAGAGTATATTGATACGCCACTTTTGACCTCAGAACTTCTTTCTGTGTCCGAAGTAGAAAGCGCGTTAGAACAAAGCGATTATATTTGGATTATCCCGATTAGAGCATATGGACATTTGTATGAAGCATGTGCGGTAAGGGCAAATGGGGAAGATGGACAACCGATTGATCAATGGCACATAAGTGGAGCCAGAGGATATGAATTAGACGATACGCCGACCTATATAGAACAATTAAATATTTCACTTGCTGCAAATTCAGATATTGTATGGGACAATTATAAATTTCGACTTGTTGGAGGAGTAGATCCGATTCGTTTTCCGGTCTGGATTGCATTAAATGAAACGCAAGTGGAGTATCTGATACCGGGACGTGAAGATGCTGCAGCGTGTCTTACAGACAGTTCGGAAATAGCGGAAGATAGACTTGATGGTGAAGAAGAATTCCATGCATATAGTTATGCTGCGGTTGTTGCCGCAGTTGCTGATTCGTCTTATATCGAAACTGACGATGCACAAGGAGGAACCAATATTGTCCTTGATGTTGCAAATCAGCCGGTGAAACATCAAAATAAGATGTTGGTAATTATTTTAGGAATTGGGATTCTGGCAGTTGGTATTATAGCTGGTTTGGCAATTAAAAGGAAACAAAGAAAGTGAAAGGGAAGCCCGGATGAAACATTTCTAAAAACGAAAAGCTTGTAACGAAGAAACAGGTGCTATCTGAGAAAAAGAGACAGCACCTGTTTTTTATAGAAATTCCGGAAAATAATGCCAAAAATTCAGCACGGCAGAACGTGAATTACTGCGTTACAAATTTTTTATACACAGCAGCCCGGAATCAGAAATCCGATGTAGCTGATGAGGAACAGTACCAGCCAGATCGTTCCAGGCAGGAGTGTCAGATGGCAGGAGGCGCGCTTCCACTCGGCGGGAAGTTTCGCGGTGAGAGAAGAGTAGCCGTCGTCGATCCAGATCATCAGAGGGACGAGCGCCGGCATCAGGTAGCGGCCCTGAGACTGGTAATCGCTGAAATACGTGTTGTACATGTCCATGAACAGCGTGACCAGGCAGGCGAGGAACAGCATCACAAAGAGGAGAAGCTGCGGCTTTTTGCGGAACCAGTGCGGAACCATGCCGAGGAACAAAAACACTAGGAATCCGAATGCCATCAGGGCGCCGTACAGCAGATAAAGCACCATCGGGAGATGGACGGTCATGTAGGAGAACGAGCCGATGAAGCTGCTGACGGTCGAGAACAGCCAGTTGGAGGTGCGGCCCTCCGGGGTCTGTAAATACGTCTGCTGGAAGCTCCAGCCTTCGGATGCCGGGGTCTGACGATTCTCTGGTTTGTATTCATCGGCTGCGTACAGCGCTGCGGATTCATTCGAGGTGCGCATGCCGAGCAGATCGCCGTCGTGGATGACGGCATTGCGGATGAAGAACCAGCCGCCGATCAGGAAGGCGATAGCGAAAACAGCCAGCGCTTTGACAAAAATTTCTTTTGCCGGTTTCCGGAAATGAATCATCAGCGCGAAGAACAGCAGAATGCTGCACAGCAGGTACGCGTAGGCGTTATAGTACGACAGCGCGCAGAGTCCGCAGCCTGCTCCCAGGCCGATACAGTCTTTTTTGCAGAATGCGCTTTTCATGCCGCGAATCCAGAAATAGATGATCAGTGCGACCGTGAAAACGGCGAACGAGTCGTTGTTCACATAGCAGGAGAGGAACACAAACTGCGGCAGAAAACCGACGAAAATACCGCCGAGCAGTGCGGATTCGCGCCGTTCAAAGAGCTCTTCGCCGATCAGAAACACAACGATCAGTGTGCCGGTGCCGGAAAGGACGCTGGTGAGGCGAGCGGCAGTTAAAAGAGCCGCTGCACTTTTCGTAAACAGCGATGTAATGGCCATAAACACGGAGCTGATGATCGCGGTCAGATACGGATACAGCGCATAGGAGAATCCCCACAGCGGATGGCGCACCGATTCTTCCATGCCGTTCGGCAGTGTGTGGTGTGAGACGATGTATTCCGGAATCAGCATCCGCATCGCCTCATCGGGGGCGTGTTCGGTTTTCAGGAAAATCGAGGTGCCAAAAGAGATGCAGAAAAAGCTGAAAATCAGCATATACTTGGCCCAGTAGTAGTCTTTTTTATTCATAGAGTCTCCTAAAATCTCCAGTCCCGGACGGGAAAAAGTCCGGCGTAATGTTTCGCGGCGGAACAAAAATGGAAAAGCGTCCGTCCGCGGATACGTTATAGTATACATGATTCTTATGGTAAAAGAAATTGATTTTTCGTCGAAAAACAAACAAACTGCTCCATGGCTTCACCGTTTTTTCACAAATTTTCCAGCAAATTATCACATTTTCAGAATAAGATAAAGTGTCTTTAGAAAATGAGAGCATCTCCGGCTCTTTCACCCCCAAGGGCGGGCTGGGACTGCTTTAAGAAACAAGGAGGAAGGAACATTGATAGAGGTTAAAAACCTGGTGAAACGCTATGGCGACCACGTAGCTGTCAACAACCTGAGTTTTACCGTAGAAGAAGGCCAGATCTATGGTTTCCTTGGCCCAAACGGTGCCGGAAAATCAACGACCATGAACATCATCACCGGTTATCTGGCATCTACGGAGGGCGAAGTGCTGATCAACGGCCACAACATCCTGGAGGAGCCGGAGGAGGCAAAAAAATGCATCGGCTATCTGCCGGAGCTGCCGCCGGTCTACACGGACATGACCGTTCTGGAATATCTGAAATTCGTGGCGGAATTAAAGAAAATTCCAAAGGATCAGAGAAAGAAACAGATTCTTGAGGTCATGAATCTGGTGAAGATCACCGATATGCAGAACCGTCTGATCAAGAACCTGTCGAAAGGATACCGTCAGAGAGTCGGACTGGCACAGGCTGTGCTGGGATTCCCGGAGATCATTATTCTGGATGAGCCAAGTGTAGGTCTTGACCCGAAGCAGATCATTGAGATCCGTGAACTGATCCGTAAGCTGGCGAAGAAGCATACAGTTATCTTAAGTTCTCATATTCTTGCAGAAGTAAGAGAAGTGTGTGACTATATCATGATCATTTCCAAAGGAAAACTGGTTGCAAGTGATACACCGGAGAACCTGGAACGTTACCTGGGTGAGTCCGGGCTGATCGAGATTGAGACCAGGACAGAAGCTTCCAAAGTAAAAGAAGTGCTGAAAAATGTACCTGGAATCGAAAAAGTTTCGTTGAAGACAGATGCCAGTGCCATAACAAGCGGACAGATCCGGGAGAAGAGAGGACAGGATATCCGGGAAGAACTCTTTACGACATTTGCAGAAAAGAAGATGCCGCTGCTGAAGCTGAATCCGGTTCAGGTCAGCCTGGAGGATGTATTTATGGAGCTGACCCAGAGTGACAAGGCCGCAGAAGAATTTGCCAGAAAGGCAAAAGAGGCAGAAAAGGAGGAAGTAAGCAATGCTGGCGATTTATAAAAGAGAATTGAAGTCCTATTTCCAGTCTATGGTGGGATGTGTATTTGTGGCATTCCTTCTGGTATTTACGGGCATTTATTTTGTTGCATATAATCTGTCTGCGGGATATCCGTATTTTTCCTATTCGCTGGCAGGCTCTCTGATCGTATTTATTGTCGGGATTCCGCTGATCACGATGCGAAGCTTTTCAGAAGAACGGAAAAATAAGACGGATCAGCTTCTGCTGACCGCACCGGTGAGTTTGTGGAAGGTAGTTCTTGGAAAGTATCTTGCAATGATCACAGTGATTGGAATCCCGAGTGTGATCTTCTGTATTTATCCGCTGATTATCAAATCTCAGGGAACAGCATACCTTGGAGTGGACTATATTTCTATTCTGGTATTTTTCCTGCTTGGATGCGTATTTGCAGCGATCGGAATGTTTCTGTCTTCGCTGACAGAAAGTCAGATTATTGCATTTATCAGTACATTTGGTATCCTTTTGATCCTGTATTTATGGAACGGAATCCTGACACTGCTTCCGAGTTCGGCTGTCAGTGGGCTGGTGGGAGTTCTGATCGTGCTTACGATCGTTGCTTTCTATATTTTCCATATGACATCGAACCTGATGCTTGCAGGAGGGCTGGAAGTGATCGGAGTTGCTGCGGCAGTCATTGCTTATTTTGTAAAATCTTCTTTATTTGAGAATCTTCTCTCCAAAATGTTTGGAAGACTGGCACTGTCGGATGTATTTACAGATATCACATCCAACAGTATTGTAGACGTGACGGGAATCGCACTTTATCTGTCACTGATCGCAGTCTTTGTATTTCTTACAGTGCAGTCGATTCAGAAAAGACGTTGGAGTTAGGAGGTTTGGATCATGGAGAAATTAAAAAGTAAAAAAGGAAACTTAAAAAGAATGTTCCATACTTCCGGAACAAAGCATGGTTCCTACAGTGTAGGAATGACGGTGCTGGTTGTAGCAGTCATTATCGTATTGAATCTGGTCGTCGGTCAGATTCCGGAAGCATACAGAAATATTGATGTCAGCAGTACAAAGATTTATGACATTTCCGATACATCGAAAGATCTGCTGAAAGGTCTGGATGATAAGATTGATATGAAAGTACTGGCAGTCAAAGATGAGACAGATGACAGGATCACAACATTTATCAGTAAATATGCGGCACTGTCGGATAAGATCAAGGTGGAATGGATCGACCCGGTTCTGCATCCGTCAGCTTTGACAGAATACAATACTTCACAGAATACGATCTATGTATCCTGCGAGGCAACAGGAAAGTCGACAACCATTTCTTTTGATAAGATCCTGGTATCAGATTCTTCTTCTTATTACTATTCAGGTTCATCGAGTTATACCTCCTTTGATGGTGAGGGACAGCTCAGCAGTGCGGTAAACTATGTGACCAGTGATGTCCAGAAGAAGATCTATACTGTAACAGGACATGGAGAGGGATCTCTTTCTACAACGATCACGGATCTGATGACAAAGAATAATTATACAACCGAGGAACTGAATCTTCTGATGAAAGATTCTATACCGGATGACTGTGATCTTCTGTTGATGGATGGCCCGACGAATGATCTTTCTGATGATGAGGTCAGCCTTCTGAGCGGATATCTTGGAGAAGGCGGCAAGGTGATGTGTCTGTTGGGAGATACAGGACTTGATTCTTTACCGAAACTTGCAGGACTTTTGAAAGATTATGGAATTGAGGGAGCAGATGGTTATATCGCAGATCCACAGAGATGTTATCAGAATCAGCCGTATTATATTTTCCCGGTACTGAATTTATCCGGTGATATGGCAGACGGAATCAGTTCTCAGATGGTACTTCTGATGAATTCCCGCGGACTGACGACAACGGATCCGGCAAGAGATACGATCACAACGAGTGCCTTTATGACAACCTCTGAGCAGGCATATGCAGTGACAGAAGAAGATCAGAAGCAGGGAACGTATGATCTGGGAGTGGTTGCAACTGAAACTATCAGTTCCGACAGCAAAGAGAGCAGACTGACGGTTATCTCTGCAGGCAGCCTGATCGATCAGCAGATCACGGATGCATTTTCACAGCTTGAAAATACGCAGGTATTTATGAATGCAGTGACAGCAAACTTTGACGGTGTGACCAATCTTTCTATTGAGGCAAAGAGCCTTACAACAGAGTACAATACTGTTCAGCATGCAGGTGGATTCAGCATTCTCGTTGTATTTGGTATTCCGGCAGTGGTTCTGATCGGTGGTTTTGTCGTATGGTTCAGAAGAAGAAAGGCCTGAGGTGTCAGTATGAAAAAGAAAAAAGGACCATTGATTTTAACAGGAGTGCTGGTCATCCTTCTGATTGTTTATTTTGGACTAAGCTCCTGGAATAAAAAGCAGGATAAAAAAGAGGAAAAAGAAACGGTCAAAGTGACGGATCTGGATGAGTCAACGATCACTGCGATCAAGTATCAGGTGGCAGCAGGTGAAATGTCTTTTGAAAAAGAAGGAGATACCTGGTATTATTCAGAAGATAAGGATTTCCCGTTGAAGCAGAGTAAGCCGGAGGCGATTGTAAAGGCGGCTGCCCAGATCACCGCGGACCGGAAACTGGAAGACGGAGACAGCCTGGACGCATATGGACTGGATGACCCGAATTATTCCATTGAGATCACGGAAGAAGACGGAACAGTAACAACGGTCAGCTTTGGAGATTCTACCGGAACAGATTATTATGTAACGGTGGGCGATACCGGTACAGTCTATACGGTCGCATCCAGCGTGCTGGATGATTTCAAGACGGAGTTGTCTGATTTTGCACAACTGGATGAATATCCGAGCATCGGAAGCGGCAATCTGAAAAAAGAAGTAATCACGGAAAATGGAACGACTACGACCTATGATTCAGAAAATGAAGATCAGGAAGAAGAGATCGCTGCGGTTGCAGGCGGACTGGGTGCGGTGTCACTGACAACGGTTGCTGATTATTCTGTGGAAGATGCAGACCTGGCAGGCTATGGACTGGATGAAGCCAGTCGGATCACGGTTGAGGCTACTTATACAAAGAATGAGGATGAAAAGACGATGAAAATGTATATCGGCAGTGACGATGGAAACGGAAACCGTTATGTGATGCTGGATGGATCGAAGATCGTCTATCAGATTTCAGACGAAGTATGCAAAAATATTCTGAATCAGGAATAATTTTAGATTTATTTAATTGACTTTGATTGAAAAACGGAGCAGAATAAAGTCCATATTAATTTAAGACAGGAAGTGCAGATCATGAAAGAAAAGTTTATGCGGTTTATGCAGGGAAGATACGGTGTGGATCAGTTATCGAAAGCATTGCTGGTGATCGGTCTGATCAGTGTATTGCTGGCTTCGTTTTTCAGGGGAAGTCTTATAGGGACATTTTTTTACTATGTCGGATGGTTTCTGATCATTTACTGTTATTTCAGGATGTTCTCAAAGAATGTATCAAAGCGTTATGCGGAGAATCAGGCATATCTTGCAAAGTCGTACAAGATCCGTTGCTTTTTTGCAAAGCAGAAAGATCTGTTCCGGCAGAGAAAGCAGTATCATATTTATAAATGCCCGGGATGCAGTCAGAAGATCAGGATTCCAAGAGGCAAAGGAAAGATCGAGATCCGTTGTCCGAAGTGTGGCACAAAGTTCATGAAAAAGAGCTGAGCAAGTATTTGTTATTACTTGTCACTACCTTCTGTTGTTATGTGGAACAAAGTTCATTAAAAGAGCTGAGAAAGTGCAGGCAGAATGTGGGAAAGCGGACAGTGGAAAAAGAGAATGAGAGGAAATTAAGAAAAAGATGTCAGATCCATATCAGATTTTAGGAGTAGACCAGAGTGCATCGGATGAGGAGATTAAGAAGGCATACAGAAAACTGAGCCGTCAGTATCATCCGGATGCGAATATCAACAATCCTCATAAAGATGAGGCAGAGGCTAAGTTCAAGGAAGTCCAGCAGGCATATCAGCAGATCATGGATGAGCGGGAAAAAGGCTACTCTTCGTCGGGAGCAGGAGGCGGTTCACAGGGCAGCGGATACGGTGAGTATGGTCCGTTTGGCGGCTTTGGCGGTTTTGGAGGTTACGGGAATTTCGGTGGCTACGGAAACGGGACTTCCGGAAGAACAGCAGGTATGAGTGAGGAAGATGCACATCTGCAGGCGGCAGCCAATTATATCAGAAGCGGACATTTCAGGGAGGCACTGAATGTCCTTGACGGAATTGCAAACCACAGTGCCTTATGGTATTTTCTGAGTGCTTCTGCAAATTCGGGACTGGGCAATAACGTGACGGCACTGGAGCATGCCAGGGAGGCTGTCCGGCTTGATCCTCAGAATATGCAGTATCAGATGCTGCTGCAGCGGCTGGAAGGCGGTGGAAGCTGGTATCAGACACGACAGACGATGTATGGATTTCCGGGTACATTTGATAACAGCTATTGCGTGAAGTTATGCGTGGCAAATCTGATGTGCAATCTTTGCTGTGGCGGAAGCGGTCTCTGCTGCGGCGGAGGTAATTATGGCGGAGGCACCGGAACATTTCTGTAAAGTGCAGGAAAGAAATGTAACAATTCTTAATGAAAGCGTTCATCTTTTTTAAAATTTGTATCTTATAATAGGCATCAGTCGGGTAAGAAGCATCAGTCAGGAGTTTTCCCCGGCTGATGTTTTTTCTATATGGATTGATTCATGATCCGGGAAAACCCTATTACGAATGAGGAGCAGATAATAGATGGAAGAACACAGAAGAAATCGTCAGAACCGGTATGGAAGGATTTTATGTGGGCTTGTATTTCTTGCACTTTGCGGTACAATTTTCTGCATGGGAGTGAATGCGAGAGAAGCAAGACAGGAGGCCAGAAAAGCTGAGGCTGTAAAAGAGGTAGAGGCAGAAAAGAAAAAGGCAGAAAAAGAAGAAAAGAAGAAAGAAAAAGAAGCAGAGGAGCAGCGGAAGAAAGAGCTTTCGGTGCAGCCGGGTGTTGCAGTGGGGACAACGGAAGCGAGTGATGAAAAGATCGTATATCTGACATTTGATGACGGCCCTTCGGAGAATACGCAGAAAGTGCTGGATATACTGGATCAGTATGATGCCAAAGCAACTTTTTTTATTACGGGGCAGAAACCGGAGTACCGTCCGATGATAAAAAAAGCATATGATGCAGGGCATACGATCGGTCTGCACAGTTTCTGTCATGATTATGAGATCGTATATTCTTCAGAAGAAGCGTACCTGAAAGATCTGGAAGAAGTGGGAGAGATCGCAAAGGAGCAGATCGGATTCGTCCCGTGTTTTATCCGTTTTCCGGGTGGCTCGTCCAATACGGTTTCAAGGAATTATATGGAGGGAATCATGAGTGTACTTGTGCCGAAAGTACTTGAGCTGGGATATCAGTATTATGACTGGAATGTCAGCAGCGGGGATGGAGGAACAGCTACGACAGAGGAAATCATTGCACAGTCGGAGACAGACAAGTATCATCAGGTAATGCTGCTGTTTCATGATGCAGCAACAAAAGAGACAACGATCGAGGCATTGCCGACCGTTCTGGAGTATTATAAAAATCTTGGCTATTCTTTTAAAGCAATCGACAGAGAAAGCCTGGTTGTGCATCATCAGGTGAATAATTAAGGAGAAGGAGAAAGAGAAGATTTATGAGCGGACAGGAAAGAAAAACAGGAAAAAGAGTACTCAATGTTGGCCTGCTGGCTCATGTAGATGCAGGAAAGACGACCCTTTCGGAAAGTATTCTTTATCAAAGTGGTGCAATACGAAATTTAGGCAGGGTCGATCATCAGGATGCTTTTCTGGATACAGATGAAATGGAACGGGAACGTGGAATTACGATCTTTTCCAAGCAGGCGGTGCTTACTTGGAAAGATACGGAGATCACATTGCTGGATACACCGGGACACGTTGATTTTTCAGCGGAGATGGAGCGGGTACTGCAGGTGCTGGACTGTGCGGTGCTGGTGATCAGCGGGGCAGACGGTGTGCAGGGACATACGGAGACTTTGTGGAAACTTTTAACAAGATACGGAATACCGGTGTTCCTTTTTGTGAATAAAATGGATCAGGAAGGGACGGACTGTGGAAAACTTCTTGCAGAACTGAAATCCCGGTTTTCAGAAGGATGTATTGATTTCGGCAGAGTGGAAACCGGAGCAGAAGAAGTGATCGAAGAGATTGCAGTGTGTGATGAACAGACGATGGAAGAATATCTTGAGAAAGGCAGTGTCGCCGCTGCCTCGATCCGCCGGCTGGTCGCAGAAAGAAAGATTTTTCCATGCTATTTTGGTTCGGCGTTACATTTGCAGGGTGTGGAAGAACTGATGAACGGGATCTGCACATATCAGATGCAGAAAGAATATCCGGCAGTATTCGGAGCGAAGGTTTATAAGATTGCGAGAGACGGTCAGGGAAACAGGCTGACTTACCTGAAAGTGACCGGTGGCACGCTGAAGGTGAAGGATGTGATCGGTGAAAATGGTGATAAGGTAAATCAGATCCGTGTATATTCCGGTGAAAAGTATGAGCTTCTTTCGGAGGCAGATGCGGGAAAAGTCTGTGCAGTGACCGGTTTGGCGGAAACATATCCGGGGCAGGGACTTGGAGCAGAAAAAGATTCTGAGCTGCCGATCCTTGAGCCGGTGCTGACGTACAGGATCATTTTGCCGGATGACTGTAATGTTCATACGATGTTAAGAGATTTGAAGCTTTTGGAGGAAGAAGAGCCGGAACTGCATGTCGTATGGATCGAAAAGAGTCAGGAGATCCATGTGCAACTGATGGGCGATGTGCAGATTGAAATCCTTCAGAGAATCATAAAAGAACGCTTTGGAGTACTGGTTGAGTTCGGGGAAGGCAGCATTGTCTATAAAGAGACGATCGCAGCACCGGTGGAAGGTGTCGGGCATTTTGAACCGTTACGCCATTATGCAGAGGTACATCTGCGGTTAGAACCGGGAGAACGCGGATCAGGAATACAGTTTGATTCAGAATGCAGTGAGGATGTGTTGGATCGGAACTGGCAGCGGCTGGTGCTGACCCATCTGGAGGAAAAGGAACATAAAGGAGTTCTGACGGGATCGGTTATTACAGATATGAAGATCACACTGACTTCAGGAAAAGCCCATCTGAAGCATACGGAGGGCGGGGATTTCCGACAGGCAACTTACCGGGCTGTGCGGCAGGGACTGAAAAAAGCAGAAAGCGTACTGCTTGAACCGTATTATGAGTTCAGGATCGAATTACCTTCTGAAAATGTGGGACGTGCCATGACGGATATACAGAACCGTTTCGGAAAATTTGAGGCACCGGAAACGTTGGGAGAAATGACTGTGCTGACGGGAATTGCACCGGTATCGACTTTAAGCGGTTATCAGAAAGATGTCATTGCATATACAGGTGGAAGAGGAAGAATTTCTCTGACCCTGAAGGGGTATGATCTCTGCCATAATCAGGAAGAAGTTGTAGCGGCGAGAGGGTATGATTCAGAGCTGGATCTTGCGAATCCTACCGGTTCGGTCTTTTGTGCCCATGGTGCAGGATTTGTCGTGGACTGGGATGAAGTCGAAGAATATATGCACATGGAACGCACACTGGATCAGACGGGAGAAGAAGGACTTGCGGAAGTCACACTTCCGAAGCGGCGGCATTCCAGTATTGAACTGACACAGGAGGAACTGGATGCAATTTATGTAAGAACTCCTGATCCGGTGAAGCAGAATCATGGTCCGGTGACAGTCTGTGCAAAGGAAAAGGACAGAGAACCGGGCAGTGCCTATACAGATCCGAAATGGGAAAGACGCAGACGGGAAAAGGAAGGCCGACAGGAATATCTTCTGGTGGATGGATACAATATTATTTTCTCATGGGAGGAACTAAGAGAGCTGTCCGAAAAGGATATTGGTGCGGCACGCGGGAAACTTGCGGATATCTTAAGCAACTATCAGGGATACAGAAAATGTACGCTGATCCTTGTGTATGATGCATATAAAGTTGAAGGCAATCCGGGTGAAGTGATGAAATATCATAATATTTATATTGTCTATACCAAAGAGAGATCGGAAGAGCGTCGTGTAGGGAAAGAGTGTAGA
>ENA-OVGM01002543-OVGM01002543.1-human-gut-metagenome-genome-assembly--contig:-NODE-2543-length-11800-cov-2.996424_pt1 | contig 11800 bp, 15 predicted proteins | sample MGYA00237773_ERZ505425 | MGnify/ENA primary metagenome ERZ505425 (study PRJEB26158, sample SAMN06016407) | human gut metagenome | biome: human gut; feature: ankylosing spondylitis patient; material... | reverse complement strand
GGCATACGAGATAAGCTAGTGACTGGAGTTCAGACGTGTGCTCTTCCGATCTTATACAGAAAATAGATATTTCTCCAAAAGAATTTTTAGGTTATATAAAATATTCAGATTTTGTTATAACGGATTCTTTTCATTGTGTAGTATTTTCAATTTTGTTTGAAAAAAGATTTGTAGTATTAAAGAGAAACCTGGATAAAGAAAAAAAAGCAATGAATTCAAGATTAACAGATTTACTTTCTTTAGTAGGTTTAAACGATAGAATTGTTGACAATATATCAAGTAGGAATATTCAAGAAATTTTAAATAAACCTATAGATTATTCGAACGTATTAAAGAAAATAGAAGAAGAGAAAATTAAATCATTAGAATGGCTACGAAATAATTTATAATAAAATACGTTAGGAGTTATATATGAAAATATTAATGATTGGTGGAACGGGTACAATAAGCTACGATGCAACAAAATATTTTTTGGCACAAAATCATGATGTTTATTTATTGAATAGAGGTAATAGAAATAACCTTAGTGATGAGAGATTAAATTACATAATAGGTAATGCAAATGACGCTAAATCATTAGAGAGTGCATTGGATGGTAAAGAGTTTGATGTTATTCTTGATTTTATATTATACAATGTTAATCAAATGAAAGAAAGATTGGCAATTTATAATAATAAATGTAAACAATTCATATTTATATCATCAGCAACAAACTGCCCACAAGTTTATGAACGGGCTACTAACCCTCAAACGACAGTGTATTACATTGCATCAACTAAACCAACCTTGTTATCCTGAATCACCACTCCTTCATCTTCGCTTCATGCCTATTTTTCATAATTTGCAACTGGTATATAATGACAGGGATTAGAAAAATCACAGCAACTATGCCTAAAATAACAGACCGATTTACGGTAGCAAATGCCACGAGCATAAGCATTAATAAAAGCCAGGGATTTCGCAAATTACTGTAATAATTTGCCCTATCTTCATAGGACGTATGAAGTTCAAAAGGTTTTCCATCATTTTCTTTTTCTACAATCAGCAATTCCCTGTTAAATGTTGTAGTGTTTGTTGCAACACGACCGCCAATTTCAGCCCACGGACGCCAGCGAACTTTACCAACAGAATAATTAAGATTGATATTTTTATAGAATACGGAATATCCCATTTCTTCCAAGAAATCATGGTAATCTTCAGCATTAGCTTTTGATTTTTGTCCTATAAACTCCACGCAATATTGAACTTGACCTGGCTTACATTTTTCAAATTCATAGAGTAATTTTCCCGTTCGAATAAGGCGATAACCTTTTTCAGCCATCTTATTCAGCCAGTTTTTCTGTACCGTCAATAGCCCGCCAAAAAAACGATAACACTTTTTGCTCATAATGTACCTCCTACAATTCCGCTTGCAATACCTACAAGTTCACGAAGTCTGATAAGTTCTTTTTCAGCTATCTCCTTTCCTTTTACAGTGATAAGATACTCTTTTTTTCTACCTTCACTATCTCCGAAAAGCTCAATCCATCCCTTTTCCTGCATTGAATTTAATGCACCATATAAAGTGCCTGCTCCCAATGAAAGCCGCCCACCTGTTTTTTCTTCAATGAACTGCATGACAGCATATCCGTGTTTAGGTGAATAGAGTGAAAGCAAAATATAGAATGTCACTTCTGTGAGTGCACCACTTTTCACATTATCCCTCATAGCATCCCCTCCTTATTACGGTTACTGTAATAACTATATCAGTAACCGTAATAAAAATCAAGAGATGTGAAATAAATCTTAATAAGCAGGATAGTATTGTGCTTTTCCTGTTCAGTCCTTTACAAACAATACTTATATATAAAGTATTTCTCTCAACACCATTTCTTCTGCACTAGCTTTTATATTATTCATCAGTCTAACCCACTTCGTCCGATTCTGTACCTTTAATTCTTCAGTTACACCCTGTTTTTCTGCCATCTGTTCCATAAGCATTTCCACCTGTTCTCTGCTCTCCTGATCGATCTGATTCAGATGTTCCGTCAGCTTTCCAGTGAACTGATGACACTGGCGCGGTTACAGTTTATCATTTCTGTTGTGGTTTATCTGATCTGTGTTATTCTGCTACCAGGGGAGGGATTTTCCGGTATGACACTGAAAATTTATCCGTCACTTGCGGTTGGATATTTTATTCTGTTTCTGATGTATGCGGAAATTATCTTCCTGTATTATTTTGACGATCTGACAGGGGCAATCTGGACAGCGATCGTGTTTTGCCTGGTGACATGGATTGGCAGTCTGATTGCAACACATTTACCGGTGATCTGGTATGGCGCCGGGGTCATAGCAGGAGCATTTGCAGGATGGAGTGTGGCATATGCGAGACTGCGATGGGTAGAAAAAAACATGGACAGACATGTCTTTTGCCGTGGAAATCTGATTCCTCAGGGAAAGGGGAAACGGCCATCCGGTATGGTTTATGAAAGAAAAGCAGAGCAAGAGCAGAAGGAGGAAGCGTAAATGAGCACAGCAGCAATTGTAAAAGCTTGCGTTATTTTGATGGGAATTGGAATTATGATCGTTACCTTCGTGCTTCATGCGAAAAAGAAGCTGACCGTAAACCTGGCAGTTACCTGGGAACTGCTTGGAATTGCAGCAATCTTAAGCGGAGCGGTTCCGAGATTTTCCGGATGGAGCAGCCGGATCGGGCTTGGGAGCCTCGTTGTTCTTCTGATCACAGCGCTTCTGGTTCTGTGGGGCGTTTACCAGATGACAATTCAGATCTCTTCCCTGTTAATGAAAAACCAGGAACTGGCGATTCTGGTTTCTCTTTTGAACCAGGAGAATGAAAGAATTCTGAGAGAACTGGAAAAACTGACGGGCAAAAATGCAAGAGAGTTATAAGGGAATAGAAGAAGGAAGAACGAATGAAGAAAATTTTGTTTGTGATCAACACCCTTGGCCGGGCGGGAGCGGAAACAGCGCTGCTGGAACTTTTGCGCCGCCTGGATGCGGAGGAATATGAAATTTCACTTTACGTACTTTTGGGGCAGGGTGAAATGATTTCCCAGGTACCGCAGAGGGTACATGTGAAAAATAAGAAAATCTGTACCGCTTCTGTGCTGTTCGGTGCGGGGCGGAGAAAACTGATACAGACATCTTTTCTGGCGTTTTTCCGCCATGGTCGCACCATAAAGAAAATGCAATATGTGATACAAAATTTTTTCCGAATGAAAAAAACTGGAAACATTCAGCCGGACAAGCTGCTCTGGCGTGTAATTTCGGATGGAGCAGACCGATTTTCGGAAACCTTCGATCTGGCGGTTGCTTACCTGGAAGGCGGTTCTGCTTATTACGTTGCCGATCATGTGAATGCTAAGAAAAAAGCTGCCTTTGTCCATATTGCATACGGCAATTCCGGTTATACAAGGGAAATGGATCGGGACTGCTACGAAAAGATGGATCAGATCTTTACCGTTTCGCAGGAGACGCGCCGTCATTTTCTGGAATTTTATCCGGAATATGAGAAGAAAGTGCAGGTTTTTCACAATATTCTCGATACAGACCGGATTGCGCGTGAGGCGCAGCTGCCGGGCGGTTTTTCAGATTCCTATACAGGAATTCGAATCTTAACTGTCGGAAGACTGGCCTATCAGAAAGCATATGACATCGCAATTCCGGCCATGAAAAAGATCCGCGAAGATGGCTATGAGGCGCGATGGTATGTACTGGGAGAGGGATCCGAGAGAAATGCGCTCGAAAAGCAGATTGCAGAGCTTGGCCTGCAGGAAGATTTCCAGCTGCCGGGTGCAAAAGAGAATCTGTTTCCTTATTATGCACAGTGTGATCTCTACGTTCATGCAACACGGTTTGAAGGAAAAAGCATCGCCATCCAGGAAGCGCAGACACTTGGCTGTGCTGTGATTGCATCGGACTGTGCGGGAAACAGAGAGCAGATTGTGGACGGGGAAGATGGTCTTCTCTGTACGCTGACACCGGAAGGCATTGCCGAAAAAGTAGAAGAACTGCTGGATGATCCGAAGAAACGGGAACGGCTTGCAGCAGCGGCAAAACAGAAAATGAACGGTCAGACAGAGGAAATCTGGAAACTGCTGAATCTAATGAAATGAGGCGGACATACATATGAGACAAAAAGAGGTACTGCTGATTATTCCGGCATACAACGAGGAAAAAAATATAGAAAAGGTCATGAAACAGCTGGCGCAGCCGGAGATAGCAGATATTGTTGATGTGCTGGTCATGAACGATGCTTCTTCTGACAATACCAACTGGCTGGCGAAGGAATATGGCTGTGCGGTGGTTACTCATGTTTTTAATCTGGGATATGGCAGTGGGCTGCAGCTTGGATATAAATATGCGATAAGACGAAATTACAAGTATGTAATTCAGATGGACGCAGACGGACAACATGATGTGTGTAATATACTTAATATATATAAGGCTTTAAAGACTAAGTATAACGATTCGTATCCTGACATTGTGCTTGGCTCCCGTTATTTAAAGGATAGTTCGCCTTATAAGACATCGTTTTTAAAAGAGCTGGCATATTCAATATTCCGTACATTTATTAAGATGTCAACAGGAAGAACTATTATGGACCCTACAACGGGGCTTCAGGGACTTAGCTGGCGTGCGGTACTTTATTATTCAAAATATGGTAATTTTGACGAGCGTTATCCCGATGCCAATATGATTACAGGAATGATACTTAAAGGCTATAATGTGGTGGAGATTCCGGCTGTAATGCACAGCAGGGAATTTGGAAAAAGCATGCATTCGGGACTTAAACCTATATGGTATATGTGTCACATGACATTAAGTCTCATTGCTGTGGTAGTGCGTCAGCACAAAGAAAAGAGACGTATGGAAAGATATAAGAAACATGAACAATAAAAAACTGGAAAAGTATGGACTGTCGCTTCTTTGCACGGAATATAACCCATCAAGAGGCTGGTATAATATATTTCCGTTCAGACTGAAAAAGGATTACGATTGTGAAGAGTTGAAATGGAGCCTGAAAAAGAATGAGGGAATAGTTCTTGCAAGAATCTGCATAGGTGATTTCAAGGACAGGGAACTTGACGAAAAAGCAATCGGGCAGATTAATGATATTCTTGAATTTTTTAAAAAATATGACAGGGAAGTAATACTTCGTTTTGTATATGACGAGGATGGAAAAGGTCTTGAAAATGAGCCTGATTCGATAAATCTCGTAAAACGGCATATATCACAGATTGGAGAGGCTGTTCTTGCATTTAAAAGCAATATTCTTACAATGCAGGGAGCGTTAATCGGAAGCTGGGGCGAGATGCACACATCGAGATATGCAGATATAATGAGTGTAAGAATCCTTATGGCAGCAATGTATGAGGCGGTAAAAGGTGCAATTCCGCTTGCAGTAAGAACGCCGGCACAGCATGCGGCACTAGATGACAATACAGCGAAAATAACAGGATTTTTTAACGATGCACTTATGGCATCACAGACGGACTTTGGTACGTTTTCATCAGACAGTGATAAAAGAGACGAAGAGTACAGATATGTTGACGAATGTCTGAAAAATGGCGTATTGTGTGGTGGAGAAGCAGTAAATGACAATGTATATAACGATGGTGCCAATGCACAGGAATATCTCAGAAAACTTCATGTTACATATCTTAACAGCCAGTATGACGATAAAGTTTTAAATAAATGGAAAGACTGCGGAATATATGAAAAAATAAGCCGCAGTCTTGGATATTGTATTAATATTGAAAGTATAAAAACAACATTTACAGGTAAAATAAATTTTACAATTAAAAATATCGGCTATGCGTCACTGAAGCAGAATTTCTGTCTTGTAATAAGCTGCGGTGACAAAGATTTCACATCGGATGTAATCCGTGGGCTTGAACCGGGACAATCTGTAAATGTCAGATTTGATAAAAAAGCTGTTACAAATGGTGGAACACTTTTTATAAAAAGGCTTAACGATAATAAACGGATTCAGATTTTTAACGAACCGATATAATATCCATAATCATTGTAAGAAGCGTCATTGGCGAATTTTATGATTTCGCCCGATATTTTATCGCGTACTACTAGATAAATGCTGTAGTTATTAACTTTTGTTATATTGCCTGCTTTTTTTATCTGCAGCAGAGGAACAGATATATCCAGATTTATTTCCTTACCCGGTGTCCATGTGGATGCTGGGTATTTTTCTGTCAGATTTTCGCTGTAGACGATGTCCGTGTTGTCCGCCGCAGCACTGTAAGAATCTGTCGGAGCGGCGGAGTTGTCGTCTTTTATTATAAAAAGTTCGACATCAAAATCTTTGTAAGACGGAGCAAATCCCTCATTTTTGAGTGTTACTTGAAGTGAACCGCCAAAAGCATTATTTTTGTGCTCAAATGATGATGACAGCAGACAATATCTGTAACCAAGACGTGTTGTTACATAATCGTATGCGGACATGCCATTGTATACAGAATCACTGTCGGGGTCAGTGTAAGTCTGTTTTTTCCATTTATTAATTACAGCAAGGTCGTGTGCGTTGTTAAGATACGAAACATGCATTGATGCGAGGTCTTTTGCAGCATTGTCTATGTCGTTATATTTATTGTCAAGAACCACTTCGCCGCCGTTTGGAACCAAAAGACACAGTTCATCCTGAAATGCTATTTCCTGGCTGCGGTTTCCTTTTTTATCATATTCCTCATCGGAAAAATGATAATTTTCAGGACCATATGTTCCAACATCAATATAGGAACCGAGCATGCCATCATTAAAAAGTCCCATCCTTATTCTGTGACCATCCGATTTCAGCTTTGAAATGTCAGCAGTTTTAAATATAGTGCGTAAATGCTGAGGAGTTCTTACGGAAAGGTAAATGTCGTCATCAATGAGACTGTCTAAGAGCAGTGCAAGTTCAGTCATGCTGCTGGTGTCCATATAATGTGAGCTGTGCATTTCTGCAAACGAACCAACAAAAATTCCCTGCATGATATAGATAGAATTTTTGTGGCTGTTTACAATATCAGAAGTCTGTCTCATGTGAAGTTTGACGGTTTCGATGCTGTCTGGTTCTGTCTGCATAGCCTTTCCATCCCAGTCGTATAAAAAACGCAGAATAATAGCATGCTGGCTTTCACCCCACATTGTAAATATTCTGTCAATTTGGGCGAGAGCGTTATCAGATAATCCTGTGTTATTAAAATTTTTGAGATTGATTTCAAGAAGAACAAGCCTTGTTGAACCGCTTTTTTGTATATAATCCTGTGTGCGTTTGTCAAAAGTATCGGCACAAGCATCACTTATCGTATATCCAAACATATCATACCAGCCGCAATAAGGATTATTAAGTATATCATTTGCAGGAGCGAAACCGGATGATGTGTATGAAATATTGCTGTTATAAAAGTGAAGAGCAAAGCATATGATAGCCGAAAAAACAGCAGCTACAGTAAAAATTGCCGCAATAATGCGGATAAGATAATTTTTTTTAGTCCTAAAAGTTTTCATGCTTCATATTATAGCATTAAGGTGCTATCAATGCTATAATTAGAAGAAAATTTATTTTCAATCTGAGCACAGAAACGAGGATTTTTCAATGGAAACAAAGAGCCGTACACAATATTCTGCCTACAATACGACAGTAGGACTCATATCGAGATTTATGGCAATTATTATGGGATATGTTGTCCGTATAGTATTTACACATATGCTGTCGGAAAATTATGTGGGTGTCAACGGACTTTTTACTGATATTCTGAACGTATTATCACTTTCAGAAATGGGAATCGAGACAGCTATTTCATTTGCTTTATATAAACCGATTGCAGAAAATGACATAGAAAAACAAAAGTCGATTATGAATATATATAAATGGTTTTACAGGGCAGTTGCTTGCTTTGTGCTGTTTGCCGGACTTCTTGTAATACCTTTTATGGGTGTGCTTATAAAGAATAAGCCGGATATAGAAAATCTTACATATATTTATGTTCTTTATCTTATAAATTCGGCGGCATCATATCTCCTTATTTACAAAAAGACACTGCTTGACGCTCATCAGCTGAAGTATATCGGCGTTGTTGCAAAGACATTTTCATGGGTGATTCAGGATATTTTTCAGATTGCGATACTTATTCTTACAAAAAATTTTATTTTGTATCTTTATGTATCCATTGCGGCGACAGTAATTTCCAATATTTACATTTCAAAAAAGACAGATAAGCTGTTTCCGTATGTGAACGACAAAGATGTGCAAAAACTTGATACGCAGACAAAATCAGATATTATAAAAAATGTTAAAGCCATGATGATGCATCAGGTCGGTAATGTAATCGTCAATAATACAGATAATCTGCTTATTTCAGGATTTGTTGGGATTGCAAGTGTAGGTAAGTATTCCAACTATTATCTTCTTATTGGTTCGATAAGACATGTTATGAGCGATGCTATTGACGGAATTACGGCAAGTGTCGGTAATCTTGGAGTTACAGAGGATTCATCGAGGGTAAAAAAGATATTTAATGCAGCCGCATTTTTTAACCACTGGGTGTTTGCGTATGGTAGTTACATTCCTCATTCCAGTTTTTTATTGGGGAGGAGAATGGATAATTATATGTATTCTCTTCTTTCCTTCTCAAAAGAACTATCTGAATCTGATGATGGTGCAAAATATCTTTTTGAAACGAACGTTGTACTTATTCTGTGTATCAATTTTTATATATATGGAATAACAAAAACAGGCAAGATTTTCCATAATTCGCTGGGCCTTTTCTGGTATGACAGATATAAAGCAGTCATAGAAGCAGTAATTAATCTTATTGCATCTTTGATACTTGTGCATAATTTCGGTGTTTTTGGAATATTTATGGGAACACTGATAAGCACGGTGCTCACAACTTTGTGGGTAGAACCTTTTGTTATATACAAGTATCATTTTAAAGAGTGTGTTACAGGATATTACCTGTGTATGGCATGGTACTTTGTACAGACGGCTTTTGCATGGGCAGTGGCTCATTTTGCATGTGTCAGAATTGAAAAAATATCAGGAATTGCCGGATGCATACCGCAGATAGCGTTGAGACTTGTAATAGTAACTGTTGTTATGAACGGAATATTTTTGATTATTAACATAAATAACAAAAATTTCAGGTTCCTTCTTGCAAAGTTTTTTAGTATTATAAGAGCAGGAAAATCCGGGAAAAATGGAGTGCGTAGATGAACAGACAGAGTGATGTGATTGAAAATTGGGAATATGGGCTTCTTACATTGCTTAATAATGCCCTAAATCTGCCTGTATCTGAAAAAAATGATGCTATTGAAGTAAAAAGCATTATTGAAGATGTAAGTAGAAAACTCGATTCAGATTCTATACAGAAATTTAATGAATATAGTGAAGATGAATGGAATAAGATTATCAAGACGGCAGATGGCCACGGTGTTCTGCCGTTAATAGCAGATGAGTTATATTTTATGGATTGCGTGCCTGATAATATTAAGATTAAGGCGGTTGCAAAAGCAAAAAAAATTGTTATCCAGAACAGCCGTCTTTCATACCTGACTAATGAGTATATGAGCATTTTAAATGATGCCGGAATTACGGCAGTGCTTTTAAAAGGTGCCGGAACAGCTGCATATTATCCGGTAAAGAGTCTTAGAAAATCAGGTGATATTGATATACTCATTCCTGATAAGCTGCAGTTTGATAAAGCTGTAAGTGTGCTTGAACTGCATGGCGTGGTTATAATGGGGGAACAGCATGCATGGCATCATGTTGAAATGCATAATGAGACCGGCGTAATAATAGAACTTCACAGGGCACTGGCAGAACAGTTCGATGATGACGATGTGAATAAAAAGATTGAGCAGTATACTGAAGAAATGTCAGTTCATAATATTTTAAAAAATATTGATGGAATGAATATAGTATGTCCTGAGATGGCATGGGAAGCATTAAGTCTTGCTATTCATATGCTGCACCATTTTGTGAGAGCAGGGTTCGGACTCAAACTTTTGTGTGACTGGGTTGTATTCTGGAATAGCGAACATGATGAAAGTCAGAAAAACACGTTTAATTCAATGATAAGCAGCATTGGAATAACAGGTTTTGTTAAAGCTGTCAATATAATCTGTATAAAGTATCTTAAAAAAAAAAAAGAAAACGTTTTTTTTATGATACATGATGAAAAAACAGAAGTTAATATCGATATATTCCTTAAAGATATTATCGAGGCACAGGAATTTGGCGGTACCAAAGATGAAAGAATGGTTGTGCTTCGTGGCAGCAGGCTTGCAGACTATGTAAGAGAGTTCCATCATCAGATGAAGCTTAACAATCCCGATAAGAAAGATAATAAGCTGTTGTGGCCTTATCTCTGGGTTAAAACATTTGCAGTTTTTGTAAGAAATAACAGGACTGTAAGGAAAACAACAATACGCAGTGTACTAAAAAGTGCAGGTGCAAGAAGCAGGGTTGCATATGATATGAAACTGTTTAAAAAATAGTACCCTAAAGTCAGTGGCTATGCGGACTTTAGGGTTGACAGCCGCGATTTATAAGCATTATAATATGGGAAAATAGTAATGCTTTGATTTATGAATGGAGGAGTTTTATTATGTTGAAGTATGAAAAACCGGTTGTAGAGTCAACAGAAGACGTTGCTGAGAGCGTATACATGGCAAGCGGAGATGTAAAGACAGGTGTCTGTCCTTACGGAAGAGAGTTTGCTAATGCCGGAGCTGATATATGTCAGATTTGCTCAAAGACAGATGGTGCACAGACTTCAGGAAGTGCTTTCAGAGCAGATTATAAGGGATGTCCATACGGGGTAGCTGAACAGGTTGATTAGTTTAAAGGACGAAAGAATATAATATATGGATTATAAGCAGATTGATGAACGTAGTGCTGTAATCAGGACATTAAAGGAAAATGACATAAAAATCAAACCTAAGGGATACAGTATGTATCCCTTATTTGTTCCCGGAAGGGATTATGCGGTTATTACCCATATTGAACCTGATAAGCTCAAAAAAGGTGATGTTGTTTTATACAGAAGACATGATAATACAGGAATTCTTGTATTACACAGAATATGCAGAATAGATAAAAATGGATTCTATATGGTTGGAGACAACCAGAGTGTGATTGAGGGACCTTTAGAAAAAGAATGTATTCACGGAAAGCTTATTGCTGTTGAAAGAAACGGCAGAACATTTTCTGTGAATAATATTATATATAGATTTATTTCGTATGTGTGGCTTTTATTAAGACCGGTGCGTATGCCGGTTGCCAAGTCAGCCGCAGCAGTAAAACGCTGTATTAAAAAAATGGTGAAAAGAAATGGAAAAGAACAATAGTCTTATAAAAACAATTGGCGGAAAAATATTTGCAGTAATTGCTATTGCGGCTGCAATTTTCTGTCTTGCTGCATTGTATGTGATTACCGGTGTCAACGCAGGGGTTAACAATGATAAAAATATAATCCTTGATAACGGATGGAGCGTTATATATAATGGTGAATCATATAATGATGTCAATCTGAATAACTTCAGGCTTCCAAAGACAATGGGAAAAGGTGACAAAGTTGTTTTATATACGTCAATACCTAAAAACTTTAAGTATGACACGCCTGTTATAAAGATACCTACAACATCATCAGTATTAAAAGTATCTGTTAATGGAAAACTTGTTTACACATACGGCGAAGACAGATATGCAGAAAATAAGCTGGTAGGAAGCGGTTGGCATTATATTCCTGTCAAGAAGACAGATGCAGGAAAAAATATAAGAATTATTATTACATCT
>ENA-OVGM01002540-OVGM01002540.1-human-gut-metagenome-genome-assembly--contig:-NODE-2540-length-11816-cov-28.338662_pt1 | contig 11816 bp, 8 predicted proteins | sample MGYA00237773_ERZ505425 | MGnify/ENA primary metagenome ERZ505425 (study PRJEB26158, sample SAMN06016407) | human gut metagenome | biome: human gut; feature: ankylosing spondylitis patient; material... | reverse complement strand
CGGCCTCAACGCAGGCCTTGCAGCCCTCGTAGGTGCCGTGATCCAGATGCAGAGCAACGGGAACGGTGATGCCCATGGAATCGACCATGGCGCTGACCATGGCGGCAACGGTCTTGAAACCGGTCATGTACTTACCAGCACCCTCGGAAACGCCCAGAATGACGGGGCTCTTCATTTCCTCGCAGGCGGTCAGGACTGCCTTGGTCCACTCCAGGTTATTGATGTTGAACTGAGGCACACCGTAGTGGCCATCGCGTGCTTTGAGCAGCATCTCGGTTGCATTTACCAACATTATTCATTACCTCCAAATATGATCGGGGTTTTCGGTCATGCCGTGCCGTATTGTGCACGGCTTAACAAACCTACAAAACTAGTATACCCCAAACCCTTCTTAAAATCAATCCAAACAGGCGGTTTTTCTCTTTAAACGCCGGGCGGAATGCGGCATTTGCGGGCGGAAAAGGTCCGAAATGCGGGAATCTGCAACAATTTTGAAGGTCCTGCACCACTTTTGCAGAATGTCCCAGTGATGGGAGAAACCGTGGGATTTTCAACACAAATCCACATTCGTCAATTTGATATTGGAGAAAATTGCAAAAGGTGCGTGGTTCCGCATCAAAAAATTGTCATATTTCCGACTTGAAAATTACAAATTGTACGCACCCTGCGGGGGAATGTCGAACCAGATTGTGGAAAACTCAGTGGAGAATGTTAAATTCCACAGGGAAAACAGGCTTTGCAGCAGGACTTTTGAACTTTCTCCACCGGGTTTTCAACATGTGGAAAAAATCGGGTCCTTCTACGGAATGTATAGCCCTCTTTTGTGGAAAACTTTTCGGACCGGCAAAACGGCAGGTTCCGGCAGGGGCAGAAGGCGCAGCAGCAAGGGACAATTCTGCAAAACCGGGCCGGGGCGCAGGCAAGCTGTGAAAAAATCCGGTCGGGCCGACAAAAAAGCGGCAATTTGCTGGCAAACCCGGTCGGCTTATGCTATACTTTACCTTGGATTATCATCTGATAAAATCGTCGGGCTGTCTGCCTGCGCAAGCGGTGCGGCGCGCCCTGGGGAACATGCGCTGCATCGTTCCGATAGAAATGGAAGGAGAACATAGAATGGAAGAGAAAAATCAGCCCCGCCGCCCGCGCCGTGCACCGGAAGAGCAGACCCGGAATGAGAGTCTGGTCTACGGCAAGAATCCGGTGACCGAGCTGCTGAAGAGCGGTTCCGGCGTGGATACGGTGCTCATTTCGGAGAGCATGGCCCCCGCCGTGGCGGCCTACTATACCGCACTGGCCAAGGAGGCCGGGGCGGCCGTCAAGCGGGTGAACCCCAACAAGCTGCGCCTGATGACCGGCACCGAGAGCCATCAGGGTGTGGCCGCCTTTGCCAGCGAGATCGCGTATGCCACCGTGGAGGACCTGCTGGCGGCGGCCAAAGCCAAGGGCGAGCCGCCGTTCCTGGTGCTGAGCGATGGCATTGAGGACCCCCACAACCTGGGTGCCGTGATGCGCAGCGCTCTGCTGTGCGGTGCCCACGGCATCGTGATCCCCAAGCGGGGCGGCGCATCGGTCACCCCAACGGTCATCAAGTCCAGCGCAGGTGCCGCTGAGCGGCTGCCGGTGGCCCGCGTGGCCAACATCGGCGAGACGATCCGCCGCCTCAAGGAGCAGGGCGTGTTCGTGTACTGTGCTGACATGGACGGTGTGCCTCTGCGCAAGAACAACCTCACCGGCCCCATCGCGCTGGTGCTGGGCAGCGAGGGCAGCGGCGTGTCGCAGCTGGTCAAGAAGTTGTGCGACGGTGTGGTGCGGCTGGACATGGCCGCACAGGGCACCGGTGTGGACAGCTACAACGTCTCGGTGGCGGCCGGCATTATCCTGTACGAGATCCAGTCGCAGCGCGCAGCACAGAATGCGTGACAGGCGTGATCCGTAACCCCAATCTGAAGAACGGGAGGAACAAGGATGCCTAAGGAAAAAAATCAACACAAGAGTACCGCCGCAAGCGATGAGAAATTCCGCGATTTCTTCACCACCACCGTGGCGGATATCCCGGCCGAGATGGTGCGCCGGGAGGAAGAAGCGGCGGAAGAGCACAAGGGGCTGTTCGGGCGGCTGTTCGGCCATGCAAAACCGAAGCAGGCTCCGCAGGCCGGGACGGATCTGGAACTGCCTACCGGTGAGGTGCTGCTGGGCGCAGATGCCTTGGCAAAGCCCGACGGGGAGGAACCGCTGGATCTGGACCTGACCCTGCGCACCGCAGACCCGGGCACGGATTTCCCCCAGCCCAAAGCCGAAGTGCCTGCTGCCCCGGAAAAACCTGCCGTGCCGGATAGACCGGCCCCGCAGCCTGCCCCGGAGAACAAGCCGGAGCCGCCCAAGGCTCCTGCCACCCCGGCTCCGCAGCCGGAAAAGCCCCGAAAGAAGGCTGCACAGAACCCCAAGAACGCCCCGGACGTGCTGCTGCCGCAGGAACAGCAGGAGCAGCAGGAGATGCAGCAGCTCAAGGACATGCTGAACGGCATGGCTGCAAAACCGAAGCCGGTGGAGGAAACGCTGGAGCCCATCTGCAGCGTGGATGTGCCGCTGGATGACCCGGAAGAGCCGGAGACCCCGGAAAAGGCTCCGGAGCCGCCCCGGCCCACCATGGTGTTTGCAGCCGACAAGCCGCTGCCGGAAAAGAAATCGGTGTTCCGGATGTTCGGCGACGCCGATGACGAGAAAAAGCCGGAAGTCCCGGAAGAACCGGCAGCCCCGGAGAAAACATCTCCCGCCGCGCCGGTGAAAGCCCCCGAGGCAGAGCCGGAAACCAAACCGGACGAAGATACCATGAGCCTGCCGCTGGAACCGCTGGACGCTCCGGAGACGGAACCGACCGAAACGCCGGTGGCTGCGCCCGCCGCAGACACTGCCGAAGCGGAACGTGCCGGAGAGACGGAACTGAAAACCGAGGCGGAGGACGCCCTGCCGGCGGAGGACGAAGCCCCCGAGAGCGTGGGCGAGAAGCTGCGCCGCATGAGTGCAGAGCTTACCCTGCGCTGTGTACTGGCCGGGATCCTGGCCGTGGTGCTGCTACATGTGGGCCTGGTGGCCGACCGGCTGCTGCCGCCGCTGGCCGCACTGGACCCGGATGCCGCCCCGGCGGCTTTCTACGCCGCCAATCTGCTGCTGTATGCCGCCAGCCTGGTGGTGAGCTTCCCGGTCCTGCGCGACGGCCTGAACGGCCTGCGGGGCCGCCCCTCGGCAGAGACGATGCCCGCACTGGCCGCTGTGGCGGCGCTGCTGCAGGCCGTCACGGCCCTGCTCACGGCCAACTCCTACCGCACCACCGAGGGCCTGTCCATCCTCACCGGCGTTGCAGCCCTGGGGCTGTTCCTGGCGCTGCTGGGCAGCCTGGTGATGCTGTCTGCCGTGCGCGGCGGCTATGAACTGCTGAGTGAAGCCACCGACCTGCAGGGCGCGTATCGCACCCGGGACAAGGACCTGATCCGGGCACTGGCACGGGATCTGGAACAGAAGGACCCCTGGGTGCTGCTGAGCCGCCCCCGGACGGCGGACGAAGGCTTTGTGGCACAGAGCCTGGACGAGCGCGCCGGGGAACGCCGTGCACAGAAGAACGGGTACATCCTGCTGGGCGTGGCCCTGCTCAGCGCCCTGCTGTGTCTGGTGGTAGGCCGTGACGTGAAGCTGGCCGCTGCCGCCCTGACGGCGGTGCTGTGCATGGGCGCACCCCTGTCCTCCACCCTCATCGCCGGCATGGCCGCGCTGCGCCTGCAGCGTGCCGCTGGTGCCGTGGGGGCCGTGGTGCCCGGCTGGGCGGCCATTCAGGAACTGGGCGGCATCGACACCCTTCAGGTGGATGCCGAGGACCTGTTTGCCGCCGACAGCGTGGTGCTGGAGGATATCCGCATCTTCAAGGGCGGCCGCATCGACCGCGCCATCCTGTACGCGGCCAGCGTGCTCAACCAGAGCGGCGGTACTCTGCAGGGGCTGTTCCGTCAGATCATTGAGGACCGCACCGACATCCTGTTCCCGGTCAAGGATCTGGAGATCCACCGCGGGCTGGGCTTTGCCGCCTGGTGCGACAACAACCACATCCAGATCGGCACCCGCCGTTTCCTGGAGCAGGAGGGCGTGGCCCTGCCGGACGAGGACTACGAGAACCAGCACTCCAAAAACGGGGAGCTGCAGATCCTGTATCTGGCGGTGTCCGGCAACGTGCATGCCATGTTCGTGATCCGCTATGTGGGCGGCCGCAACATCGCCCGCAGCCTTGCTGCCCTGCAGCAGGAGAACATCCGTCTGCTGGTCACCAGTCTGGACCCCAGCCTGACCGCAAAGCACATCACCGAGGCCTACCGCCTGCCGGAGGGCATGGTCACCCTGCTGGATCAGGAGCAGTGCGCCGCCCTCGAGGCCGCCCCGGCCGAGGATGCGCCCTGCTGCATGTACCATCAGAAAGGCTTTGCCAGCCTGACCGGCGGCCTGCGCGCAGCCGACAAGGCCCAGAACGCCGAGACCACGGCCACCACGGTGCAGATGGTGTCGGTGCTGTTCTCGGTGGCCATTGCGGTGCTGCTCACCAGCGCCCGCAGCATCTGGCAGCTGCCGGTGACCTATGTGCTGATGTATCAGGCGGCATGGAGCGCCCTGAGCATCGCCGTGTGCGCCCTGAAACAGCATAACTGAAAATAATTCTCAAAATAAATAGGAATGATTCTTGATTTTCTTCACCGTTTGTGATATACTCTGTTCAGAGACAAGGACCTGAAGCCCCGCAGTGGGGCTGCCGATACAGACACCGAATAACAAAAGGAGAAGAGAGTATGGAACTCAAGGGTACCAAGACCGAGAAAAACCTGTGGGAAGCCTTTGCAGGCGAGAGCCAGGCACGCAACAAGTACACCTACTTTGCCAGCATGGCCAAGAAGGAAGGCTATGAGCAGCTGGCTGCCATCTTTGAGGAGACCGCCGGCAACGAGAAGGAGCATGCCAAGATCTGGTTCAAGCTGCTGTGCGGCGGTGCCATCCCCGACACGCTCACCTGCCTGGACATGGCCGCCGGCGGCGAGCACGACGAGTGGACCGAGATGTACCCCCGCATGGCCAAGGAGGCCAAGGAAGAGGGCTTCAACCAGATCGCAGCCCTGTTCACCATGGTGGCACAGATCGAGAAGGAGCACGAGGAGCGCTACCGCGCCCTGGCCGAGAACCTGAAGAACCAGAAGGTGTTCGCCCGCGAAGAGCAGCAGCTGTGGCAGTGCCGGAACTGCGGCTACACTTTCATCGGCAAGTCGGCTCCGCTCAAGTGCCCGGTGTGCGCACACCCCCAGAGCTACTTTGAGCTGAAGAAGATCAATTACTGATGTGACCCACCCCAGAGGGACGACGGCAGTCGTCCCTCTTTTGCTGTTCAGAGCAGCGGCCGTTCCGGCAGAAAGATCATTGTCCCGCGGGAAGAATAGACCAGCCGCTGCACGGCGCAGCTGTACAACAGAAACAGCACCGCCAGCACCAGCACGGCCAGCATCAGCCCGCGCAGCCAGTGCCGGTGCCGTGGGCGGAAGGAACGGTGTGCTCCGGGCCGGTATCGCATGGTCTGCGCCTCCTTTTTTGCATTTGCCCATCCTATGCAGGGCCGCAGACGATTGTGCAGGCGGGGCCGCTGTGGTAAGATAAAAGAAGAACCATTCATCCAAAGGAGTTTTTATGCTGACGATCACCTTACTGGGCACGGCGGCCACCATGCCGCTGCCGGACCGCGCCCTCAGTACGGCCTTTGCAGCCTGCGGCGGCCACGGCCTGCTGTTCGACTGCGGCGAGGGCACCCAGGCGGCGGCCCGCCGTGCCGGGGTCAACCTGATGCGTGCGGACACCGTCTGTCTGACCCATTATCACGGCGACCACATCTTCGGCCTGCCGGGTCTGCTGCAGACGCTGGGGGCCCAGGGCCGCACCCGGCCGCTGCTGCTGGTGGGGCCGAAAGGGCTCGCCGGCATCTGGAGCGCCGTGCGTGCCCTCACCGGGCCGCTGCCCTATGCCGTGCGCCTGCAGGAAGCAGACGGGCCGCTGGCACTGGATGCGCTGTGGGAGGGCTGGCCAGTGGGTGCTGTGCTGCGTCCCTTTGCCACCCGGCACCGGGTGCCCAGCGTGGGTTATCGGTTGGAGCTGCCCCGGGCAGGCCGGTTCGACCCGGCCCGGGCCCGGGCGCTGGGGGTGCCGGTGCAGCAATGGAAACTTCTGCAGCAGGGGCAGAGCGTTCTCGTGAAAGGCCGCACCGTGGCCCCGGCGGAGGTGCTGGGCGCGCCGCGCCGGGGGCTGAGCATGGTATTCTCCGGCGACACGGCCCCCTGCGCCGCGCTGGAGCAGGCCGCACAGGGCGCTGACCTGCTGATTTGCGACGCCACCTATGCGCTTCCGGAACAGGAAGCCCAGGCAGCTCAGTGGGGGCACAGCACCTTTGGGCAGAGCGCCGCGTTGGCGGCCCGCGCCGGGGCGCATCGCCTCTGGCTGACCCACTATTCCCCCATGATCACCGACCCGGAAGCAGATCTGCCCCAGGCGCAGAGCATCTTCCCGGCGGCAGTGTGCGGCGCAGACGGGATGCAGATCACCCTGCAGTACGAGGAGGCGTGACCCATGCAAAACATCCGATTGGACGCCGGTGCGGCGGCTCTGCTGGCCCGGCTGCACGGGGCCGGATATGCGGCCTACGCGGTTGGCGGCTGCGTGCGGGACAGTCTGCTGGGGCGCACCCCGCAGGACTGGGACCTTTGCACCAGCGCCCGGCCGGAGCAGGTGCTGGCATTGTTCGGGGAGAGGCAGTGCATCCCCACCGGGCTGCAGCACGGCACCGTGACCATCAAGTACGGCGGCCAGCTGTACGAGACCACTACCTTCCGCACCGAGGGGGCCTATACCGACGGCCGCCACCCGGACGAGGTACACTTTGTGCCGGATGTGCGGCAGGACCTGGCCCGGCGGGACTTTACCATCAACGCCATGGCCTACAACGATGCCGAGGGGCTCATCGACCCCTTTGGAGGGCAGCAGGACCTGCAGCAGGGCATCCTGCGGGCCGTGGGCGACCCCGCCACCCGCTTTGAAGAGGATGCCCTGCGCATCCTGCGGCTGTACCGGTTCGCGGCGCGGTTCGGCTTTGCCATCGACCCGCCCACCGGGCAGGCGGCCCGGGCACTGTGTGCCCATCTGGACTGCGTGTCGGTGGAGCGGATCGAAGAAGAGCTGTCTAAATTGCTGGCAGCACCCGCCCCGGCGGCATATCTTGATGAAAAAATACTAAAAGTTATTATTCCGGAGCTTTCCGCCCCGGCATTGCAGGCCGCAAAGCCGGTGGTGGATGCCTGCCCGGCGGGCACAGAGGATCTGCCCGTGCGGTGGGCCGCATTGCTGATGAGCCTTGGCGAGGACGGCACCCGCAAGGCCCTGAAGCGCCTGCGCTGCTCCAACACCTGCATCGAGCAGACGGCGGTGCTGGTGAGAGAGGTCCATCCGGGAGCTTTCTCTTCGGACACGACAGCGGGTTGCGGCTCCCAGCGACTGCTTCAGCCCATAAATGGGCCTCGCACTCTGCTGGCCGCGGCCCCAACAGCAACTCCCTGTTTCCGCCGCAGGCGGCGGTCGTTGCCGTTGCAGGGCATTCCATCCCCCGCCCTACTGCCTGCGGCAGCAGGGTCCCACCCTCCGGACGGTCCTCAGAGAAACTCCCGGACGGGCCTCGGACAAGCTCCCGCTGCCCCCGATACCGTCATCCGCATCCGGAAACTGCTGGGCCGGTACGACCTGCACACCGTACAGCGGCTGGCGGCGCTGGGCGCTGCCATGGAGCCGGAACAGGCGGCTGATTTTGCCGCGCAGGCAGAATTGGCCGCACAGCTGGACGCCGACGGCGTGTGCTGCCGGGTCAGCCAGCTGGCCGTGAACGGCCGCGACCTGATGGCGGCGGGCATCCCGGCAGGGCCCGGCCTGCGCAGGACGCTGGAAGCCCTGCTGGACGCGGTCATCCGGGGGCAGCTGCCTAACGAGCGGCAGCGCCTGCTGGACGCCGCAGGGCAAATTTCTGCGTCTTGACAAGTGGTTTTTACCGCGTTACTATTATACTACTATTTTAGTGTGTTGAACACGCCAAAGGAGAAGCTATGACCACACAGAACTCTGCGCCCCGGCCCCCGCGCGCCCTCATTGCCATGAGCGGCGGCGTGGACAGCTCGGTGGCTGCCTGGCTGATGCAGCGGGACGGGTACGACTGCACCGGCATCACCATGCGCCTGACCCACAACGAGATGCTGGGGCAGTCCGGTTTCCACACCTGCTGCTCGGAAAAGGACATCGAGGACGCCGCCGAGGTGGCCTTTGCCCTGGATATCCCTTACGAGGTGCTGGACTTCACCGCCGACTTCCGGGAACAGATCATCGAGAAGTTTGTCCGGGTGTATGAGGCTGGCGGCACCCCAAACCCCTGTATTGATTGTAATAAATACATGAAGTTCAACCATTTGTTGAACTGGGCGCAGGCCCACGGCATGGAATATGTGGTCACCGGCCACTATGCCCGGGTGGAACAGGACCCGGACACCGGCCGCTGGCTGCTCAAAAAGGGGCTGGATGAGGGCAAGGATCAGAGCTATGTGCTGTACAACCTCACCCAGCAGCAATTGGCTCATGTGCGCCTGCCGCTGGGGGCCCTGCACAAGACCGAGGTGCGTGCCATCGCCGAGCAGCATCATTTCATCAATGCCCGCAAACACGACAGCCAGGACATCTGCTTTGTGCCCGACGGCGACTATGCCCGCTTTATGGAGGGCTTTACCGGCAAACACTACCCCGCCGGTGATTTTCTGGACGAGAGCGGCAAGGTGGTGGGCACCCACAACGGTGCGGTGCGTTACACGCTGGGCCAGCGCAAGGGCCTTGGGCTGGCGCTGGGTGCCCCGGTGTACGTCTGCGGCAAGGACATGCAGGCCAACACGGTCACCGTCGGCCCGGAGAGTGCTTTGTTCGACCGTATCGTCTATGCGGAGGATGTGAACTGGATCGCCATCCCGGAGCTGACCGGACCGCTGCGGGTCACGGCCCGCACCCGCTATCATCAGACCGAGCAGGCCGCCACTGTCTACCCGGCGGAAGACGGCTTCCGGCTGGAGTTCGACCAGCCCCAGCGCGCCCCCACGCCCGGCCAGTCGGTGGTGCTGTATCAGGGGGATGTGGTGCTGGGCGGCGGCATCATTACGAGAGTGGAAAAGTAACAAGGAGACAAAACGCAATGCAAGATCAGTATTCCCGCACCCAGCTGCTGCTGGGCGCAGAGGCAATGGAAAAGCTGCACGATTCCCGCGTGGCCGTGTTCGGCATCGGCGGTGTGGGCGGCTACACGGTGGAGGCACTGGCCCGCAGCGGTGTGGGCGCACTGGACCTCATCGACGATGATAAGGTCTGCCTGACCAACCTCAACCGCCAGATCATTGCCACCCGCAAGACCGTGGGCAAATTCAAGGTGGATGTGGCCGAGGAGCGCGTCCACGACATTGACCCGGACATCAAGGTCACTACCTACAAGACCTTCTTCGGCCCGGAGACCCAGGACAGCTTCGACTTCTCCCAGTTCGACTATGTGGTGGACGCCATCGACACCGTCACCGGCAAGCTGGCTCTGGTGATGAAGTGCAAGGAAGCCGGGGTGCCCATCATCTGCTCCATGGGCGCAGGCAACAAGATGGACCCCACCCGCTTTGAGGTGACCGACATCTACAAGACCTCGGTCTGCCCGCTTGCCAAGGTGATGCGTACCGAGTGCCGCAAGCGCAAGATCAAGCACCTGAAGGTGGTCTACTCCAAGGAGCCCGCCATGACGCCCCTGACCGAGGATATGGCACCGGAAGCACCCTGCCCGGCAGATGCCCAGCGTCCGGGGGCTCCCCGGCGGTCAACGCCGGGCTCCAATGCCTTTGTGCCCTCGGTGGCAGGGCTGATCATTGCCGGGGAGGTCATCAAGGACCTGGTGGGCTTTGTGCCCCTGAAGGGTTGATCTCCGTTTCCAAAACGTAAAATATGCAAGAAAAAATCCCGTCTGAACTGCTTCAGACGGGATTTTTGTGGCGCTTGTCAAGGGGCGGCACAAACCGCACCCGCAGCAAAAAGCCCCGCCGACAGAGGGAAAGGTGTCAACGGGGCTTGCGGGAATGTCGTTATTCAGGAACGGTCAGAAAGCGGCTCAGTCGTCGGCGCTCTCATCCAGGTTGCCCAGCTTCTTGGCCTGCTCCACCACGGCGGGCACCAGCATTTCGGGCAGGATCTCGTAGCGGGCAAACTCGGTGGTGAACCAGCCGCGGCCCTGCGTAGTCTGCCGGATGAAGGTGGTAAAGTTGGCCAGCTCAGCCAGCGGCACTTCGGCGATGATGGTCTGCAGGCCGTCCTCGTCGGGCTCCATGCCCAGCACGCGGCCGCGGCGCTTGGTCACATCGCCCATGATGTCACCGGTGTTGTCGTTGGGCACATGAGCCTTCAGGGTGTGGATGGGCTCCAGAATGACGGGGCCGGCCTCCGGCATAGCGGCTTTATAGGCCAGCTTTGCAGCCATGATAAAGGCCATTTCAGAGCTATCCACCGGGTGGTAGCTGCCGTCCAGCAGGGTGGCCTTCAGGCCGACCACGGGGTAACCGGCCAGCACGCCCTTTTCGGCTGCCAGGCGCACGCCCTTTTCCACGGCGGGGAAGAAGTTCTTGGGCACGCTGCCGCCGAACACCTTTTCCTCAAACACCACCTGCTCGCTGTCGCAGGGCTCAAAGTTGATGATAACATCACCGAACTGGCCGTGGCCGCCGGTCTGCTTCTTGTGGCGGCCCTGCTTCTGGCAGGCCTTGCGGATGGATTCACGATAGGCGATGCGGGGAGCTTCCAGGCCGATCTCCACGCCGAACTTGTTCTTCAGCTTGGCCTTGACCACGTCCAGGTGCTGCTCGCCCAGGCCGCCGATCACCTGCTGATGGGTCTCGGCGTTGTTCTGGTAGCTCAGGGTGGGGTCCTCTTCCATCAGGCGGGCCAGCGCGCTGCTGATCTTGCCCTCATCGCCCTTCTTGGCCACGGTGACGGCCATGAACAGGCTGGGCTGCGGGAACACGGGGGCGGGCAGCTTCACCACGCGGGAAGCGTCGCACAGGGTGTCGCCGGTCCTGGCGGTCACCAGCTTGGCCACTGCACCGATGTCACCGGCACCGATGCCGTCGGCGTCCACCTGCTTCTTGCCGATGACGGTGAGGGGCTTGCCGATCTTTTCCGGCTCGCCGGTGCGGGCGTTGACCAGCGGCTCACCGGCGGTCACCTTGCCGCTGACCACACGCAGGTAGCTCAGTTTGCCCACGAACGGGTCGGCCACGGTCTTGAACACATAGGCGGCGGTGGGCTCTGCCTCGGTGCAGTGGAGCTCCACGGGCTCGCCGTTGGCATCCTCGGCCAGGGTGCAGGCCTCGTGCTCCGGGCTGGGCAGCAGCTTGTGCATGTTGAACAGCAGCATATCCAGTGCCTGCTGGTTCACGGCGCTGCCGCAGAACACGGGGGTGATCAGGCCGTCCTTGACGCCCTTGCGCATGCCCTCCACGATCTCTTCGGTGGTGAAGGCTTCGCCGCCGAAGAACTTTTCCATCAGCTCATCGTCGGTCTCGGCAATGGCTTCGCTCATGGCCTCGATCAGGCCCTGAAAACGGTGGCCGATGTCCGGCAGATCCACCTGGATCTGCTTGCCGCCCTCGTACTTGAAGGCCTTCTGGCTGAACAGGTTGATGTACACGGGGGTGCCGTCG
>ENA-OVGM01002532-OVGM01002532.1-human-gut-metagenome-genome-assembly--contig:-NODE-2532-length-11846-cov-4.211857_pt1 | contig 11846 bp, 8 predicted proteins | sample MGYA00237773_ERZ505425 | MGnify/ENA primary metagenome ERZ505425 (study PRJEB26158, sample SAMN06016407) | human gut metagenome | biome: human gut; feature: ankylosing spondylitis patient; material... | reverse complement strand
TGCTGCCCTTTAACATCTATTTGGGGGACTTTGGCTCCTCGCTGTTCTTTATGGTTTCCGGCGCGGCGCTGCAGTATACCAGCCCCGGCCAGGGAAGAGAGCCGCTCAATCTGGCGCGCTTTTACCAAAAGCGCGCCAAGGCGGTGTACCCCATGTTCTGGCTGGCGTGGTGTATATTTTTTCCCATCCGCTTTGTCGCAAAGCCGGGGTATTATGCCGCAGCCAAAACGCCCAGCCTGCTGCTGACGGTCCTGGGGCTGGATAATTTTGCTCAGGCCGCGGGCTGGGTCACGATGGATTTTGCCTGCGTGGGCGAGTGGTTCCTGGGCAGCATCCTGTTTTTGTATCTGCTGTTCCCACTGCTGCGCTGGGGGCTGCGCAAACAGCCGCTGCTGACCTGGGTCGTGGTGCTGGCGGCCAGCCTGCCGGTGCATTACATGGGGTGGGATGCCCGCCTGGTAGCAATCCATATCCCGGAATTCCTGCTCGGCATGGCGTTTGTACACTGGAAGCGCCCGGCGCGCCTTGGCGTGCTGGCCGGGTGTGCGGTGCTGCTGTTTACCCCCGCTGCGGCGGATGGCAAGGTGGCCTGTGCGCTGTTCAGTGCCGCGGCGTTCATTCTGCTGGCCGCACTGGGGGGCTGCATCCACTGGGTGCCGCTGCAAAATGCGTGTGCGCTCCTCAGCAAGTATTCTTATGCGGTCTTTCTGACCCACCATGTCATCATTCTGCGCCTGGTGGAAAACTTTGACCTGGCCGCCATGACCCGGCGGGATACCGCGCTCTTGTTTGGCGTTTACCTTTTGGCCGTTGCCGCGGCGTCGGCAGCGCTCTTCCGGCTGGATGCCTGGGTGCGCAGCAGTGCGGTAAGGCTGGCTGCTAAACCGGAATAACGTGCCCCATAATTTGCATTAAGATGAAAATGCCTGCTTTGCTGCGGGCATTTTTTTCTGTGGTGAATTATGATCGAAATATCGCAGCGCCGCGGACACCTGTGCGGCAGAACCGGCAGGAAAAGCCCTGCTGTTTCACCCCCCGGAACAAGGAAAGAATCAAAATTATTTCGGCTATGACTGTACAAAAAAAATCCTGTACGTTATAATACTAACAAAACCATTTGATCGCAAACCTAAAACGATATACCATAACTAAAATTGGAAAGGGGCGCATTTTCCGTGGAGCAGTTTTTCGTCAGCCTTGACAAGCTTGCGCGCGAATCCCATCTGACCGTTGCCTACACCCCCAAGGATCTTGACCAGTTCAAGGTCTATACCGCCGAGGTATACCGCCCCGGCATCATGCTGGCCGGTTACTATCAGTACTTTGACCGCACCCGGATCCAGATCATCGGCCTGACTGAGCTTTCCTACCTGAATGAGCTGGACCCGGAGATCCGCCGTACCCATCTCGAAAAGCTTTTCTCTTTCCAGCCGCCGGCAGTCATCCTGACCCGCGGATTTGAGCCGTTGCCGGAAATGATGGAGTTTGCCCAAAAGTACGGCGTGCCACTGCTGCAGTCGGCCGAAATGACCTCCCCGCTGATGAGCTCCCTGATCCAGGCGCTGAGCACCGAGCTTGCCCCCCGCATCACTCGCCACGGCGTGTTGGTGGAAGTATACGGCGAAGGCATCCTGATCCTTGGCGACAGTGGCGTTGGCAAAAGCGAGACGGCCATTGAGCTGGTCAAGCGCGGCCACCGCCTGATTGCGGACGATGCTGTGGAGCTGCGCAAGGTTTCCAGCAGCAAGATCATGGGCATGGCACCGGAGAACATCCGCCACTTTATTGAGCTGCGCGGCATCGGCATCATCAACGTGGCGCGTCTGTTTGGTATCGGCGCGGTCAAAAACAGCGTTGAGGTGGAAATGGTCATTGAGCTGGAAGCCTGGGACCGCACCAAGAATTATGACCGCACCGGCCTGGAAAGCAATACCTATGATATCCTTGGCGTTAAGGTGCCCAGTATGCTGATCCCCGTTATGCCCGGCCGTAACCTGGCCGTTATCCTGGAAACTGCAGCCATCAACAACCGTCAGAAAGAGATGGGCTATAACGCGGCGCAGGAACTGCTCAACCGCCTTGGCTTGCAGAACGATGTAAGCGGGTTCTGAGCCTGGCTGTAAATTATCATTTTATCACTAGAAACGGAAGTACCATCTGTATGCAGATCATTGCGGATCTTCACACCCATACTTTAAGCGCTACCCATGCATTTAATACCTTAGATGAAATGGCTGCCAAAGCCGCCGCCCTCGGCTATGCGGCGCTGGCCATTACCGACCACGGCCCGGCTATGCCGGATGCCCCGCACATGTGGCATTTTGCCAACCAGACGGCTTTGCCGCTGGTACTGCACGGCGTTGCGATGATGTACGGCGCGGAGGCCAATGTGATGGACACAAACGGCGGGCTGGATTTTGCCCAAAGCCGTTTGCGGGCGCTGGATTGGGTTGTGGCATCCATCCACAGCCCCTGCATCCCCGGTCTGCTGACCGAAAAAGAAGCCACCCGCCTGTGGCTGGCTGTGGCCGAAAACCCTTATGTGGATTGCATCGGCCATTCCGAGCAGCAGAATTACCGCTATGACTATGACCTTGTAACCAAAGCGTTCGCCAAAAACCATAAGGTTGTGGAGCTCAACGGCAATTCCGTCAATGTGCGGCGGGATGGTATCCCCAACATGAAGCTGCTGCTGGCCGCCTGCCTGAAAAACGGCTGCCATATTGCGCTGGATACCGACGCCCACAGCACCACCCAGCTGCAAGGCAACATGCCCCCGCTGCTGGCGATGCTGGAAGAAATGCAGTTCCCGCAGGAACTTGTGGTAAACGCCACGCGGCAGAACCTTGTAAATGAGCTAAAACTGCACGGCCGCATCTGTGCAGAATATATAGGAGGAGAAATCTTATGAAATACACCATTGGTATCGATCTTGGCGGCACTACCATGACGGCAGGCCTTGTTGACGAAGCTTACAACATTGTGGGCAAAATTACCCGCCCGACCCGCCTGCCGCGTCCGGCACAGGATCTGGAGCAGGCACTGGCAGATTTGTGCCGTGCTGTTGCCAAAGACTACAAGATTGATTTTGCAGATGTCAGCTATGTGGGGATCGGTACCCCGGGCAGTGTGAATTTTACCACCGGCTTTGTGGGCTATAACACCAACTTCGGCTACTATGACTGGAACCTGGGGCCTGACCTGGAAGCTCTGCTCGGCTGCAAGGTCTATGTGGAAAACGATGCCAACGCAGCAGCATTTGGCGAATACATCGCAGGCGGCGCAAAGGGCTTCAAGGATGCCGTTGTTATCACGCTGGGTACCGGCATTGGCAGCGGCATTATCCTGGGCGGCAAGATTCTGCGCGGATTCAACTTTGCTGCTGGCGAGATGGGCCATACCGTGATTGTAAAGGGTGGACGCAAGTGCAACTGCGGCCGTTACGGCTGCTGGGAACGTTATGCTTCCTCCCGCGCTCTGTCGGAGGATGCCCGCGAAGCGATGACCCGGCACCCCGAGAGCATGATGTGGAAACTGGCGGGGGATATTGACCATGTGAACGCCAAGATCCCCTTTGACGCGATGGAAGCCGGCGATGCAACCGCCAAGGCTGTTGTGGATAATTGGATCGAATATGTTGCCTGCGGCATTTCCAATGTGGTGAATACCTTTGAGCCGGAAGCTATCTGCATTGGCGGCGGTGTTTCCAATCAGGGAGAAACCCTGCTGGCACCCATCCGCAAGTATGTGGAGGAAGAAACCAAAAACATTACCACCGGCAAAATGCCCGCTATTCGTGCCTGTGTGCTGACCAACGATGCCGGCGTGATCGGCGCGGCAGCCCTGGCAAATTCTATCTGAGCCGTTTGTGAGGTTTGCTTATGAACGAGCAATTTCTTGCAGCTTTGCAGGCAGAAAACCTGCCTGTCAGCCTTGATGAATCCCTGGGGCGGCATACAACGTTCCGCATTGGCGGCAATGCAGACTTTTTTTGTGTGCCCGCCACGGTAACGCAGCTGACCCGTATTCTGGAACTGTGCCGCCAATATCAAGTCCGCACCTATCTGCTGGGCAACGGTTCCAACACGCTGTTTTCGGATGCAGGGTTCGGCGGGGCGGTTATCTGCCTGACGGGGTTAAACTCCCGCTTTTCCATGCAGGCCCAGCCGGATGGCAGCACCAAGGTGCTGGCCCCGGCTGGCATGATGCTTTCCGCTCTTTGCAACACCGCCCAGAAGGAAAGCCTGGCCGGGCTGGAATTTGCCTTCGGCATTCCCGGCACGGTGGGCGGGGCTGTGTATATGAACGCGGGCGCTTACGGCGGAGAAATAAAGGATGTGCTGACAGCCGTTACGTTCTTGGACGAAAACCTGCATCTGCAAACCCTGCCTGTGCAGGAACTGCAACTGGGTTATCGCACCAGCATTTTTGAGCGGTGCTCCTGGTGCATCCTGGAAGCGGAATTTACCCTGCACCCCGGTGATGCACAGGAGATCCATACCGCCATGCAGGAATATATGCGCCGCCGCAAAGAAAAGCAGCCGCTGGAATACCCGTCTGCCGGCAGTACCTTCAAGCGCCCTGTGGGCCAGTTTGCCGGCAAGCTAATCGAGGACTGTGGCCTGCGCGGTTTCCGCGTGGGCGGGGCAGCCATCAGTGAAAAGCACTGCGGCTTTGTGGTCAACCTGGGTAATGCTACCTGCGCGGATGTTGTCAGCCTGACGGAGCAGGTGCGGCAGATCGTGCTGGAAAAAACCGGCTGCACCCTGGAACGCGAGATCCGCGTGGTGGAATAACCATGCCGCATCTTGATGCCTGCCAGGCAAGGAACGGTATTCCGCCCCGCTGAATGAGAGAGGAACAACAGGATGAACTTTTTGATCGTAACCGGCCTTTCCGGCGCAGGCAAGTCCATGGCGGTCAACGCGCTGGAAGATATCGGATTTTTCTGCATTGATAATATCCCGGCGGGCCTTTTGCCCCGTATCCTGGACTTTGCCCAGCAGGGCGAAAACCAGCTCAGCCGCGTTGCGGTCGTGATGGACATCCGCGGCCTGCATTCTGTTCAGGAAACCAATGAGGCACTGGAAGCGCTGGACGAAAAGAAAATGCCTTATGACATCCTGTTCCTGGATGCCAGCGATGCCGCCATCCGCCGCCGCTATAAAGAGACCCGCCGTGTGCATCCCATGACCATCAGCGAAGGACTTCCCCTACGAGAAGTCCTCATTTTTTTCTCTCTATACAAAACCGGGAACGTGTTTCCAGCCTGTTTTTGCAAAAAGGTCAGTGTGCCATGTCTATCAACGTGGTTTCCTTTGGTTTCAAATACGGTCTTCCGCAGGAAGCGGACATCGTGTTTGATGTGCGCTGCCTGCCCAACCCGTTCTATGTGCCAGAGCTGAAAGAAAAGACTGGCCTGGACCAGGAAGTGGTGGACTATGTGATGAAGTTCCCTGAATCGCAGGAGCTGCTGCGCCGGATAGAGAGCTTTCTGGAATATGCGCTGCCGCTGTATGTTAAGGAGGGCAAAAGCCAGCTGATGATCGCCATTGGCTGCACCGGCGGCAAGCACCGTTCTATCACTTTTGCCCGCAAGATCGGGGAGTACTGCACAAAGCTTGGTTACCAGCCCAGCGTGCAGCACCGCGATGCCCGCCGCACGGCCTGATACATCCCAAATCTCCCGATAAAGAGAGTGTGAACACCAAACGTGAGTTTTTCCCAAGACGTTAAAAACGAGATACTGCACCGCAAAATCGTGCGTAGCTGCTGTGTTACCGCAGCAGCTTACGCGGTTGCCTGCTTTGGCAAGTATTTTGATGACCGCGGCGTGGTTTTGCAGACCGAAAACGAGGGCATTGCCCAGCTGGCACAAAAGCTGTATGCCCGCTGCGGCATTACCGGTACCGTAATTTCCAAGGAGCGCGGCACCGGCCTGATTTATGAGTTCAGCGTAAAAGACCCCGAACAGGTACAAAAAATGCTGAACCTGTTTGGACATACTGGCCGCGAAACCACCCTGCGCATCCGGCCGGACTGCTTCAAATGCCAGAAATGCGGATCGTTTTTCATTTCCACTGCATTTTTATGCTGCGGTACGGCAACCGACCCGGAAAAGGAATATAACATTGAGTTCCTTTCGCCCCGGCACTCGCTTTCGCAGCAGCTGGAGGGCATTCTGGCCCAGTATGAGTTCAATCCCCACCGCGCCGTGCGCAAGGGGGCCAACACCGTATATGTCAAATCCAGCGACCATCTGGAAGATCTGCTGACCTTTATGGGCGCGGGCAACGCCGCCATGCGCATCATGGAACAACGCATGTATAACGATATGCGCAATAAAACCAACCGCCTTTCCAACTGCGAAACCGCCAACATGGGCAAAACCGTACAGGCAGCCGTGCAGGTGCGCCTTGCGATTGAGACGCTGGAAGAGGCCGGCGCGCTGGAAACCCTGCCCAAACCATTGCAGCAGGCAGCCCGCCTGCGGATGCAGTACCCCGAAATGCCGCTTGCCAAACTGGCGGAAAAGTTTGACCCGCCTGTCAGCAAAGCAGGGCTTTCCCACCGGTTCAAGCGGATCCAGGAAGCTGCCGCTCGCCTGAACGCCGCTGCATCAGCACAGCCGGAAGAGCAGGAAAATCTTAAAGAGCCGGAACCAGCAGGACAGGACATCGCACCATCTCCGCAATAAACCACGCAAAGCCGCTGCGTAACTGCTGCGGCTTTGCCGCATTTTACCACAGCAGCAAAGGGATACATTATGCCAGAAACCACGCCACACCAACCGCAAAGACAGTTCACCCACCTGCACCTGCATACTGAGTACAGCCTGCTGGATGGCGCCTGCCGTATTGACCGCCTGTTTGACTATATCAAACAGCTGGGCCAGACCGCCGTTGCCATTACCGACCACGGCGTTATGTACGGCTGCGTTGCCTTTTATGATGCAGCCAAAGCCGCAGGCATCAAGCCGATCATTGGCTGTGAGGTGTATGTTGCCACCCGCACCCGCTTTGATAAGGTCAACCGCATTGACGGCAACAACCACCTGATCCTGCTCTGCAAAAATGAAACCGGGTATAAAAACCTGATCAAAATGGTATCCGCCGGTTTCTTGGAGGGCTTTTATTCCAAGCCGCGCATTGACCATGACCTGCTGGAGCAGTACCACGAAGGCCTGATCTGCCTTTCCGCCTGCCTTGCCGGTGAGGTCCCTCAGGCGATTCTGGCAGGGGACTATGAGCGCGCCAAGCAGATTGCTCTTTACTATAACGATCTGTTCGGCCAGGGCAACTATTATATTGAGCTGCAGGACCACGGCCTGGAAGAAGACACTACCGTTCTGCCGCAGCTTATCCGCCTTTCGCGGGAGACAGGCATCCCCATGGTTGCCACCAACGACTCCCACTACATCACCCGCGAGGACGCCAAGATGCAGAGCATCCTGCTGTGCATCCAGACCGGCAAAACCGTCAACGATGTGGACCGCATGGAGTTTCAGACCGAGGAATTCTATGTGAAAAGCACCGATGAAATGTATGACCTGTTCTCCATGGTGCCGGAAGCCTGCGAGAACACCAACAAAATTGCAGAACAGTGCAACTTTGACTTTGTGTTTGGCGATACCAAGCTCCCGTATTTCAAAGCTCCGGACGGCATGGAAAACCAGGAATACTTTGAAAAGCTCTGTTATGAGGGCTTGGAACGCCGCTACCCCGGCAAGGTAACGGATGCCTTGCGTGAACGCCTGGAATACGAGATTGGCGTGGTTAAAAAGATGGGGTACACCAACTATTACCTCATCGTGTATGACTTTATCAATTACGCCAAAAGCCGCGATATCCCGGTCGGCCCCGGCCGCGGCTCCGGTGCGGGCAGCCTGGCGGCCTATTGTGTCGGTATTACGGACATTGACCCCATCCGCTACAGTTTGATTTTTGAACGCTTCCTGAACCCGGAACGTGTCTCTATGCCGGACTTTGACGTTGACTTTTGTTACGAGCGCCGCCAGGAAGTGATTGATTACGTCAACCGCAAGTATGGCCGTGACCATGTGGCACAGATCGTGACCTTTGGAACTATGGCCGCCCGTGCCGCCGTGCGCGATGTCGGCCGCGTGATGGGTATGCCGTACCAGGACGTGGATAAGGTGGCCAAGCTGATTCCTACTGAACTGAAAATGACGCTGAACCATGCGCTGGAGGTTTCGCCGGACCTGAAAGCAATGTATGACGCTGAACCCCAGGTGCATGAGCTGATCGATACCTCGCTGAAAGTGGAGGGCATGCCGCGTCACGCTTCCACTCATGCGGCGGGCGTTGTGATTACCCGCGAACCGGCTACCGAGTATGTGCCGCTTTCCACCAACGATGGTCTGCCGGTTACCCAGTTCAACATGGTGGAAATTGAGCGCCTTGGCCTGCTCAAGATGGACTTCCTTGGCCTGCGCACCCTGACCGTTATCCATGATACCGAAGCCGCCGTGCGCCTGCATGAACCGGATTTCCGCATTGCCAATCTGGATTATGACGATGCCGCTACTTATGCTATGCTGGAACGGGGCGAAACAGAGGGCATCTTCCAGCTTGAATCTACTGGTATGACCCAGGTGCTGGTCAGTATGCACCCCCGCAGCCTTGAAGACGTCATCGCCCTCATCTCGCTGTACCGCCCCGGCCCCATGGATTCTATCCCGACCTATCTGCGCAACCGCAGGGAGCCGGATAAAGTCACCTATAAAACACCCCAGCTGGCCCATATCCTGGATGTTACCAACGGCTGTATCGTTTATCAGGAACAGGTCATGCAGATCTGCCGCGAGCTGGCAGGCTTCAGCTTTGGCCAGGCTGATAACGTGCGCCGTGCCATGAGCAAAAAGAAGCATAAAGTCATGGAAGCCGAGCGAGAGCACTTTGTGCATGGCTGTACTGAGCCGGGCAAAGAGTGCGCCGGGTGTGTGAAGAACGGGATCCCGGAAGCCGTGGCCAATGAGATCTATGACGATATGGTCAGTTTTGCTTCTTATGCGTTCAACAAATCTCATGCGGCCTGCTATGCCTATGTGGCATTCCAGACAGCCTATCTCAAGTGCCATTACCCGCGCGAGTTCATGGCTGCGCTGTTGACCAGCGTACTGGACAGCACCGCCAAGGTGATTGAATATTCGTCCGAATGCCAGCGCCTTGGCATCAAGGTTTTGCCGCCGGATATCAATGTATCCCGCGGCGGCTTTACGGTGGACGGGCAGAGCATCCGCTTTGGCCTGAACGCCGTCAAAAGCGTTGGCCGCGATTTGATTGAAGCGGTCATCAAAGAGCGCGAAAGCCGCCCATTCCGCAGCCTGTACGATTTCTGCAAGCGGATGCGCAGCAACATGCTTAACCGCCGTGCGCTGGAAAACCTGATCAAAGCCGGTGCCTTTGATACCCTGGAACCCAGCCGCCACGGCATGATGGAAAGCGTGGAAACGGTACTGCGCATTGTTGAAAACGATGCCCGCCAGAATCTGGATGGCCAGCTGGATTTGTTCAGCGCCATGGCCGGTGCCGAGGAAGCCCCCCAGAACGATGATTATCAGGTGCCCAACCTGCGTGAGTATGATTCCGGCGAGCTGCTGAAAATGGAAAAAGAGGTCTCGGGCCTGTACCTGTCCGGTCACCCGTTGGATGCTTACCGGGAAAAGATCGAAAAAATCTCCACCTGTACCATCGCTCAGCTGCAGGGAGAGAATGCCAGGGATTTTGATAACCAGACGGTTACCCTGGTATGTACCGTGGTCAAAAACAAGATCATGACCACAAAGTCCAATACGTTGATGGCCTTTACTACCATTGAAGATCTGACCGGCACAATGGAGCTGTTGGTGTTCCCCCGCGTGCTGACCAGCTGCCGTGCGTATTTGCAGGAGAACGCCGTTGTTGTCACCACTGGCCGCGCTTCCGTTAAAGAGGATGAAGGCACCCGCCTGATCGTGGAAAGCGTACTGCCGGTCGATGGTTATGATCCATCCCAAAGCTTTGGCCAGAACCGTTCCCAGCGCATCAGCGCGGCAGCGGGGGATACGGCTGCCCAAAGCATATGGCTGCTGGTGCCCTCGCGGGAATGCGCCCAGATGCACAAGGTGGAAAACCTGCTGCAAAATATTTTTGACGGCCCCACACCCGTATATTTCAAATTTGAAGATTCCGGCCAGCGGGTGCGTGCGCCGCAAAGTATGTGGGCCATGGATCACCCGCTGCTGCGCCAGGAGCTGGAACGCATCCTGGGTGCTGACCATGTAAAGTTCACAACGGCACAAGCGGCAAAATAAATCCATGTACTTTGCGCGTTTTATCCATAAAATTGGGCCGCTGGTATGGTATAATAACAGGCAGGGGAGTATGTTAAAAAATAGGCAGGTTGCCCGGTGGTACGCCGGAAAATGCCTGCCGGGGAAAACCAGTTTTGCGTTTTCTTCATTGGGCCGCTCTGCGCGGCTCAACTATAACAGGAGGACATTTTTATGGCTAAGGAAATCAAAACTATCGGTGTACTGACCAGCGGCGGCGACGCCCCCGGCATGAATGCAGCGGTACGCGCCATTGTCCGCGCAGGCATCTCCAAGGGCTACCGCATGATGGGCATTCAGCGCGGTTATAACGGCCTGATCAACGGCGAATGCTACGAGATGAACGTCCGCAGCGTGTCGGAGATCATCCACCGCGGCGGTACGATTCTGTATACTGCCCGCTGCCTGGAGTTCAAAACCAAGGAAGGCCAGGCCAAAGGCCTTGCACGCTGTAAGGAACTTGGCATTGATGCCCTCGTGGTCATCGGCGGCGACGGTTCTTTCATGGGCGCCCGCGCATTGGCGAACCAGGGCATTCCCTGCGTTGGCATTCCCGGCACCATTGATAACGATATTGCCTGCAGCGAGTATACCATTGGCTATGATACAGCCATGAATACCGCGGTAGAAGCCATTGATAAATTGCGTGATACCACCCAGAGCCATGACCGCTGCAGTGTTGTTGAGGTTATGGGCCACCATGCAGGCTATATTGCGCTGAACGTCGGCATTGCTACCGGTGCTTTGGCTGTGCTGCTGCCGGAGCGTCCGTTCGACTTTGAGCGTGACATTCTCCAGCGTATGCGCCAGACCCAGGTTACCGGCAAAAAGCACTTCATCATCATTGTGTCGGAAGGCGTTACCGATGCCCAGACCCTGGCCAACCAGATCCAGGCTGCAACAGGTGTTGATTCGCGTGCAACTGTTCTGGGCCACATCCAGCGCGGCGGTTCACCTACCGTGCGTGACCGTGTAAATGCCTCCCTGATGGGTTACCATGCAGTGGACCTGCTGGATAAGGGCATTTATAACCGTGTGGTTGCCCTGTCCGGCGGTAAGATCGTGGACTATGATGTCAACGTGGCGTTGTCGATGCACAAATACCTTGACCCGATGGAGATCGAAGTGGCACAGGCGATTTCCATCTGATGCGGTAAAGTCCGTGCGGCCCTGTATATGGGCCGCATTTTTTTGTAAAGGTGCATATTTTGCGCCGTGCAGGCAAGAATTTTCGCATAATGAAAAAAAGTTCTTGCATTTTGCTGCACCTTGTGCTACTATACTATAGCAATACACACGCATTGCGTTGTTTTTTTGTGCCTTTTTTGCCGTAACACGTAAAAAGGTTAGAAAACAAGTACGCGATGCGGAGGGTAAAAAACTAAATTTTGGAGGAAATTAACTATGGCAGTCGTATCTATGAAACAGCTTCTCGAAGCCGGCGTGCATTTCGGTCATCAGACCCGCCGCTGGAACCCCAAGATGGCAAAGTACATCTTCACCGAGCGCAACG
>ENA-OVGM01002524-OVGM01002524.1-human-gut-metagenome-genome-assembly--contig:-NODE-2524-length-11872-cov-4.821274_pt1 | contig 11872 bp, 8 predicted proteins | sample MGYA00237773_ERZ505425 | MGnify/ENA primary metagenome ERZ505425 (study PRJEB26158, sample SAMN06016407) | human gut metagenome | biome: human gut; feature: ankylosing spondylitis patient; material... | reverse complement strand
CATGATTGTTGACATAGGTGGTGGTTCTACGGAAATTGCCGTTATCTCTTTGGGAGGTATCGTAAGTAACAACTCCATCCGCATTGCCGGTGACGACTTGACTGCCGATATTCAGGAATACATGAGCCGCCAGCACAACGTGAAGGTCAGCGAGCGTATGGCTGAGCGTATTAAGATTAATGTGGGTGCTGCCTTGACGGAACTCGGTGAGGATGCTCCTGAAGACTATATCGTTCATGGTCCGAACCGCATCACGGCATTGCCCATGGAAGTGCCGGTATGCTATCAGGAAGTGGCGCATTGCTTGGAGAAGTCTATCTCTAAGATTGAGACAGCCATCTTGAGCGCATTGGAAAATACGCCTCCCGAATTGTATGCCGACATCGTTCACAACGGTATCTATCTTGCCGGTGGCGGTGCATTGCTTCGTGGACTGGATAAGCGTCTGACTGATAAAATAAACATACCGTTCCACATTGCGGAAGACCCCTTGCATGCCGTTGCCAAAGGTACGGGCGTGGCATTGAAGAACGTTGACCGCTTCTCATTCTTGATGCGGTAATGCGAAATTTATTAAACTTTCTCATTAAATATAATTACTGGTTCCTCTTTCTTCTGTTAGAGGTTGCCAGTTTTATTTTATTATTTCGCTTTAATCATTACCAGCAGAGTGTGTATTTCACCTCTGCCAATGGCGTGGCGGGGAAGGTTTATGAAATATCGGGTGGCATCACTTCCTATTTCCACTTGAAGACGGCCAACGAAGACCTGCTCGACCGCAACATGTGGCTGGAGCAGCGGCTTTCGTTTCTGGAAAATGTCCTGAAGGAGAAAGGATTGGACTCCGCCAGGTTGTACAGCATGGAACGGCTTGCTCCTACGGAGTATCAGATATTCAAGGCGAATGTCATAAAGAACAGCTTGAACAAGGCTGACAATTATATCACTTTAGACCGTGGAACAACAGAAGGTATCCGTCCTGAGATGGGAGTTGTAGATGCCAATGGCGTGGTGGGTATTGTGTATAAGACCTCTCCCCATTACTCGTTGGTCATTCCGTTGCTGAACAGCAAGTCGAGCATCAGCTGTAAGATTGTGGGCAGTGATTATTTCGGTTATTTGAAGTGGGAGGGAGGTAATTCCCGTTTTGCCTATCTGAAGGATTTGCCCCGGCATGCTGAATTCAATCTGGGAGATACAGTAGTGACCAGCGGCTATTCCACCGTGTTTCCAGAAGGTGTCATGGTGGGGACGGTGGATGACATGTCTGACTCGCACGACGGGCTTTCGTATCTGTTGAAGATAAAGCTGGCTACGGACTTTGGAAAGGTGAGCAATGTGCGCGTCATTTCCCGCAACGGGCAGGATGAACAAAAGGCATTGGAGTCGAGGGCAGACGAGAAGTGACTAAGAAATTAGGGATTAGGGGTTAAGGATTAGGGATTAATCATCTTTATATCTTATAACTTATACACTCAATAACTTGTAACTCGTAACTTATAACTCATTAGCGTTGTTAATTAATTATCTGCATAAAATAGGATGGTTCATAGGCTTGGTACTGTTGCAGGTGCTGATATTGAACAATGTGCATATTGCAGGATATGCCACTCCATTTCTGTATATCTACTTGATACTGAAGTTTGAGTCGGACACTCCCCGCAATGCGTTGATGTTGTGGGCATTCTTTTTAGGGCTGGCTGTCGACGTCTTTTCCGACACACCGGGGATGAACGCTGCCGCTACGGTGTTGCTAGCTTTCTTGCGCCCCACTTTCCTGCGGCTGTTCGTGCCTCGTGACACGCTGGATACACTGGTTCCGGCCATCCGTACAATGGGGATTCTTCCTTTCCTGAAATATCTGGTTGTGAGTGTGCTGATACATCACGGCTTGTTGCTTACCCTCGAATTCTTCTCTTTTGCCCATATTGGTACGCTGTTGTTGAGAATTGCGGCAAGTACCCTGCTTACTGTGACCTGCATTATGGCTGTTGAGGGAATAAGAAAGAAAGGATAAAGGGATTAAGGATTAGGAATTGATGAAAGACTATACACTGGAAAAGCGGAAATATGTAATTGGAGCGGCGGCTATTGTCATCGTTCTTATTTACGTGTTCCGGCTGTTCGACCTGCAAATCATGACTGATGACTACAAGAAAAACGCGGACAGCAACGCTTTTCTGAACAAGATACAATATCCATCACGGGGGGCTATCTACGACCGTAACGGTAAGTTGCTCGTGTTTAACCAGCCTGCCTATGATATTACGTTTGTGCCTCGGGAGGTGACGCAGCTGGATACACTCGACCTTTGCAGTGCCTTGAACATTACCCGTGAACAGTTTGACAAACGGATGAAGGACGTCAAGAACCGCTGGATGAACCCCGGTTATTCCAAATACACCCATCAGGTGTTCATGACGCAGCTTTCTGCCGAAGAGTGCGGTGTGTTTCAGGAGAAGCTGTTCAAATTTCCAGGTTTCTATATTCAGCGGCGTACTATCCGCCAATATACCTATAACTCTGCCGGCCATTTGCTGGGAGACATCGGCGAAGTGTCCAAGAAAGACATTGAGAACGATGACTATTATATTCGCGGAGACTATATAGGCAAGCAAGGCATCGAGAAATCCTATGAAAAGTATCTGCGTGGAGAGAAGGGGGTGGAGATTCTGCTTCGTGACGCTCACGGGCGCATCCAGGGACACTACATGGACGGACAGTTGGACCGTTCCTCCGTACCCGGCAAGAACCTGACGTTGGGCATCGACATTGACCTCCAGATGTTGGGCGAACGGCTGCTTCAACACAAAATCGGTGCCATTGTGGCCATCGAACCGGCTACGGGTGAGATACTATGTATGGTTTCCTCGCCTACCTTTGACCCTCATCTGATGATAGGGCGCCAGCGGGGAAAGAACCACCGTCTGCTGCAGATGGACAAGCGGAAGCCTTTGCTGAACCGTGCCATCATGGGAGCTTATCCGCCGGGCTCCACCTTCAAGACGGCGCAGGCGCTGACCTTCCTTCAGGAAGGGATTATCCACGAAGATTATCCGACTTTCCCTTGTGCGCATGGCTTCAATCATAAAGGCCTTCATGTGGGATGTCACGGACATGGTTCGCCTCTGTCGCTGATTCCTGCCATCGCTACCTCTTGTAATTCCTATTTCTGTTGGGGATTGTATCGCATGTTCGGTGATAAAAAATACGGTTCGCCGCAGAATGCCATTACCGTATGGAAAGACCACATGGTATCGCAGGGCTTCGGCTATCGGCTCGGTACCGACCTCCCCGGCGAACAGCGTGGACTGATACCGAATGCAAAGTTCTACGACAAGCCCTATCGGGGTTCGTGGAACGGTCTGACGGTGATTAGTATCTCCATCGGGCAGGGAGAGATTCTTGCCACCCCGTTGCAGATAGCCAATCTGGGTGCCACCATTGCCAACCGGGGGCATTTCATTACTCCGCACATCGTGAAGGAGATAGAAGACAATGAACTGGACAGCATCTATCGCAATCCCCGTTATCCCACCATCGACCGCGAATATTATGAAATGGTGGTGAAAGGCATGCGTGCCGCTGTAGACGGAAGTACGGGTAGCGCCACTTGCCGCATGGCGGGAGCCATCCTGCCGGGTGTGGAGGTCTGCGGAAAGACGGGCACGGCACAGAACCGCGGCAAGGACCATTCTGTCTTTATGGGCTTTGCCCCGATGGACAACCCTAAGATAGCCATTGCCGTCTATGTGGAGAACGGTGGTTTCGGTGCCACGTATGGCGTACCTATCGGTGCCATGATGATGGACCAGTATCTGCATGGAAAGCTGTCGCCCGAGAATGAGATACGGGCGGAAGAATTCAGTAACCGGGTGATACTTTACGGAGATGAGGAGAGATGATGATGAGGGGTTGGGGATTAAGGATTAGGGGTTAGGGATGAACGGTGAGTGACTTCAATAGTAAATAGTAAATCGTAAAATCGTAAATAAATTGGTGACAAGGAGAGATAGCATATGGAAATCATTGGACTGGGTGACGATTGTCGTTTACCTGCTGCTGATTGTATTCGGCTGGTTCAGTGTCTGTGGGGCGAGTTATGATTATGGTGACCGTGACTTTCTGGACTTCTCTACGCGTGCCGGCAAGCAGTTTGTCTGGATTATATGTTCCTTCGGGCTGGGGTTTGTGCTGCTGATGCTGGATGATTCCCTCTATGACATGTTCTCCTACCTTATATATATAGGGCTGATGCTGTTGCTGATTGTCACGATATTCATTGCGCCCGACACGAAAGGGTCGCGGTCGTGGCTCATCCTGGGGCCGGTCAGTTTGCAGCCGGCGGAGTTTGCCAAGTTTGCCACGGCGCTGGCGCTTGCCAAGTATATGAGCGCCTACTCGTTTACGATGAAGAATTGGAAAAGCTCCCTTATGTTGGCTTTCCTGATTCTCTTCCCCATGTTGCTGATTATCCTACAGCGGGAGACGGGTTCGGCATTGGTGTACTCTGCATTTTTCCTGATGCTTTATCGGGAGGGAATGCCGGGCGTGGTACTGTTCTCGGGTATATGTGCAGTGGCCTACTTTGTGGTGGGCATCCGTTTTGATGCGGTGATGATTGCCGATACACCGACGCCTATCGGAGAATTTGCCGTACTGCTGATGGTACTGCTCTTTGCCGGAGGTATGGTGTGGGTTTATAAAAAGCGCTGGGAAGCCCCACGGAATATTATCGGCGGTTCGCTGGGAGTGCTGCTCGTGGCTTATCTGATTTCGGAATACGTGGTACCCTTCAACTTGGTGTGGGTGCAGTGGGGGCTTTGTGCACTTGTTGTCGGGTATCTTGTCTTTCTTTCTTTAAGCGAGCGCCATTTATCTTATTTTCTGATTGGGCTGTTTGCTTTGGGTTCGATAGGTTTCCTCTACTCCAGCGACTACTTCTTCAATAAAGTGCTGGAGCCCCATCAACAGATACGTATCAAGGTGGTGCTTGGTATGGAAGAGGACCTTGCTGGTGCCGGCTATAACGTGAACCAGTCGAAGATAGCCATCGGCTCCGGGGGGCTGACCGGCAAAGGTTTCTTGAATGGTACGCAGACAAAGCTGAAGTATGTGCCGGAGCAAGATACGGACTTCATTTTTTGCACCGTGGGTGAGGAGGAAGGATTCGTAGGGTCTACGGCTGTACTGTTACTGTTCCTTATTCTTATTTTACGGCTGATTGTCGTGGCCGAGCGGCAGCAATCTCCCTTTGGCCGGGTGTATGGTTATTCTGTGCTTAGTATATTCTTGTTCCATCTATTCATCAATATAGGCATGGTGCTGGGGCTGACCCCCGTCATCGGTATCCCGTTGCCTTTCTTCAGTTACGGAGGTTCTTCTCTCTGGGGATTCACAATCCTGCTGTTTATCTTTCTGCGGATTGATGCGGGACGTAATCGTCGAATTTAGTTATGACCGTTTCCTTGTGGGACATACGAATGGACTTGATTATCATTACATTGCATTTACACATTGTTTACATCGTAATGTAACGGCCGTTACACCGCATTGTAACGTCCTTTACGCTGTATCGTAACGACTTTTACGCTATATTGTAACGCCCTTTACATGCTGGTGTAACGGTCGTTACATCCTGGCGTAAAAGACGTTACGCTATGAGGTAAGAGGGCAAGTTATGATACCCCGCCCGTTTCCGCTTCAAGGAGACGTGAGTGGGAGACTGAGGTGGTTGTTAGAAGAAGGTAATAAAGAACAATAGGGAGTTCCTATCTCTTCAGTTTGATGCCGATGTCATTGATTCCTTGCAGCCTTTCGTCCGGTAGCGTATAGGCCACTTTAAAGAGGTAGGTGCCGGGTTTGCCGATTCGAACGCTTCCTGCGGAGACGGCAGTCTGATAGAGACCTCCCCAGCCGTCACCTTTCCAGATTCCTTCTTTGTCCGCGAGGATTAGCTGTATGGTGTCCGTGGGTGACGGAATGGAATCTGCGGTGGTGTAGCAGATGGATAGAGGTAGATTCTGATAGGGGTAGTTGCTTCGGTTACGAACTTCCAAAGACAGTTTGTAGTAGGTCAGTGAGTCGGTGACCTTCACGTCGAAAGAGAGCGTGTCTTCGCGCAGCCAGCCTTCGGTGGGAAGGGATTGGAAGGAATGGTATACAGTCTGTTTGTCGCAAGCGCTCAGCAGGCTTGCGACAAACAGTAGTATGATACCTTTCAGGCAGAGATTCCTATTCTTGAGCCGGTTTGTCATTTTGGGCAGGTCTTTCACCTTGAGGTTTGGGCTTATTGTTACGGGGCGGACGACGGTTGTTATTGTTCCGTTGTTGACGTTCGCCTTGTTGCTGTTCACCTTGTTTGGGTGCTTGCCGGTCTTGTTTCTGTCTCGGTTGCCGGTCTTGCCTGGATTGTTCTCTCTGGTTGTTGGATTGCGGAGCACCCTGCTGCTCACCTCCTTGCGGACGACCGTTTCCACTCTTTTTCTTTCTCTTGTTACGGCTGTTGTTGCTGTTCTCGCCACCGTTGCCGTCACTGCCACTCTTGCCTTTCCGGTTGCGGTCAAAGCGAGTGAGACTCTCTTGTTCCAGCAAGTCCACCGGCTTTTTGGGTTCGGAACGATGGGTTTCTTCTATCAGGCTGTCGGGCTTGATGCCACGTCTGTTCAAACCGATAATCTCGAAGGCGCGTCTGCCGCTGATGGTCACCAGGTTGGCGGGGATGTTCTTGTCGCTTGAGTAGGTTATCTGGTTGCTCAGAATGTCGGCTTTGAAGAAGAAGAACTCACCGTCTTTGGTCTCTAAGGTAATCTCGCGTGAGGGCAGGCGTTTCTGTGCTTCCACGTAGCAGTCTACTTCGTAGTTGAGGCAGCACTTCAGTTTGGCGCATTGTCCGGCAAGCTTCTGCGGATTCAGTGAAATGTCCTGGAAGCGCGCCGCGCTGGTGGATACCGATACGAAGGAGGTCATCCAGGTGGCGCAGCACAGCTCGCGTCCGCAGGGACCGATACCGCCGATGCGTCCGGCTTCCTGGCGGGCACCAATCTGTTTCATCTCGATACGCACGCGGAAAGCGTCGGCAAGTACCTTGATGAGCTGGCGGAAGTCCACCCGTTCGTCGGCTATGTAGTAGAAGATGGCCTTGTTGCCGTCTCCCTGATATTCCACGTCTCCAATCTTCATGTTGAGGTTGAGGTCCAGGGCTATCTGACGCGAGCGTATCATGGTGGAGTGTTCACGGGCTTTTGCCTCGTTGTACTTCTCCATATCCACAGGCTTCGCCTTGCGGTAGATGCGTTTGATGTCTGCCTCAGACTTGATATTGGCTTTCTTCATTTGCAGCGGCACGAGACGTCCGGTCAGGGTCACCACACCGATATCATGTCCGGGGGTGGCTTCTACGGCTACGATGTCGCCTTTCTCCAGAGGTATCTTGTTGCTGTTGCGGAAATATCCCTTGCGGGTATTCTTGAACTGAACCTCTACCAGCTCGCTCTCATCGGCATTGCCCGGAATGTCTGCCAGCCAGTCGTAGGTGTTCAGTTGCTTGTCCTGCCTGCCGCAACTCTTGCAGCAGAGACCTCCGCTTCCGTTATGTAGTTTAAATTCCATCATCTATTTATTTACTATTTACTATTTACGATTTGATACTTTGCATTTCATTATTTTGCCACTTTTCATTGTTTCAATAAAACAATCATTTTGAGAGAGAAGTCGAAAAACACCATGCGGGCGTTTACGTTCTGCTCGATGTGGCGTTGCGCTTCACTTAGTTCGTCCATGATACCCATGACGTTCCGTTCGTTGACAAAGGGGGCGAAACGGGTGGCGAAGTTCTGTTCGGGCAGCGTCATGTAGTTCATCTCCTTGCGGTGCAGGTTGTAGATGAAGTTCTCGCGGGTCATGCGCTGGCAGTAGTCCAGGAAGTTCTTCTGCCGTTCGCGTCCCATGGCAGCAAGCTGCTCGCTCCATTGTTTCATTTCCCGTATCTTGCGCTGGTAGGAGAGTCGCATCAGGCTGACAAAGAGGTTGAAGAACAGTTCGTTCTCTTCGTTCAGATGGATGGTCTCCAATGCTTTGATGAAGTCTCCGTTTGCCAGGTGGGCTATCGTCTCGCTGTCGCGGGGCTGCACTCCGTACTTCTGCTGCAGGGCTTCGGCTATGTCGGCTTCTTCAATCTTGGGAATGTTGAAGCGCTGCGTGCGGCTGAGGATGGTGGGCAGTATCATTTCCGGAGCTTCGGAGATGAGGAGGAATATCGTTTTCTCGGGTGGCTCTTCCAGCAGTTTCAGCAGCTTGTTGGCGCATACTTCATGCAGCTTTTCGGGTAGCCATACGATGGTGACTTTGTAACCTCCTTCACTGGATTTCAGACTCAGCTTGCGGGTTATCTCGTCGCTTTCCTTGGCATAGATGATGGCTTGTCCGTTTTCGGCATCCATCTCGTTCAGCCAATGGTTCAGTCCGAAGTAGGGGCTGTTCTGCAGCAGGTGCCGCCAGTTGGCGATATAGTCGTCGCAGACTTCCTTTTTCCCTTTGGCACTCTTGACGATAGGGTATACGAAGTGTACGTCCGGGTGCACCAGCTTGTTCCATTTCACGCAGGAGGGACAAGTACCGCAGGCATCGGTTTCCGTCCGGTTGGGACAGCAGATGTAGCGGGCATAGGCAAGTGCCAATGGGAGTTTTCCTACTCCGGCAGGGCCACAGAAAAGTTGTGCGTGGGGAATACGTCCTTCCTGCACTTCTTGTATCAGCCTTTGTTTGGCTGCCTCTTGGCCTATTATGTCCTTGAAACTGAACACGGGTTAATTAGTTATAAGTTATTACTTGTGACACTGCCAGTTGTCAATTGTCAACTGTTGATTGTCCATTGTTTAGTAGATTTGTTTGGCTACTTCCTTGATGCTGTCTGTAGCTCCTACCGAGTAGAAGTGGAGGCTTGGGACGCCATGGGCTATCAGCTCTTTGCACTGCTGCACGCACCATTCGATACCCACTTGCTGAGCTTCCGCATCGGTGTTGCACTTCAGAACCTCTTGGGTCAGTTCCTCGGGCAAATCTACTTTGAACGTCTTGGGTATCATGCTGAGTTGTGACAACTTCTTGAAGGGCTTGATGCCCGGGATAATCGGGATGGTGACACCGGCTTGACGGGCACGTTCCACGAAGTCGAAATATTTCCGGTTGTCGTAGAAGAGCTGGGTCACGGCATACTCTGCACCCATTTCCATTTTCTTCTTTAGCCAGTAGATGTCTGTATCCATGTTGGGGGCTTCTTCATGCTTTTCCGGATAGCACGCCACACCGTATGAAAACGGGGTATTGGTAACTTTCATCTCGGAGCCGTCCACAAAAATACCTTTATTGAAGTTGTTGATTTGCTCTTGTAGTTCGACGGCGTGGTGGTAACCGTTGCCCACGGGGATAAAAGAGGATTCGTGCTTTGCCTTGTCGCCACGAAGCACCAGCAGGTCGGTGATGCCGAGGAATTGCAGGTCGAGCAGCACGTACTCCGTCTCTTCGCGGGTGAAGCCGCTGCAAAGGATGTGCGGCACCATGGTGATGTTGTACTTGTTCTGGATGGCAGCAGCTACGGCTACGGTGCCGGGGCGGCGGCGCAGGCGGTTTCGCTGGAACAATCCGTTGCCGAGGTCTTTGTACACGTACTCGCTGCGGTGCGTGGTGATGTTGATGTATTTGGGGTCGAATTCCCGTAACGTATCTATGGTTTGATACAGCTTTTCGATGCCCGTACCTTTCAGTGGTGGCAATATTTCAAAGGAAAAAGCTGTTTTTTCGTTACTGTTTATCAGGTCGATTACTCTCATTTCTCTTTCGTTATCTTTGTCCGATTGGCAAAAATCTTGCACATTGGGAACAAAAATACAAAAAAGAAATGAGAAATGCCGAAATTGCCGGCTATTCTTTTATACAGCGGATGGAAAGAGCTTTATAGTAGGGCTTACCGGTGACATGGGCAGCGCTTGATACAAACTCGTCGCTTTCGCCGAGAAAATAAATGGTGCTTTCCGAAAGGGTATGCTTTGTATGATCCCAACTCCAAAAGGCGGTCATTTTATTGGGGCTGTTGTGTCCTTTGTTGTACCACATTCCTACCGGGAAAGCATTGAACCGGGTATGGTTGTTGACGGGGGCAACTTCACCGGATACCATTGCCTGCCATTCTCCTGCTTTTAGTATGGAGGCATCGTTGCCGGTGTAGTTTTTCAGCTGTTCCCAGTCTGCATCCGATGGAATTTTCCAGCCCTCGGGAGCCAGCTCTCCTGCCAGTATGGATTCTCCATTGTAAAAATAAATGTCATATTTGTCCGGCTTGTAATATCCGGCTTTGTCTGTTCCCAAGTCACTCTGTTTTTTCAAGGGAGCTCCGTCACGGTAGGTGGTGGCATGGAGCTCTTTACCCATCCAGTATTGGGCTCCAATCTTGACAATGGGGTATTCGGTAGACACTCCTTTTCTGATGTCTCGAAGGGTGTAGCATGCCACATTCACTTTGATGGCGTTTTCCGGTTTATCCAGAAGTAGCTTATGGTTATTGTCTATATAGAGCTTGTCTATGCCGGTATATTCCCCTTTAGTGTAGGTAAATCCATAGTCGTCTGTATTCCAGCTTATTCTTCCTCCGCAGATGGTGTCTTTACGGTCTGCAAGCTGTAGGATGACTCCATTGCTCAGGTCGGTCTTTTCATTTTCGCCTATGGGATAGGCTATAACGGCTCTGGAAGTCAATGACGCTGATTTGAGATATTCCTTGCAGACTTCTGCAATGGGTATCCCTTCGTGATAAATTCTGTACACATTTGAAAGAGAAAAGGAGAGAGCGGAGATATGTATGGCAGTGTAATCTTCCATATTGTCGGTGTCGATGGGAGGGAGGCTGCTCCATTCCTTGATTTTTCCGGCAAAACTGCTCAGTACGTTGCTGTTGCTCTGCATGGCTGATATGTTAATGATACATTGCGTGCTGCTACTCATTTCCACTTCGGGTATTGCACAACTGTATATACGTCCGCTCCACTCCATAATGAAGGATTGCTTGCCATCATTTATCGTTTGGGGTATGATGATGAATTCCTTGCCGGTAAGTTTGTTGTCTTTGACGCTCCATTCGCCGGAGGCTATGATGTCTTGTGTCCCCGTAAGATTACTGAAAGTCCCGTCTTCCAGATTATAATCGGCCGAGGTCTTGAGCCCGGTTGCGATGATACGCGGATTGGCTTTCAGCAAATCATTGGCAGAGTTGCTTGCGTCGGGTGTCAGAGAGATTGCCAGTTTGGACAGCTTGTGTTGGAACTCCAGGGTTACAGATTTGGTTTTACTGGTGATTCCTTGCGCTTTAGCTACCAAGAAGTCACTTTGTGCGCGGTTTTTCTCATTGCTCTGGTCTATCTGCACAGATACGGGAAGAACGGGTGTACCGGCAGCTACCCCTTCGGTTTGGTAAGGGTGGTAACTGATAAAGTCCAGTGACACATCTCCTTCCGGATAGAATACTGTCTTTTTGGGAACCAGTGTGGAGCCTTCCGTATATTCCAGGGCCAGATTGTCAATATACCGTTTTCCCTTGATGGAGCCGGAGGAAGTGGTTGCAAACAAGCCCATTCTGTCTCCTTTTTCAAAGGCGGTGTTTGTGACCTTGGTACTGGCCTTTTCCATTTTGATAGAGAACGTGATAGGTGTCGTCCCTTCCTCGATTTCCGCTTCTGATTCTTCGTCAATCCGGTTCACACAAGCTGTATTCCCTAAGGACATGCAGCAGAATAAAGAGGCAGCCAAGACTCCTCTTGCAAGAATAAGTTTCTTCATTATATTATTATTGTGGGGCAACGGTTTTTCCGCTTTCCCAATT
>ENA-OVGM01002518-OVGM01002518.1-human-gut-metagenome-genome-assembly--contig:-NODE-2518-length-11907-cov-3.898414_pt1 | contig 11907 bp, 13 predicted proteins | sample MGYA00237773_ERZ505425 | MGnify/ENA primary metagenome ERZ505425 (study PRJEB26158, sample SAMN06016407) | human gut metagenome | biome: human gut; feature: ankylosing spondylitis patient; material... | reverse complement strand
ACGAGAATGTTGTAATTTGAAAAATGATAAAAAACATTTTAGGATGATGAAAACAGCCAAACTGTTGCTACACTGCCCTGACAAACCAGGCATATTGGCAGAAGTAACAGACTTTATAACGGTGAATAAAGGTAATATTATCTATCTGGATCAGTATGTAGACCATGTAGAGAATATCTTTTTTATGCGTATTGAATGGGAATTGAAAGATTTTCTGGTGCCTCAGGAAAAGATTGAGGATTATTTTGCCACTTTGTATGCACAGAAATATGAGATGAATTTCCGTCTCTATTTCTCCGATACAAAACCGCGTATGGCTATCTTTGTTTCAAAGATGTCCCATTGCTTGTTCGACTTGTTGGCGCGTTACACCGCTGGTGAGTGGAATGTGGAGATACCTCTTATTATAAGCAATCATCCCGATTTGCAGCACGTGGCCGAGCGTTTCGGTATTCCTTTCCATCTTTTCCCCATTACCAAAGAGACAAAGGAGGAACAAGAGAAGAAGGAAATGGAGTTACTGGCAAAGCATAAGATAACTTTCATAGTGCTGGCGCGCTACATGCAGGTCATTTCCGAGCAAATGATAAACGCTTATCCCAATAGGATAATCAATATCCATCACTCTTTCCTTCCGGCATTTGTGGGAGCGAAGCCCTATCATGCTGCGTTTGAACGTGGAGTGAAGATTATTGGAGCTACCAGCCACTATGTTACCACAGAGTTGGATGCCGGTCCCATCATAGAGCAGGATGTGGTGCGTATTACACACAAGGACACTGTGCAGGATTTGGTGAACAAGGGTAAGGACTTGGAAAAGATTGTGCTTTCTCGTGCTGTTCAGAAGCATATTGAACGCAAGGTGTTGGCATATAAGAACAAAACGGTAATATTTAATTAGTTGATAGTTGATAATTGATAGTTGATGGTGGGGAACTTGTCATTACCTTTCAATTATTACCTTTCAATGGTCAATTCTCAATTAAAAAAAATGAAAGTTGCAGTTGTCAAATATAATGCAGGCAATATCCGTTCGGTGGATTATGCTTTGAAGCGTCTGGGAGTAGAGGCAGTGATTACGGCGGATGAGGCTGTGCTACGTGCTGCCGATAAGGTTATCTTTCCCGGTGTGGGAGAGGCAGAAACCACTATGGACTTTTTGCGTGCCGGTGGTATGGATAGGCTGATAAAGGAGTTACGCCAGCCGGTATTGGGCATTTGCCTGGGCATGCAGTTGATGTGCCGCCACTCTGAAGAGGGGGATGTGGATTGCCTGGGTATTTTTGATACTGATGTGAAACGTTTCATTTCGCAGAGGCACGAGGATAAAGTACCTCATATGGGATGGAATACCATTGCCCGGACGAATAGCGGACTTTTTAAAGGCTTTACTAAAGAAGAGTTTGTTTATTTCGTACATAGTTTCTATGTGCCAGTCAATGATTGTACGGCAGCCGTGACGGATTACATTCATCCGTTCAGTGCCGCTTTGCATAAAGGCAATTACTACGCCACACAGTTCCATCCGGAAAAGAGTGGAAGTGTGGGAGAGCGTATTTTGCGGAATTTCCTGGAACTGTAAATCGTCAAATCGTAAATAAAATGATAGAACTGATTCCCGCTATTGACATTATTGACGGAAAATGTGTACGCCTTTCCCAAGGCGATTATGACAGCAAGAAGGTGTACAACGAAAATCCCGTGGAAGTGGCCCTGGAGCTGGAGGCTCATGGTATCCGCAGACTTCATGTGGTCGATTTGGACGGTGCGGCTTCCCATCATGTGGTAAACTACCGTACGTTGGAACAGATAGCTGTGCGTACGTCTCTTATTATTGATTTTGGAGGTGGGGTGAAGAGTGATGAAGATTTGGTGATAGCTTTTGAGAACGGTGCGCAGATGGTGACCGGTGGCAGCATTGCTGTGAAGAATCCCGAATTGTTCTGCAAATGGCTTCAAATGTATGGTTCCGAGAAAATTATTCTTGGCGCTGATGTGAAAGAGCATAAAATAGCCGTCAATGGTTGGAAGGATGAGAGTGGCTGCGAACTGTTTCCGTTCTTGAAAGACTATGTAGAGAAGGGGGTCCGTAAGGTTATCTGTACTGATATCAGTTGTGACGGAATGCTGCAAGGACCATCGATAGCGTTGTATAAGGAGATACTGGAGCACCATCCTGAACTCTATCTGATAGCCAGTGGAGGCGTAAGCTGTGCCGATGATATACGCCATTTGGAAGTTGTCGGCATACCTGCCGTTATTTTCGGTAAGGCTCTGTACGAAGGCCGCATCACCTTCAAAGAACTGGAAAACTTTGTTAGTTGAAAGGTGAAAATTGAAAATTAATCACTTATAACTCATAACTCAAACCGCCGTGTTAGCAAAAAGAATCATTTCTTGCCTCGACATTAAAGATGGGCAGACAGTGAAAGGTACCAATTTCGTGAACCTCCGCCAGGCCGGCGACCCGGTAGAACTGGCGCGTGCTTATAGTGAGCAGGGTGCCGACGAACTGGTTTTTCTCGACATCACAGCCAGTTTTGAAGGCCGTAAGACTTTCACTGAATTGGTGAAACGCATAGCTGCGAATATCAGCATTCCTTTTACTGTAGGTGGAGGCATTCATGAACTGGGTGACGTGGATAGGCTACTGAATGCAGGTGCCGATAAAATCTCCATCAATTCCTCAGCTATCCGCCGTCCCGGATTGATAGACGAGATTGCGAAGAACTTCGGTTCTCAGGTTTGTGTACTGGCAGTTGATGCCAAACAGACAGAGAAGGGATGGCGGTGCTACTTGAACGGTGGTCGTGTGGAAACGGATAAGGAACTGTTTGCGTGGACAAAAGAAGCCCAGGAACGTGGTGCGGGCGAGATATTGTTCACCAGCATGAATCACGACGGTGTCAAGACCGGTTATGCCAATGAAGCGCTTTCCAGCCTTGCCGACGGATTGTCCATCCCCATCATTGCATCGGGAGGGGCAGGTGCCAAAGAACATTTTCGTGACGTCTTTTTGCAGGGAAAAGCAGATGCTGCCCTGGCAGCCAGTGTTTTTCATTTCGGAGAAATTAAAATTCCCGAATTAAAATCGTATCTTTGTGCCCAAGGAATTGCGATGAGAAGATGAAGGTGAGTTTACGATTGGACGATTTACGATTTACGATTGGGATTACTCAAGCAAATCATAAGTCTCCAGTCACTTAAAGTAATATCAATCGTAAATAGTAAATAGCTAAATCGTAAATAGAATGGATTTTGACAAGATGAACGGACTCGTTCCGGCGATTATACAAGATGCAGATACCGCTAAGGTGCTGATGCTTGGCTTCATGAACAAGGAGGCTTATGACAAGACGGTGGAAACTGGAAAGGTGACTTTCTTCAGCCGTACCAAGAACCGTCTTTGGACGAAAGGCGAGGAGAGTGGCAACTTCCTGAATGTGGTTTCCATGAAGGAAGACTGTGACCGGGATACGTTACTGGTGCAGGTACATCCCGTAGGCCCGGTTTGCCATACCGGTACAGATACTTGCTGGGGTGAGAAGAACGAACAGCCGGTTATGTTTCTAAAGCTTCTTCAGGATTTCATCTGTAAGCGTTATGATGAAATGCCCGAAGGTTCCTATACGACCAGTCTTTTCCAGTCCGGTATCAACAAAATGGCACAGAAGGTAGGCGAAGAGGCTGTGGAAACCGTCATTGAGGCTTGCAACGGTACGGACGAACGCCTGATTTATGAAGGAGCTGATTTGTTGTATCACCTCATCGTGCTGCTCACATCCAAAGGATACCGCATTGAAGACCTTGCGCGTGAATTGGAGGAACGTCACAGTGCGACGTGGAAGAAACATTAAGTAATTAAAAATTAATAATTAAAATGGGGGTGGGCGAGGCGCTGATAAGATATACGGACGTAGAGATACACCAGCAGGAGTTGTGCGTACTGAACGATGTGAATTTGGAACTTCACAAAGGGGAGTTCGTGTACCTGGTAGGTAAAGTGGGCTCCGGCAAGACGAGCCTGCTCAAGACTTTCTATGGCGAACTGGATATTGCATCGGGCGAGGCTGAAGTATTGGGGTATGACATGCTCCATATTAAGCGTAAGCACATCCCGCAGTTGCGCCGCAAGCTGGGAATCGTATTCCAGGACTTCCAGTTGCTGACAGACCGTACGGTGTACGATAACCTTGAATTTGTTCTCCGTGCTACCGGTTGGAAGAGCAAAGGGGAGATTAAGGACAAAATAGAAGAGGTGTTGAACCTGGTGGGGATGAGCAACAAAGGATATAAGCTGCCGAATGAACTGTCGGGTGGTGAGCAACAGCGCATTGTGATTGCGCGTGCAGTGCTCAACTCTCCGGAGATAATCCGTGCGGATGAGCCTACCGGAAACCTGGATTCGGAAACCGGACATGCCATTGCAGAACTTCTGCACGGCATCAGTGAAGCCGGCGCACTGGTGGTGATGACCACGCACAACCTGCAGCTGCTGCGAGAGTTTCCCGGCAAGGTGTACCGGTGCGCAGACCATCTGATGACTGATGTTACAGCAGAATACGCCCCTGCAATAACCAATGATTAGTAGTTAAGTAGTTATCTCTAACTACTGATTCTTATAAAGAACAGAAATTAACGATAAAGCTCCGCAGCTGCCTACTTGTAGCTCGTAGCTTGTAACTATAAACTAATTAATACAGGAACGAAAATGAAAGTTTTAAAGTTTGGAGGTACTTCAGTAGGTTCGGCTCAGCGAATTAAGGAAGTGGCCAAATTGATTACCGATGGTGAACGTAAGATTGTGGTTCTCTCTGCCATGTCGGGTACCACAAACACATTGGTTGAGATTTCGGACTATCTGTACAAGAAGAATCCGGAAGGTGCCAACGAGATTATCAACAAGCTGGAAAGTAAATATCGCCAGCACATTGATGAACTCTTTGCTACTCCGGAGTATAAACAGAAAGGCCTGGAACTCATCAAATCACATTTTGACTATATCCGTTCTTATACCAAAGACCTCTTCACTCTGTTTGAGGAGAAAGTGGTGTTGGCTCAGGGCGAGTTGATTTCCACCGCCATGATGAACTACTATCTGCAGGAATGCGGCGTGAAGTCTGTGTTGCTTCCGGCTTTAGAATACATGCGTACGGACAAGAATGCCGAGCCCGATCCGGTCTATATCAAGGACAAGCTCCAGGTTCAGCTGGAACTGCATCCGGATGCTGAGATTTATATCACTCAGGGGTACATCTGCCGCAACGCCTACGGCGAGATAGACAATCTGCAGCGTGGCGGAAGCGACTATACGGCTTCGCTGATTGGTGCTGCCATCAACGCTTCCGAAATCCAGATTTGGACGGATATCGACGGCATGCACAACAACGACCCCCGTATTGTGGACAAGACTGCGCCGGTGCGTCATCTGCATTTCGAAGAGGCCGCCGAGCTGGCATACTTCGGTGCCAAGATTCTGCACCCTACCTGCATCCAGCCTGCCAAGTATGCCAATATCCCCGTCCGTCTGCTCAATACGATGGACCCCACTGCTCCGGGTACGCTGATTTCCAATGATACGGAGAAGGGTAAGATTAAGGCGGTGGCTGCCAAGGACAACATTACGGCCATCAAGATAAAATCCAGCCGCATGTTGCTTGCTCACGGATTCTTGCGTAAGGTTTTCGAGATATTCGAGAGCTACCAGACTTCCATCGATATGATTTGTACTTCAGAAGTGGGTGTGTCCGTATCTATCGATAATGTGAAGCATCTCAATGAAATTCTGGATGACTTGAAGAAGTATGGCACAGTGACGGTGGACAAGGACATGTGCATCATCTGCGTGGTGGGCGACCTCGAATGGGAAAACGTCGGTTTCGAAGCCAAGGCATTGGATGCCATGCGCGACATACCGGTACGTATGATTTCTTTCGGTGGTAGCAACTATAATATTTCTTTCCTCATCCGCGAGTGCGACAAGAAGGCAGCGTTGCAGTCACTCAGTGATGCGCTGTTCAATGAGGAATAACTCTTGATATTTTTCAGACGCAGATTACACAGATGACGCAGATTCTTTTTGCTTCCTATTTGTGTAATCTGCGTCATCTGCGTCTGAAAAATTATTTGTAGACACCTCTTTCATCTTCCTTTTTTTAAACTAAACAAAGATTACGATTATTATATGAAAGGAACATTCCCTATCCATAAATTCCGCGAATTGCGTACTCCCTTCTATTACTACGACACAAAGGTCTTGCGCGACACACTTTCGTGCATCCGTACGGAAGCTGCCCGATATGGCAACTATTCGGTGCATTATGCGGTGAAGGCCAATGCCAATCCCAAGGTGCTTGCCATTATCCGCGAGAACGGCTTGGGTGCCGACTGTGTAAGTGGCGGTGAAATCCGTGCAGCCATCAAGGCAGGTTTTCCCACTGGCAAGATTGTTTTTGCAGGGGTGGGCAAGGCTGATTGGGAAATCAATCTGGGGCTGGATTATGACATTTTCTGCTTTAATGTGGAGTCTGTCCCCGAGCTGGAGATTATCAACGAGCTGGCTGCCGCTAAAGGTAAGGTGGCCAATGTGGCTTTCCGTATCAATCCCAATGTAGGTGCCCATACCCATGCCAATATTACCACTGGGCTGGCCGAAAACAAGTTTGGTATCAGCATGCAGGATATGGACCATGTGATAGACATTGCGCAGAATATGAAGAACCTGAGATTCATCGGACTGCATTTCCACATCGGTTCCCAAATATTGGATATGGGCGATTTCGTGGCTTTGTGTAACCGCGTCAACGAATTGCAGGATAAGCTGGAAGCTCGCCATATCCGCATCGAGCACGTCAATGTGGGGGGCGGACTCGGCATTGACTACGGTCACCCCAACCGTCAGCCGATACCCGACTTCAAAAGCTACTTCGAGACTTACAACAGCCATCTGAAACTCCGTCCCCACCAGACGCTCCACTTCGAGCTGGGACGTGCGGTAGTGGGACAATGCGGTTCATTGATTTCGCAGGTGCTTTATGTGAAGCAGGGCACCAACAAGCAGTTTGCCATTCTGGATGCCGGCATGACGGATTTGATTCGTCCGGCACTCTACCAAGCGTTCCATAAGATAGAGAATATCACTTCGGATGCGCCGGTTCAGGCTTATGATGTCGTAGGGCCCATCTGTGAGTCTTCTGATGTATTCGGTAAGGCTATTGATTTGAATGGGGTGAAGCGTGGCGACCTTATCGCCCTCCGTTCGGCAGGGGCTTATGGCGAAATTATGGCTTCGGGCTATAACTGCCGTGAGCTGCCTCAAGGATATACGTCGGACGAGCTGGTATAGAGAGGCTGGAGATGCGTTGCATGAATGGCGAAGCATTTATTATACCAAGGCTTCTGTTTTTATATAAAAAATGTTATTGCGTGAACAACTTTTAAGGTTTCTTGTTACTTTTGTAATGATTTCAATTTAAATAAATACGATTATGATTACAGAAAAATTACAGAATGCAATTAATGAGCAGATTACGGCTGAGATGTGGTCTTCCAACCTTTATCTGGCAATGTCTTTCTATATGGAGAAAGAAGGTTATAACGGCATGGCTTCCTGGTTGAAGAAGCAGGCTTCTGAAGAAAAAGCTCATGCTTGTGAAATGGCTTCTTATATCATCAAGCGTGGCGGTAAGGCCAAACTGGACAAGATTGATGTTGTTCCCAATGACTTCGGTACTCCACTGGAAGTGTTCGAGCAGGTAGCCCAGCACGAACGCCGTGTTTCCAAAATGATTGATGAATTGGTAGATGTTGCCTCTGCCGAAAAAGATAAGGCTACACAAGACTTCCTTTGGGGATTCGTGCGCGAGCAGGTAGAAGAAGAAGCTACTGCACAGGGAATTGTGCATAAAATCAAGAAAGCTGGTGATACCGGTATTTTCTTTGTTGATTCACAACTGGGACAACGCTGATAATGATCTGAAAAATAGAAAATTATATAAGAGAAGCTGTTTGGGTTTATATTCAGACAGCTTCTTTTTTTATCTTACTTATCAACTTCCCTGCCGGGCTATTTCTTTATCTTTCCTTTTTCCATAGCTCCCAGATAAATCTCCAGCGAGCGGGTAGAAATCTGTATTTCGCGGAAGGATACACCCAAAGAAGCGATTAACAGTATCAATGCCAGTCCGAATACATAAACCGATAACAACTGCAGTCCGATGTAAATAAGAAACATACTGACTACACAGAAAAAGAGGCTTGCTATCCCCAGTCCCTGCATCGTGCGTGTCAGATTCAACCGTTTCCTCAAATTCTCGATTTGTGCTACCGTGATATCCGTAGGATTTTCCATATAGCGGTCCCGCAACTGTCGCACCAGCTGCGCATACGATAAAAAACGATTGGTATAAGCCAGCAAAATCAGCGAAACAGCCGAAAAAAGCAAAGCAGGAGTAGTGAGCGTAAGTTCTTCCATCTTGAAAAATAGGTAATAGGTAATAAATAATAGGTAATAAGTAATAGGTAATAAGTAATAATCGTAGTTACTTTGGTACTGTGCCCGTTCGCTAGATATCCGCATGGCTATTACTTATTACCTATTACTTATTACCTGCATATACGCCTTCGCTTCTCTCCTCAACGGGTAATCTCCCCGTAAGGTTTCGAATAGTTCCGGATGGGATTTTAATCGGTTGCTGTCTTCGATGGGATTGTACATTTTCAGCAGAGCTTCTTCATGGTCTTTTGCTTCGATAAGAGACGAAGATGGGGCGGGTGGGGTGATTTCATAAGTTGCGCCTAGGTGGAAGAAACGGCAGATGGAGTCCAGCGACATTCGGGTGGCATTTGCTTTTCCGTCGGCGGAGTATCCGGCGATATGCGGGGTGCCTATCAGTACCTTTTCTAATAATTCACGGTTAATTTCCGGTTCATGTTCCCATACGTCGATTATTGCGTCCGAGATTGTACCGTTGTTGATGGCTTCCAGCAGGGCGTTTGTTTCGATCACTTCTCCTCTTGAAGTGTTGATGACAACAGGCCTTCGTTGGAGAGACCGGAAGAAATTCCCGTCTGCCAGATGGTATGTTTTATATTTTCCTTCCTTATATAAAGGTACGTGAAAGGTGATGATATCACATTCTTCGGCTATTTTCTCTAGTGAGGTGAAGGCGATGTTTCCTTCTTTCTCTTCTCTTGGCAAGTCGTTCAGTAGTACACGCATACCGAAATCTTGTGTGACTTTGGCCACCTTGCTTCCTACATTACCTACACCGATAATGCCGATCGTCAGTTCGTCCGGCTTTTTATTCCGAAGAGATTTCCAGATCAGAAGAGAGGATTGTATATACTGAGCCACCGAGGCGGAATTGCATCCTGGGGCATTTGCCCACTCGATACCCGCCTGCTTACAGTATTCGGTGTCGATATGGTCAAATCCGATGGTTGCTGTGGCGATAAATTTTACTTTGCTGCCTTCCAGCAATTCGCGGTTGCAGTGAGTGCGGGTCCGGATGATGAGCGCGTCCGCATCCTGTACCAGTTTCCGTGTAAAATCCTTTCCCGGTGCGTAGATTACCTCTTCGGCAATTTTCTCTGCTGCCTCTTTTATATAAGGTATCTTATCATCTATAATAATTTTCATATACAATTCCTTTTTTACTCAGACAAAGGTAAGAAATAAAAAAGTAAGAAACGGTTGCTTGTCTGAAAAATATTACATAGCTTTGTCCTATTATACATCTATTAGCTAGTTAAGATTATGACATTTAGTAACCTTTGCAATGATATTTTTTGGAAATCGACGACAGATTACCATGTGACGGACAGCGTAGATGCGCCGATGAACAATCCTTACGAGTTGAAGTCGATAGAGTATTATTTGTATCTGAAAAACTGGATTGATGCCGTACAATGGCATTTCGAAGATATCATCCGTGACCCGCATATTGATCCGGTGGCAGCCGTAGCTTTAAAGAGAAGAATCGATAAATCCAATCAGGACCGTACGGATCTGGTGGAATTGATCGATAGCTATTTTCTTGATCGATATAAGGATGTAAAGCCGCTGGCAGATGCTACCATCAATACGGAAAGTCCTGCCTGGGCAGTAGACCGTCTCTCTATTCTTGCTTTGAAAATTTACCACATGCAGCAAGAAGTGGAACGTACGGATACGACGGAAGAACATCGTGCACAATGCCAGGTAAAACTGGATATTCTGCTGGAACAACAGAAAGACCTTTCTTCGGCTATCGATCAGCTGCTGGCTGACATCGAAGCAGGGAAGAAGTATATGAAAGTATATAAACAGATGAAGATGTATAATGACCCGGCGCTGAATCCGGTGCTTTATGCAAAAAAATAACGAATGGCGCGTATTCTCATTATCCGTTTCTCGGCTCTTGGCGATGTAGCCATGACGATACCGGTAGTACATTCGCTGGCAGTACAATATCCTCAACTTGAAATTACTGTGTTGAGCCGTGCTGTGTGGCAACCGCTTTTTCAGGGACTTCCTGCAAATGTGAGTTTTATCGGTGCTGACCTGACGGGTAAACATAAAGGATTATGGGGGTTGAACACCCTTTATTCGGAACTGAAAGCAAAGAGTTTCGACTATGTGGCAGATTTTCATCATGTGCTTCGTACGAAATACCTGTGTCTGAGGTTCCGGCTGGCTAATATACCTGTGGCATCTATCTATAAAGGTAGAGTGGGAAAAGAAAAATTAGTCCGCCGCCGGCATAAAGTATTGGAGAACCAGAAAAGTTCTTTCCGTCGTTATGCCGATGTGCTGGAGAAACTGGGTTTTCCTGTATTGTCGAATTTTTCTTCGATTTATGGAGATGAAAAAGGAAACTTTGCAGAGATAGAACCTGTCACAGGCGCAAAAGATAATTTGAAATGGATTGGTATAGCTCCTTTTGCCAAGCACATGGGTAAGATATACCCTATTGAATTGCAGGAGCAGGTAGTAGCCCATTTTGCCGCCGATCCGAAGGTGAAGGTTTTCCTTTTCGGAGGTGGCAAGAGTGAACAGGAAGTATTCGATGGCTGGGTGGCGAAATATCCTACCGTCGTTTCTATGATTGGTAAGTTGAATATGCGTACCGAACTGAATCTAATGAGTCATCTGGATGTGATGCTCTCGATGGATTCGGCGAATATGCATCTGGCTTCGCTGGTCAACATTCCGGTGATCTCTGTCTGGGGAGCTACTCATCCATATGCCGGGTTTATGGGATGGAAACAGTTGCCGGTCAATACGGTACAGCTTGACCTGTCATGCCGTCCCTGCTCCGTATACGGACAGAAACCATGCTGGCGGGGCGATTATGCCTGCCTGAGAGAAATAAAACCCGAACAGGTGATAGCGAAGATTGAAGGAATAATCAATTAGGAGCCAGGTACTCCTGAGATATGGAACAAGAATGAAGAATAAACTTTTATATAAGTTGCGTAGCGGGAAGAATCCTAAGTTCATTTACTATTCGGTAAATGCTCTCAGACTGGTCATTCCGAAAGGCATTTTCCGGCTACGGTTACAAGGAAAGTTGTCTTCACTATCCCGGCGGAAGGACAAGGATTATATAGAACGTCGCGTTGACTATTATAACAAACTTTCCGGAACGGTGCAATTACCTTCTTCTGCTCCGCATCTTTCAGAGCACAAGATGAGCAAACAAAAAGTGTATTTCTTTGATACTTATCAATATACCCGCTGGTTTTCTGATCAGTTTCAGTGGGGCTTTTGTCCCGGTGATGTGACATTTGTTCCCGACTATCCCTCTATTGTGAAAAGCCGTCCGCTGACAGATGATAATGCGAATTCGATTGTGATGAAACTGGATAAGGTTCGTCATTTTATATTTGTGGAGGATAAGAAGGCTTTTACTGAGAAGAAAAATA
>ENA-OVGM01002480-OVGM01002480.1-human-gut-metagenome-genome-assembly--contig:-NODE-2480-length-12101-cov-3.962062_pt1 | contig 12101 bp, 9 predicted proteins | sample MGYA00237773_ERZ505425 | MGnify/ENA primary metagenome ERZ505425 (study PRJEB26158, sample SAMN06016407) | human gut metagenome | biome: human gut; feature: ankylosing spondylitis patient; material... | reverse complement strand
CTTTACCACTGCTTCCAGCTATATAAAAAGTGTCACAGTAAAGGGGGCTAATATTTCTGGTAAAAGCTTTGTGGGCGCAATTGCTGGAGTAGGAGCAAATATTTCTGACTGCTATAGTATCGAAAACACGATTTGTGCGAGGCGGCAGGTAGGCGGTGTATGCGGAAGTCTGATAGGAAATATTTCCGGCTGCTACAATAGCAGTTCAGTAAGTGGAATTTCTACAGCAGGCGGAATCATGGGCACTGCCAGTTATGAAGGAAACGTTGGAAACGGCGTAGTTCAATACTGTTATAATATAGGTGCTGTAACAGTTTCTCAACAGGATAGCTATGTAGGTGGTATTACCGGTGCATCAGCGAATAGGTATGACATCAGTAATTGCCTGAATTGTGGTAAGATTACAGGGAATGGCAAAAATGTTGGTGGCATAGCTGGAAGCACGGATTCGAATGATATGAACTTTATCGGCAACTGCTATTACAACAGTGATTTGAATAATGCCGGGGTGGGAGAAGGAGCAAGCGATAAGGTGATTCCCCTGACTACCAGCCAGCTTTGCGGTGCACTTCCGGATGGCTTGGATTCTACAATCTGGAAAGAGGGCAGTGTCGATACCAGCACTGCAAAGGCTACACAGGGCAGATTAGGTACAGGAAGTAGATTCGGTACAGCCACAGGGACTTATATCAATCTGACAAAGGTGGCAAAGATCGGAGAGACGAAGACTGCTCCCGTACCGGTATACAACTATGTTACAACGAATGGCGACGACTGGGATATCTATACCCTGATCACCACGGCGGAGGAATTCGTAGCCATCGGACGGGATGATACAAAATGGAGCGGAAACTACGTCTTGGAGAACGATATAGATGTGAGCGGAGTACAACTCAGTTCCATTGGAGATCCAGGAACTCCGTACACAGGAAAATTCAGTGGAGACGGACATACGATAGGCCATATCGATATGACAGAAGATAAGCAGACTTATAGTTCTGGTTTATTTGGCACAATAGGCTATTCAAAAACCCTAAACAGTGAAAAAGAAAGCGGTAAGGTAATGCTGTTGGCTGCCAACGGAGCCATCGTTTCGAGTGACATTGCAGGAGGAATTTGCGGAAATTTGTCTGTGGGTGAAATTTATGGCTGCTCCTTTACTGGAACGGTAAAAGGGCATACAGCAGGTGGAATCTGCGGCAATGCCGGACAAGGTACTATGATTTCCCAGTGCTTTTTTGAAGGAGACGTGCAGGGAAGATCTGCGGCGGCAGGAATCTGCGGCAATAGTCCATTTACAGTTATCGATCATTGCATTAGTATAGCTGCTATTGCAGGTGATGGAGATCGTGCAGGAATAGTGTATAGTGGAGATAGCGGTGCAACAAATTGCTATTTCAATAAAGATATATGTAAAACAGATGATGAACGCAATTTGGGGCGTACGACCCTGCAACTGACCTCTTCCAGCTTTTTCGAAGAACTCAAAACATACGACTTTAACACCGAACTCTGGACAAAGAAAGCCAACGACAAAGAGAAGGGAATCGCCTACTACCCTTCTCTTGGGGAGAATAACGCAGTTGGTGTAAAGTACACCACGGGTCTGCTGTTCGAGAGAACAGATAACGCTACTCCCACCTATGGACAAGATATTACTTTTAACGCAAAGGCACTGGTAAACTTTGCGACAGACGGACAGCCCATCTCTGCGGAAGATACGGAGGGCAGCTTTGAGATCCGGATCGAGGATACCCCGGTGGTAAATGCGGCAGAATTCCGGGACGGCACCGCAACCTACAATGCGCGGACTGCAGGTGCGACCACGTTTACCCTCGTCTACAAAGGAAATGACAATTCTTTCTTCTCTGAGAAGACGAAGAATCTGATCGTTGACATCGCCCCGGCTCCACTTACTGTAGAAGGGGAGGGCATTGCCTGTGGAACCTATGGCAATAAGCTGAGTGTACTCACAGTGGCAGGACTGACGGCAAAACTGGAAACCAAGACCATCGACGGAACCTGGCAGATCCAGAGCGATGATGACAAGGTTCCTTATGTCGGCGACAGCGAGACCTACACGGCGACATTTATTCCGAAGTATCCAGAATACTATCAATCTTTGACGAAACCGGTGAAATTGATGATTCAACCGACATCGGCCTGGAACCTTGAAGATCTGGAACTGCAATACAGCTGGGCAGCCAAGGAAGAGAGGGCTGTGCAAATACCGGGGCTGCCCGAAGATCTGGGAAAAACAGGAATGACTGTTATAACGAGAGAGGATTCAGAGAACATTTTGGCAGCAGATTCCAAGGTTGAATATTCGGAAGGAAAGCTGATATTTACCCTGGGAGAAAATACTGTGGAAGATATCGGCAAGACTGCCACATTATTGGTTGAATTACAGTCACAGAATTATGAGAATTTCCATGTTTGTGTGCACATCCTTCGCACCGCAAGAGCAGACCGCGAGGATACCCCGGATCCGGATGCCTTTGACATGACCTTTACCGTCAGCGGCAATGATCTGGCGGCGCAGATCACCACAGATCGCACTGACGTGGAATTCAGCTTTGATGGAACGGACTGGGGGCAGACCAAATCCACCGGAGTCGGTCACAACGAGAAGGTGACTGCACGGATCCGCTATGCGGAAACCGATGATTATAACGCAAGCCCCGCCGTATCGAAGACATGGAACTCCGGTCACGGCCCGCTGAACCGCCACGACCGGGTGGAACCCACCTGTCAGGCAGAGGGCAGCATCGAATACTGGACCTGCGACGTCTGCGGACTGTATTTTGCATCCGCGGACGGAAGCAAGAGCATAACAGCGACAGAGATCGTTCTTCCGAAGACGGATCATAGCTGGGCAGAAGGATATCTGTCCGATATGACCGGACACTGGCATAAGTGTGGTGTCTGTGGAATCACCAGCAATACGGAAAAGCATGCATCCGGTGGCGCGGCCACCACAGAACGGGCGGAGATCTGTACCGTCTGCGGTTATGAGATCGCACCGAAGAAGCCTGCTGCCAGTAACGACGATGACGATGATGACGACGATGACAGCAGTCAGGCGTCCAATACGGACCAGAAGGCCACGGGCGCGGCAACACCTCCCGCAGCCACGGCAACGCCTGCCACACCCGGTGTGGTAAAGCCTTCTGTAATTCCCGTGCCCCCGACAACACCCGCTGCGGACGAAAACAGTAAGGAAGATGCGGCAAAGCCCTCCGGGGAGGCACAGGACACGCAGGAATCGAGTGGAGAAGCACCGCAGGAGGAGCGGATAGATTCCATGACCGCCCAGACTTCCGACTCTCAGGAATCCGGCACAGAGCAGATAACGGAGACCTCCGGTAAGGGAACGAACGCAGGCCGCGTGGCGGCAGCGGCAGCAGCCGGAGCCGTAGTGGTCGGCGGTGGCGGCGCAGCTGTCTACGTGACCATGATCAAAGGAAAGTTTAAATTCAAATAACGTATGATAAGATGATAAGCGAACCTCAGAGGCCCGGTGCTTCTGAGGTTTGTTTTGCCATAGGGGAGAAATCTGCCGGAAATTACAACAAACTATTTTCAGATGAAAATAAATGTATTAAAATAGAAATAAGTATTGGCAGAACGAAGACAGTTTTGCATAGTTACAGCAAACGCAAGAGAAAATAATGAAATATAGAAAACGGAGGATCCTACGATGAAGAGAATCGGAATGTTGACGAGCGGTGGTGACTGCCAGGCATTAAATGCTGCCATGAGAGGTGTGGTGAAGACCCTGGCGAACAGTAAGGAAGAGGTCGAGATCTATGGCTTCCTCGATGGCTACAGAGGACTGATTTACGGTAATTTCCGCATGCTGACAGACAAGGATTTCTCCGGCATCCTTACCAAGGGCGGCACGATCCTGGGAACCTCCCGTACCCCCTTCAAGACGATCCAGGATCCGGATCCCAACGGGCTGAACAAAGTCGAAGCCATGAAGCAGAACTATTACAAGCTGCAGCTGGACTGCCTTGTAATTCTCGGTGGTAACGGCACCCACAAGACTGCGAACCTGTTGCGCAAGGAAGGACTGAATATCGTGACCCTGCCCAAGACCATCGACAATGACCTGTGGGGTACTGATATGACCTTCGGTTTCCAGAGCGCAGTAGATATTGCTACGGATGCCATCGACTGCATCCATACCACAGCAGCTTCCCACGGCAGAGTATTTATCGTGGAAGTTATGGGACATAAAGTAGGGTGGCTGACCCTGAATGCCGGAATGGCAGGCGGTGCGGACATCATCCTGCTTCCAGAGATCCCTTATGATATCGATAAGGTGATCGAGAAGATCGAAGACAGGGACAAAAAGGGCTGCCGTTTTACCATTATCGCTGTGGCTGAGGGTGCGATTTCCAGGGAAGATGCTGCCCTGACCAAAAAAGACTACAAGAAAAAGATGGAAAAATATCCGTTCCCTTCCGTATCTTACGAAGTGGCTGCACAGATCCAGGAGAAGACCGGCAGAGAAGTACGTGTCACCGTACCCGGCCATATGCAGAGAGGCGGAAGCCCCTGCCCGTATGACAGAGTATTCGCCAGCCGTCTGGGCTCCGAGGCAGGCAAGCTGATCCTGGATAATCAGTATGGATTCATGGTAGGTTACAAGAACCGTGAGATCGTAAGGGTTCCGTTAGAGGATGTAGCGGGCAAGTTAAAGACCGTGGATCCCGATGCTACCATCGTACAGGAAGCGAAGCTGCTGGGCATCTGCTTCGGCGATTAAGACAGAAAATGAATGAGTAATTATTTTCGCCAAGCATCTGCTAATATTTGATGGCTCTGAATAGTTACAAGGAAGAGAGAGAATACATGTCATATACAGCACTATACCGGAAGTTTCGTCCGGATGCTTTTTCCGACGTCAAAGGTCAGGATCATATCGTGACCACACTGAAGAATCAGCTGCGGGCGAACCGGATCGGTCATGCGTATCTTTTCACCGGAACGAGAGGTACCGGTAAGACTACGGTGGCAAAGATTTTTGCGAAAACAGTGAACTGTGAACACCCCACAGAGGACGGCCCCTGTGGGGAATGCCGTATTTGTAAGGCGATTGCGGCGGGAGCCAGCATGAATGTCATCGAGATCGATGCGGCTTCCAACAACGGTGTGGACAATATCCGTGAGATCATCGACGAGGTATCCTATTCCCCTGCGGAGGGAAAATACAAGGTCTACATCATCGACGAGGTGCATATGCTCTCCCCCGGAGCTTTCAACGCATTGTTAAAAACGCTGGAAGAGCCGCCATCTTATGTTATTTTTATTCTGGCGACCACAGAGGTGCACAAGATCCCCATTACGATCCTGTCCCGCTGCCAGAGATATGATTTTAAACGAATCTCCATTGATACCATCACGGATCGCATGAAGGAACTGATGGACACGGAGCAGGTACAGGTGGAGGACAGAGCTCTGCGCTACATTGCCAAGGTGGCAGACGGCTCCATGCGTGATGCCTTGAGCCTGTTGGATCAGTGTATTGCCTTCCATCTGGGCAAAGAACTGACCTACGATATGACCCTGGATGTGCTGGGGGCAGTGGATACGGAAGTGTTCAGCAGGTTGCTGCGCTTCGTTATGGACCGGAATGTGTTAGGCTGCATTGAACTGTTGGAAGAGATCGTCATGCAGGGCAGGGAGCTGGTACAGTTTGTCACGGACTTTACCTGGTATCTGCGGAATCTGATGTTGGTACAGACAGCGGATAATCTGGAGGATGTCATAGACATGTCTACGGACAATCTGGCGAATCTGAAGGAAGAAGCTTCCATGCTGTCCATGGACCAGATCATCCGCTATATTCATATTTTCTCCGAACTGTCCGGCCAGATCCGCTATGCGGCACAGAAACGTATTCTGGTAGAGATCGCGCTGATCAAGCTGTGCAAGCCGGAGATGGAGACGGATCAGGAGGCGGTTCTGGATAGAATCCGCCAGGTGGAGGAAAAGGTCGAGAACGGTATTGTAGTCACGGCGGCCCAGATGCCTGCCGGAGCTCCCGGAGCACAGGGAGTGCCGCAGGCCGGTGTGGCAAAGCCGAAGCCACAGTTGCCGAAGGCGGTCCCCGAGGATATCCAGGAGATCGTACGGAAATGGCCGGCCATCGTGGGAAATGCCGAGAATCCCATGAAGATGTATCTGAAAAACGCCCGATTAAGTCTGGGTGGAGACAACAAGCTCATGGTGGTGTTGGAGGACGGACTGGCTTCCGATTATTTCAAGGGGGAAGCCCACGAACAGAACAAGCAGCAGTTGGAAATGCTGTTGTCCGATTTTTCCAGCAAAGAGATTGAAGTGACGATCCAGACGGTGGAAAGCAGCAGAGAATTCGAAGACAACTATGTGGATCTCAGTAAGGTCATCAACATGGAGATCGATGAGGAAGAGTGATCCTGCGTGAATTTGGGATTGCGGCAGCCTTACAGATAAGGTAAGATAGAATAATAACTCAACCATATATGAGCACGTAGGACAATAGTCCGAAATGCGAATATATGTTATGATTTCGAAAGTGCGCAGCACGGAGAAATCAATTATAAATAATATGGAGGAAACAGCAACATGGCAAAAAGAGGTGGATTTCCCGGAGGCGCAATGCCCGGAAATATGAATAATCTGATGAAGCAGGCACAGAGAATGCAGCGTCAGATGGAAGAAGGACAGAAGGAACTGGAGACCAAGGAGTTCTCCGCATCCGCAGGTGGCGGAGCTGTGGAAGTGACCATCAACGGTAAAAAAGAGATCACATCCATCAAGCTGGCAGAGGAGATCGTGGATCCCGAGGATATCGAGACTCTGCAGGATGCTATCGTGGCAGCAGCCAACGAAGCACTGCGCAAGGCGGATGAAGCCAATGCAGAACTTATGGGCAAAATGACCGGAGGATTAGGAGGATTTCCTTTCTAATGGAACTCTACAGCGGACAGATCAATAAATTAATAGAAGAACTGGCAGCCCTTCCGGGGATTGGCAGTAAGTCCGCACAACGACTGGCTTTTCACCTGATCAATATGCCGAAGGACCGTGTGGACAGACTGGCAAACGTCATGATCGAAGCCAGAGCCAATGTCCGCTATTGCAAGGAATGCTATACTCTGACGGATAAGGAACTCTGCCCGGTGTGTGCGAATCCCAGACGGGATCATCGTACCATTATGGTGGTTGAGAACACCAGAGATCTGGCGGCTTATGAGAAGACCGGCAAATATGAGGGCGTGTACCATGTACTGCATGGTGCCATTTCCCCGATGCTGGGTGTGGGACCCGGTGACATCAAGCTGAAGGAACTGATGGAACGCCTGCAGGGTGATGTGGAGGAGGTCATTATCGCAACCAATTCCAGCCTGGAAGGTGAGACCACGGCAATGTATATCAGCAAGCTTATCAAGCCCACAGGAATCAAGGTGACCAGAATTGCCAGTGGTGTCCCTGTAGGAGGAGATCTGGAATATATTGATGAGGTAACATTACTCCGCGCTTTAGAGGGCAGAGTGGAATTATAGACAGTATGCATGAAATAAAAATGGATAAAAGTGGGAGGGAAAGACAATGGCAGTAACAAAAAGTTTATTTGGGAAAAGCCCGGAAGGGAAAGAGATCTCGCTGTATACCCTGAGTAATAGTAAGGGTATGAAGGCAGCGGTGACAGATCTGGGCGCTACTCTGGTGCGCGTACTGGTACCGGATGCCGCGGGCAAGGCGGACGACCTGGTGCTGGGATTTGACAATGGTGAGAGCTATTACGGCAACGACAGCTTTTTCGGCACGGTGATCGGCCCCTGTGCGAACCGTACCGGCGGTGCAGAGTATACGCTGGATGGCGTTACTTATCAGCTGGACAAAAATGACGGTGCCAACAATTTACATACCCATAAGCAACTGGGATTCCATAAGAGACTCTGGGATGCAGAGATCGGAGAGAACAGCGTGACATTTTCTCTGGAGGATGAGGATGGGCAGCTGGGATTTCCAGGCAATAAGAAGGTATCCGTAACCTACTCTCTGAGTGAAGAGAATGAGCTGACTCTGCATTACCATGCTTCCAGTGACAAGAAGACCATTATCAACCTGACCAACCATTCCTATTTCAATCTGGACGGTCACGGTGCAGGCAGCATTGAAGAGCATGAACTGTGGCTGAGAGCCTCTCACTTTACTCCGGTGGCAGCAGGATCGATCCCTACCGGTGAGATTCGTGCGGTAGCAGGCACACCCATGGATTTTACACAGCCCAAGAAGATCGGCAGAGACATCCGGGAAGATTATGAGCAGTTACTCCTGACCGGAGGCTATGACCATAATTTCGTGATCGATGGATGGAACGATGACGGTACATTACGGCATATTGCCACAGTAAAAGGCCCGAAGAGCGGCAGAGTAATGAAGGCATACACCACCCTGCCAGGAGTGCAGTTTTATGCAGGCAATTTTATTGATGTACAGCCCGGAAAAGATGGGGTGACCTACGGCAACCGCTGCGGTTTTGCATTGGAGACCCAGTATTTCCCGGATACCATTCATCATGAGAATTTCCCCTCCTATGTATTTGGCGGGGAGAACGGCAGAGAATACGATTCTGTTACCGTATATAAGTTTGAAGCATAGCTAAGAATACATAGAATATGGTGCAAACTTTGTCGAACTGTTTTTGAAGAGGTGCGACAAAGAACGCTAAAATACCTCCTGTGCGGATGCTATAGTTAGTGATAACTGATAGAAACGGCATGGGAGGTGTTTTTTGTATGGAATTACCGAAGAACATAACGCAGATCGGAGAGGCGGACAAGCACTGCAGAATCTATGTGGAAGATTATGTGGTATCTTACATAAAACAAATGAATGGAATGGCACAGAACAAGGATATTGCCATAGCATTATACGGCAGGAAGACAGCAGAGGACGGTGTGGCATATCTATTCGCCTATGGCTCCGCAAAGCTGAATTTCCTGCAGAAGCCGGTGCGGCACCTGTCCCAGGCGCAGGAACAGGAGATTGAGAAGCTGCGGAGAAAGTATTTTTCGGAAATGACCTTTTTAGGCTACCAGATACTGAATGGTGAGATGGTGGAAGGTTTCCAGATCTGCGAACAGGAGATCTGCCGGTATGTGGCGGGGTATGCGCAGTTCTATGAAAAAAATGACAGTATGCTGGCGTATATGTTGGAGAACCGGGGGGAAGAGGCAGAACCGGAGAAGGTGGATCAGGAAAAATACGAAGTGGTGAAGAAACGGCAGGAGGAACGCAGACAGAGACAGGAGAGCGGAAATGCCTTCCGTGCCGCCGGACATACGGAGAATGCACCTGTGGAATATCGCAGAGTGGCAGAGAACAGACGCAGGGAACCGGATAATATTATACCCATGCCAACGACCGGACTGCGTCGGATGAAAATGGCGGCTGCCGGTGTCTTTGTTCTGCTCTGCGTGATGGCATTGGCATTGATGCGGCAGGAAAGCACCGGAGAATCCCTGGGGGAGACAGCCAGGCAGGCCATGAGCAACCTGATGGAGCAGAAACTGCCGGATGCGGTGGAGGAACAGAGCCAGATCAGCACACTGGTGGCGGAGGACAAGCTGGAGGATGCCCTGCGACAGGAAAATGCTGCGGCGGGAAATACTACTGGGACTGCAGCAGAGACAGTGATGCCGGAAGGCACGGAAAATGCATCAATGGATGGAACGGGAAACAGTGCTGTAGATCCGACGGAAGAAAATACGGGCAGTGTAGCGGATGGAACCTCTGCGGACAGCAATGTCACAAAAAATACGACAGATGTGACGGAGACAACAGAACAGAACACGACACAGGAAACAATACAGGATGTGACACAGACGGCAGAACCTGCAGTGGCAGAGACTCCTACAGTGGAGGCGGTTGCTCAACCCACACATTATACTATCCAGAGAGGGGACACACTGATCGGTATTTCTCTGCGGAACTACGGCAGCAACAGTAAGGTATCTGAGATCTGTTCCCTGAATGGTATCACTGACCCGGATGATATCAAGATCGGTCAGGAAATCCTTCTCCCGTAAAAAACTTATTTTCAAAAGGGGGAAGTGTGTTATACTGTAACTACATGAGCAAAAAGCAGACTGCACCGCAGTAATTTTGTGAATGCGCTTCTTAATAGTTACGATAACACATAAGGAAACAGATACATGGCAGCAGATATCAAGAATTATCTGAAGGAAAAAGAAAAGCGACAAAAGAGTCAGGATGATTATAAGAAAAAGATCCGTAAACACCGGCTGAAAATCGTGTACCGAGTGCTGTTGGTGGTGGCGGCTTTGGGAGCGGCACTTGCTCTTGTGGTGGTACAGGCAAAGAGACATATCTATACGGGATATGACACCGTATCTTCCACTAGCCGGGAGGTCTCATCGGATGCCACAGACATACGGTTGAAAAACAGTATTCTTACATATAGTAAAGACGGCGCTCACTGTACGGATGCCAAGGGAAATGTAAAGTGGAATCAGACTTATGTGATTCAGGATGTGAAGATCGCTACTTGTGGCGATGTGGCAGCTATCGGCAGTTATAACGGCCGTGAGATCTACGTGCAGAATACGGACAAGCAACTGGGAACTATTACAACGACCATGCCGATCCGAAATATCACAGTGTCGGAAACGGGAAGAGTGACAACAGTGCTGGCGGATACGGATGTGGCATGGATCATGACTTACGAAGCGGACGGTACCAACAGCTACACGGGACAGGCGCATATGACGGATGGAGGTTATCCGGTATCCGTCAGTTTGTCACCGGACGGAGAGCTTCTGGCAATCAGTTACCTGTATGTGGATGCAGGCGTAGTAAAAAGTAATGTGACATTCTACAATTTCGGACCGGTGGGCGAGAATCAGAGCGATTATATGGTCAGCGCATATTCTTATTCCGACCTGGTCGTGCCGAAAGTGCAGTTTATGAATAATGATACAGCGTTTGCGGTAGGAGACAGCCGCCTTATGATCTATTCGGGTACCCAGAAGCCTGTGACGGCGGGAGAATACCTGTATGACGACGAGATCCAGTCGGTTTTCTACAGCGATAAATATGTAGGACTGGTGTTCCTTTCGGACCAGGCGGAGACCAAGTACCGCATGGATGTGTACAATACTTCGGCGGCAAAGGTGGGCAGCTACTATTTTGATGTGGATTATACGGATATTTTCTTCGGGGATGATGACATGGTGATCTACAACGAATCGGAGTGCCAGATCTTTACAACGGACGGTGTGGAAAAATACCATGGCAGCTTCGGTAAGAGTGCCCGGCTTCTGCTTCCTGCAGGAGGTTCCTACAAATATTATCTGGTGACAGATAGTACAATAGATACGATACAGTTAAAATAAAGGAGTATACCAATGAATCTGAATTTATTACTGGTCATCATGGCAGTAGTATTGATCTGCATGGTGATGGACGGCTACAAGAAGGGAATGGTAAAATCCCTGATCTCTCTGATCTCCCTGCTGATTACCTGTGTGGTGCTGTTCCTGATCGGGAATGGTCTGAGCAGTTACTTTGATGGAAAGATATTCAATGTGATCCTGACAATACTGTTGCTGGCGGCGATCGGTTTGGTGCATCATCTTCTTAATATCGTGTTTTTCTCGGCAAAGATGATCGTGAAACTACCTATAGTACATAGCCTGGACAAATTACTAGGTATTGTGGTTGGAATCTTAGAAACTGTTCTAATTGTTTGGACAATATACGCATTTAATATCTTCAGAGACCTGGGAACCCTGGGCCAGGTGATCGTAGATTATACCAGAGACAGCAGAATACTTACATGTTTGTATGAAAATAACTATCTGGCATATCTGGTGGAACAGCTCGGACAAAAGCTTCCGTTCTTTGTAAAATAGTAAAAAACAGAATAGAAACATGGCAAAAATCCCCTGTTTATGCGGAATTGACGTAGCAGGGGATAATTTGTGCAAAAAATTCGAAAAATAGTGTTGACAAGTACAGTGGGGGATGATATACTCAGATTCGTTGTTGAGGCAGCACCGAGACAACACAACAGCTCGAAA
>ENA-OVGM01002476-OVGM01002476.1-human-gut-metagenome-genome-assembly--contig:-NODE-2476-length-12121-cov-24.839466_pt1 | contig 12121 bp, 9 predicted proteins | sample MGYA00237773_ERZ505425 | MGnify/ENA primary metagenome ERZ505425 (study PRJEB26158, sample SAMN06016407) | human gut metagenome | biome: human gut; feature: ankylosing spondylitis patient; material... | reverse complement strand
GAGGACTTATGGATATCAAGTTCCCTAAGAAGGGAATAAATATAGATCAGGTAGAGAGTGTTGATTCTATCGTTAAGAGATTTAAGACCGGTGCTATGTCATACGGTTCCATCTCTAAGGAAGCACACGAGACTATGGCTATTGCTATGAATATGCTTCACGGCAAGTCTAACTCAGGTGAAGGTGGAGAAGATGAAGACAGACTTACAGTAGGTGCTGACGGACTTAACAGATGTTCAGCTATCAAGCAGGTAGCTTCAGGACGTTTTGGTGTTACAAGCAAGTATCTTGTAAGTGCTAAGGAAATCCAGATTAAGATGGCACAGGGTGCTAAGCCAGGTGAAGGTGGACATCTTCCAGGAAAGAAGGTATATCCTTGGATTGCAAAGACACGTCTTTCAACACCAGGTGTATCACTTATATCACCACCACCTCATCACGACATTTATTCTATCGAAGATTTAGCGCAGCTTATATATGATTTAAAGAATGCCAACAAGAATGCAAGAATATCAGTTAAGCTTGTATCAGAAGCAGGTGTTGGTACTATAGCTTCTGGTGTTGCCAAGGCAGGTGCACAGGTTATCCTTATATCAGGTTATGATGGAGGTACTGGTGCAGCTCCAAGAAGTTCTATACATAATGCAGGACTTCCTTGGGAATTAGGACTTGCAGAAGCTCATCAGACACTTACAATGAACGGACTTCGTAATAAGGTTATAATCGAGACAGATGGTAAGCTTATGAGCGGACGTGATGTTGCAATAGCAGCTATGCTTGGTGCAGAAGAATTCGGTTTTGCAACAGCTCCACTTGTAACAATGGGCTGTGTAATGATGAGAGTATGTAACCTTGATACTTGTCCAGTTGGTATTGCTACACAGAATCCTGAGCTTAGAAAGAGATTTGCAGGCAAGCCTGAATATGTTGTCAACTTTATGAGATTTATCGCACAGGAGCTTCGTGAATATATGGCAAAGCTTGGTGTTAAGACTGTTGATGAACTTGTAGGAAGAACAGATTTCCTTGAAGCAAGAGAAGATGTAGAGGGAAGCGGAAGAGCTTCAAAGGTTGACCTTTCTAATATACTTAACAATCCTTATGTTAAGGAAGCTTCTTCAATTAAGTATGATAAGAAGAATGTATATGACTTTGAACTTGAGAAGACAGTAGATGAGAAGATTCTTATTAAGAAGCTTTCGGATGCTATGGATAAGAAGCAGAAGAGAAGTGTTGAGGTTGATGTAACTAATACAGATAGAGCATTAGGAACACTTCTTGGTGCAGAGATAACAAGAAGATTTGGTGAGAGCCTTGCAGAAGATACTTATACAGTTAAATGTACAGGTGCTGGCGGACAGAGCTTCGGTGCATTTATCCCTAAGGGACTTACACTTGAACTTGTCGGTGACAGCAACGATTACTTCGGAAAAGGTCTTTCAGGTGGTAAGCTTATTGTATATCCACCAACAGGTGTATCTTATAAGGAAGATGAGAATATCATCATCGGTAACGTAGCACTCTATGGAGCAACAAGTGGCAAGGCATTTATCAATGGTGTAGCAGGTGAGAGATTCTGTGTACGTAACTCTGGTGCAACAGCAGTTGTTGAAGGTACTGGCGACCATGGCTGTGAATATATGACAGGCGGAAGGGTTGTTGTACTTGGTAGAACTGGTAAGAACTTCGCAGCAGGTATGAGCGGCGGTGTTGCATATGTTCTTGATGATGACACAACACTTTATAAGAGAGTCAACAAGCAGCTTGTATCACTTGAACCTGTAACTAACAAGTATGATGTACTTGAACTTAAGCAGATGATTACAGAACACGTTGCTTATACTAATTCTAAGAAGGGTAAAGAAGTGTTAGACAACTTTGGCGAATATCTTCCTAAGTTTAAGAAGATTATGCCACATGATTATAAGAAGATGCTTAATATGATTGTTCAGATGGAAGAAAAAGGTCTTAGCAGTGAACAGGCTCAGATTGAAGCATTTTATGCAGCAACTAAGTAAGATAGAAATGTACAATAACAGATATGTATTAGCAGATTATAAGTCTGCTGGTACATATTTGTGAAAATGTGTATTTGAAAGGAGATAATCATGGGAAAACCAACTGGATTTTTAGAATATGAACGTGTGGAAGCTAAAGCAGTTTCACCAAAAGAAAGAATAAAGAATTTTAATGAATTTCATACACCACTTTCAGAAGCTGAGCAGAGATGCCAGAGTGCCCGCTGTATGGATTGTGGCGTGCCATTCTGCCAGTCAGGTATGAATATAAAAGGAATGACAAGTGGCTGTCCTCTTAACAACCTTATTCCTGAATGGAATGACCTTGTATACACGGGCAACTGGGAACAGGCTTATAACAGATTACATAAGACAAGCAATTTTCCTGAATTTACAAGCCGTGTATGTCCTGCACTTTGCGAGAAGGCTTGTACCTGCGGACTTAATGGTGATCCAGTATGTACTAAGGAAAATGAGATGGCTATAATTGAGCATGCATATGCCAATGGACTTGCTGGTCCTAAGCCACCTAAGGCAAGAACAGGAAAGAGAATTGCTGTAATAGGTTCAGGTCCTTCAGGACTTGCAGTAGCAGACCAGTTAAACCAGAGAGGTCATCTTGTGACAGTATATGAAAGAGCTGACAGGGTAGGCGGTCTTTTAAGATACGGAATACCTAATATGAAGCTTGAAAAGCATATAATTGATAGAAAGATAGATGTTATGAAGGAAGAAGGAATTGAATTCATAACAGAAGCTAATATTGGACAGAATATTAAAGCTAAGAAGATAATGGAAGATTATGATGCTGTTGTGCTTGCTGTAGGTGCTTCTAATCCTAGAGATATCAATGCACCTGGAAGAGATGCCAATGGAATACATTTTGCAGTAGATTTCCTCACAGCTACAACTAAGAGCCTTCTTGACTCAGATCTTACAGATGGCAAATATATCAATGCCAAAGACAAGAATGTTATTGTAATTGGTGGTGGTGATACAGGTAATGACTGTGTCGGAACTTGTATAAGACACGGCTGTAAGTCGGTAACACAGCTTGAAATGATGCCAAAAGCACCAGATGTAAGAAGAGATACTAATCCTTGGCCACAGTGGCCTTTAGTCTGCAAGACTGATTATGGTCAGGAAGAAGCTATAGCAGTATTTGGACACGACCCAAGAATATATACAACAACAGTTAAGGAATTTAAGAAGGATAAGAAGGGCAATCTTGAAAAGGTTGTAACTGTCCAGCTTGAATCTAGGGTTGATGAGAAGACAGGAAGAAGAATGATGGTTCCGGTTGAAGGAACAGAAAAAGAACTTCCTTGTGAGCTTGTTCTTATAGCTGCTGGTTTCCTTGGAACACAGAAGTATCTTACAGATGCATTTGGTGTTGAGGTTAATGATAGAACTAACATAAAGACAGATGTAGACAAGTTCGCTACTAATGTAGCAGGAGTATTCGCTGCTGGTGACTGCCATACAGGCCAGTCACTTGTCGTAAAGGCTATAAGACAGGGCAGGGACTGTGCTAGGGAAGTTGATAAGTATCTTATGGGATATACTAATCTGTAATTCTTAGTCTGTAAGTAAAGATTACATTTTATAAAACTATTAAAACAGGTAAGAAGCCCGCAAAGACTAGCGAATGGTCTTTGTGGGCTTTTTGAAGTGAAGTTATATTGCTATATGTGGTTTTTTTTCGTATACTTAATATTGTTTAAATTAAAGCCTGTAATTCGATATATAATTAAATTTATATATTGCAGGGATGAGTGTTGTTCAGGTTACTGGACTAAACTGCGGGTTTGGATACCAGTAATGGAATATGAATAAATAAATAGAAAGGTCAGAGATATATGAAGAACAAAGTAAATGGAATATTTAGAAAAGTATGCAATATACTTGAATGGATAATATCGGCAATTCTTGTGGTTGTCGTTGCAGTTATGTGTGTGAGGTTTGTGTTTAATCTTGGTGGGATGTTTGATAGTGCACCAGTGGAATTCTTTGAAAATTTTGTTGCAGATATAATGACGCTGGCGGTTGGAGTTGAGCTTATTAAGATGTTATCACAGCATACGCCGGCAACAGTTGTTGAAGTGCTTATGTTTGCAATAGCAAGGGAGATGGTTACACATCATGATTCGGCACTTAACACAGCATTAGGTGTATTATCTATATGTGTGTTATTTGCTACAAGAAAGTTCTTCTTCTGCAAGAATGATTATGATGATAATAATGCCAAGGAAGAAGATGATGCCAGGGACGAAATATTAAAATAAACATAAATAAATATAAATTATAAAAAATATATTGGCAAATTAATACCTGATGTGATACAATTCATTAGTATGTACATTGTACGAATAGAAAAGAGACTTCATATATATATTTAAGGAGGAATTATTAACAATGAGTTTTAAAGTTGAGAATATGGAAGAAAAGAATATGGTCAAGCTTGTAATCGAGGCTACAGCTGAAGAATTCGAAGCAGGTCTTAATACAGCTTTTAATAAGAATAAGAATAAGATTAGTGTTCCTGGTTTCAGAAAAGGCAAGGCTCCAAGAAAGATGGTAGAAAAGCTTTACGGAACAGAAATCTTCTACGAAGATGCAGCTAATGCAATTATTCCTGATGCTTATGCTAAGGCAGCAGATGAAAGCGAATTAGAGATAGTTTCACAGCCTAAGATTAATGTAGTTCAGATTGAAGCTGGAAAGCCTTTCATATTTGAAGCTGTTGTAGCTGTTAAGCCAGAAGTAGAACTTGGACAGTACAAGGGTGTAGAAGTAGAGAAGTGTGATACAGAAGTTACAGATGCTGATGTTGAAGAAGAATTAAATAAGGTTCAGGATAAGAATTCAAGAGTTGTTACTGTTGAAGACAGAGCTGTTAAAGATGGCGATATGACAACAATTGACTTTGAAGGATTTGTTGATGGTGTAGCATTTGAAGGCGGTAAGGGTGAGAACTATCCACTTACAATCGGTTCACATTCATTCATTGATAATTTCGAAGAGCAGATTATAGGTATGAACATTGGTGATGAGAAAGAAATCAACGTAACATTCCCAGAAGAATACCACGCTGAAGAATTAAAGGGTAAGCCAGCTATGTTCAAGGTAAAGGTTAACGAGATTAAGGAAAAGGTTCTTCCAGAACTTGATGATGATTTCGCTCAGGACGTATCTGACTTTGATACACTTGCAGAATACAAGGATGATTTAAAGAAGACAATAGCAGAACGTAAGGCTAACGAAGCTAAGGCTAAGAAGGAAGACGAAGCAATCGCTAAGATTATCGAATCTTCTAAGATGGATATTCCAGAAGCTATGGTTAACACACAGGTTAACAGAATGTTAGAAGATTTCGCTCAGAGATTACAGATGCAGGGATTATCAGTAGAACAGTACTTCCAGTATACAGGTGTAACTGCTGAGAAGATTATCGAAGATATGAAGCCAGAAGCAGTTAAGAGAATTCAGTCAAGACTTGTTCTTGAAGCAGTTGTTAAGGCAGAAGGTCTTACAGCTTCGGAAGAAGAATTCCAGGATGAGCTTAACAAGATGGCTGAGCAGTACAAGATGGAAATCGAAAAAGTTAAAGAATTTATGGGTGAATACGAAGAAAAGCAGATTAAGGAAGATATCGCAATCCAGAAGGCTGTTGATGTTATCGTTAACTCAGTAGTAGAAAAGTAATTAATACTTAATATACGAAAGCAATATAGACGGATTTAAGTGCAGGCTGCCTGTGTGCTACGGCATATAAGCAGCTATTGCCTGTCTGTATGCGGAATTTGTGTCAGTGCGCACTTGACACAGGTTTGTATGCGCAATATGTTATATAATCTGTGCGCAGAAATGAGGATTAAGATGAGTTTTGTACCTTATGTCATTGAACAGAACAGCCGTGGAGAAAGATCTTATGATATTTATTCACGTTTGTTAAAAGACAGAATTATTTTTTTAGGTGAAGAGGTTACAGATGTGTCTGCAAATCTTGTGGTTGCGCAGATGTTATTCCTTGAAGCAGAAGATCCAAGCAAGGATATACATTTTTATATTAACAGCCCAGGTGGTTCTGTGTCTGCAGGTTTTGCAATATATGATACTATGCAGTACATTAAGTGCGATGTGTCTACAATCTGCATTGGTATGGCAGCTAGTATGGGAGCATTTCTTCTTTCAGGCGGAACTAAAGGCAAAAGACTTGCTCTTCCTAATGCTGAGATTATGATTCATCAGCCATCAGGTGGTGCAAGAGGACAGGAAACAGAGATCAGAATAGTTGCAGAGAACATTTTAAAGACAAGAAACAAATTGAATGAAATACTTGCAGCTAATACAGGTAAATCAGTAGAAGAAATCTCTCGAGATACAGAACGTGATAATTATATGACTGCACAGGAAGCTGTTGCATATGGTTTGATTGATAGTGTTGTTGAAAAGAGATAGTTGCTTAACGGGACTGTAGCTTTTTGCACAGTCCCGTTTTTTAAGACAATAATACAGTGGGTACATTTGTTAATCAGGTGTATAAAGCTGTTATAGTAATTGTGGAGGAAGTATGGCAGGCAGAAATGTAGATGAAAAGTTAAGATGCTCATTCTGTAATAAAACACAGGATCAGGTTAAGAAGCTTATAGCTGGTCCTAATGGGGCATATATATGTGATGAGTGTGTAGGAATATGTGCTGACATTCTTGACGAAGAATTTGAAAATGAGGAAGATGTTGAGGGTATGAATATCAACCTTTTAAAACCTAAAGAAATCAAAGAATTTCTTGATGATTATGTGATTGGACAGGATGAGGCTAAAAAGGTATTATCGGTTGCTGTATACAATCATTACAAGAGAATATTATCAGCTAAAGATGTCGATGTTGAGCTTCAGAAGAGTAATATTCTTATGTTAGGACCTACAGGTTCAGGTAAGACATTTCTTGCCCAGAATCTTGCAAGGCTTCTTAATGTACCATTTGCAATTGCAGATGCTACAACACTTACAGAAGCAGGTTATGTAGGTGAGGACGTAGAGAACATTTTATTAAAGCTTATTCAGGCGGCTGATTATGATGTTGAAAAGGCACAATATGGAATTATCTATATTGATGAGATAGATAAGATAACTAAGAAGTCAGAAAATGTATCTATAACCAGAGATGTATCTGGCGAGGGTGTGCAGCAGGCACTTCTTAAGATATTAGAGGGAACTGTTGCTTCTGTTCCACCACAGGGAGGAAGAAAGCACCCACAGCAGGAGCTTATTCCAATTGACACAACTAACATTCTCTTTATATGTGGTGGTGCGTTTGACGGACTTGAGAAGATTATCGAAGCAAGAATGGATCAGAGTACAATCGGATTTAATTCACAGATTAAAGATAAGACAGCGACAGAAGATGTTGGAGAGATGTTCCATAAGGCACTTCCACAGGATCTTATTAAATTTGGTCTTATTCCTGAATTTGTAGGAAGAGTACCTGTTGTTGTTGCACTTGATTCATTAGATGAGGAGTCACTTGTAAGAATTCTTAGAGAACCTAAGAATGCTATACTTAAGCAGTATAAGGCATTATTAAGCCTTGATGAAGTGGATCTGGAATTCGATGATGATGCAGTTAAGGCTATTGCACATAAGAGTTTTGAAAGAAAGACTGGAGCAAGAGGATTACGTTCTATATTAGAAGCTGTTATGAACGAAGTTATGTATGAAGTGCCATCTGATGAAACGATAGCAAGATGTACAATAACTAAGGATGCAGTTATGGGAACAGGAAAGCCTGTTATAGAGTATAGAACTGATGAAGTTAAGAAAGCACAATAAATATGAATATGATTACAATACCAGTAATTGCGTTAAGAAGTATGACCGTGTTACCCGACATGGTCATACATTTTGATATAAGCAGAAAAATATCAATTAAAGCAGTAGAAGCTGCTATGGAAAATGATGAGAAGGTGCTGCTGTTGACACAGACCGACTCAGCAGTTAAAAGCCCTACAGCTAAAGATTTATATATGACAGGAACTATAGCTTCCATTAAGCAGGTTATAAGAATGCCTAACAAGCTTGTAAGAGTGCAGGTTGAGGGACTTAAGAAAGCTGTAGTTGCAGATATTAATACTGAGGGTGATTACATATATGCAGATGTACAGGAGTGCAGTACATTTATAGAAGAAACGGATAAAGTATCAGATAAAGCTATTGTCATTGGAATGAATGAATTATTAAGACAATATGCGGCTGCTAATCCAAGATGTAATAAGGAGATGCTTAATCACTGGCTCGCGATTGATAATGCCAGAGAACTTATGAGCAGTGTAATCTGTGATTTTCCTATGGAATATACTGACCGTCAGAAGTTCCTTGAGATGAATAATATACTTGATATGTATGAATATATTGCAAGGATACTTATAGAGCTGACAGGAGCATATAGAATTAAAGAAGAAATATCTGGTAAAGTCAGGGCTAAAGTAGACGATAACCAAAGAGAATATATATTAAAAGAACAGCTTGAAATTCTTAATAAGGAACTTGGACAGGATGAATATTCTGAAACTAATGAATTAGAAGAAAAGATAGATAAGCTTAATGCTTCTGATGAAGTGAAGGATAAGCTTCATAAGGAGGTAAAAAGGCTTAAGAACTTATCTAAGGGTTCATCAGAGGTCAATGTTGAAAGAACATATATTGAGAATTGTCTTGAGCTTCCTTGGAATAATATGTCAGAGGATAACAATGATATTATTAATGCAAGAAAAGTGCTTGATAATGACCATTATGGAATGAAAGATATTAAAGACAGAATAATAGAGGCACTTGCTGTAAGAAATATAATTTCTAATACAGAAGCTCCGATATTGTGTCTTGTAGGACCTCCGGGAACAGGAAAGACTTCAATAGCACGTTCAGTGGCGGCTGCCCTTAATAAAGAATATGTAAGGATATGTCTTGGTGGAGTAAGAGATGAAGCAGAGATAAGAGGACATAGAAAGACATATGTCGGTGCAATGCCGGGAAGAATAATAGAGGGCTTAAAGAAGGCAGGAACAGCCAATCCATTAATGCTTCTTGATGAGATTGATAAGGTGAGCAATGATTATAAATCAGATACAGCCTCGGCTCTTCTGGAAGTGTTAGACAGCGAGCAGAATTCACATTTTACGGATCATTATATAGAAATGCCTGTAGATTTATCGAAGGTATTATTTATAGCTACAGCTAATGATTTATCAACACTCAGCAGACCGTTGCTTGACAGAATGGAGATTATAGAAGTATCTGGCTATAGTGTTAATGAGAAGCTTCATATAGCAAAGGAACACCTTGTTGGCAAGCAGCTTCGTAAGAACGGGCTTGTTACATCACTTTTAAAGATATCAGACGCAGCATTAAAGCATATAATTCTTGATTATACTAAAGAGTCGGGTGTCAGGGAGCTTGAAAGACAGATTGCCAAAATATGCAGAAAAGCGGTAACCAAGCTGTTTGAGGCGGGAGTTTTTAATACTGATGGCACAAGAAACAAAGAGGTTAAGGTGTGCATAAGAATAACGGACAAGAATTTGAGTGATTATCTTGGCAATGTTAAATATAAGACTGACAAAGCTTACAAGAAGCCACAGGTAGGAATTGTAAGAGGACTTGCATGGACAAGCGTTGGTGGTGAAACTCTTGAAATAGAAGTTAATACAATGCCGGGAAGTGATGATTTGAGGCTTACAGGCAATATGGGAGATGTTATGAAAGAGTCTGCTATGATTGCGTATTCTTATGTGAGAGCTGTTACTGAGAGAGGGAAATATAAAGTTGATGTGAAGTATTTTGATGAACATATGCTTCATCTTCATATACCAGAAGGAGCGGTTCCTAAAGATGGTCCATCAGCAGGGGTGACAATGACAACGGCTATGTTGTCGGCAGTTACAGGTATACCGGTAAGACCAGATGTCGCGATGACAGGCGAGGTGACTCTTAGAGGAAGGGTACTTGCAATAGGCGGGCTTAAGGAAAAGCTTCTTGCGGCCAAGCTTGCTGGTATGAAGAAAGTGCTTGTGCCAGAAGAAAATGTATCTGATGTAGAAGAGTTAGATGCAGAGATAACTGACGGCTTAGAACTTGTATATGTAAAGGATATGTCAGAGGTTCTTAATAATGCACTTGTATTATAGAGCATAGAAATGAGGATAAATATGGTAATTAAAAAGGTTAATCTTGATATAGTAATAGGTGTGACAAGTGCTATACCAGATACAGAGTTTCCAGAGGTAGCATTTGCGGGCAAATCAAATGTTGGTAAGTCATCTTTGATTAATGCTCTTATGAATAGAAAATCATATGCAAGAACATCGTCACAGCCTGGTAAGACACAGACTATTAATTTCTATAATATTAATGATGCGATGTATCTTGTTGACCTTCCGGGATATGGCTATGCCAATGCCAGTCCCGCGGTAAAGGCAAAATGGGGTAAGATGATAGAGAAATATTTAAGACAGTCTGCTAATCTAAAGCAGGTGTTCTTATTAGTTGACATAAGACACGACCCATCAGAGAATGATAAGATGATGTATAACTGGATTGTTGATAACGGCTTCAGACCGGTTATAATTGCAACAAAACTTGATAAATTAAAGAGAAGCCAGATAGCAAAGCACGTTAAAGCTGTAAGAGCAGGTCTTGGTCTTAAAGAAGATGATATACTCATACCATTTTCTTCACAGACAAAGCAGGGGCTTGATGAACTGTGGAATACAATAGAGGGCTACATCGGGCAGTAATTATTAAAGATGCACATTATGCAGTAACAACTGGCATGGCATAAAAAGTAACGGCTGGAATATTATAAAAAGTCAGATAATTGCAGTGACAGATATATTAAACTGGTTGTAATTATTTATGAAAAGTAGTATAGTTGTTGGTGTTGTGGGTTGATTAATTACATTTGAAGAATTGTAGGATAATTTACAGGAGGATTATTAGTATATGTTGACAGTAACAATTTTACTTGATTCAGTTGAGAAAGTTCAAAGATTTGTGAGCAAAATAAGCAGATATTCGTGTGGATTCGATGTCGAATGTGGCAATAGCTGTGTTGATGGTAAGTCTCTTGTTGGATTATTCAGCCTTGATATAAGCAGACCACTCCAGCTGACAGTTAATGGCGGCGAGAGTGAGATTGAAGATGTGTTAAGAGATATTAACGAATTTATGCAGTATTAAGGAAGCAGAATTTCTTGGACTGGAATGGAGAAAGAATTGAAGAAGATACTAAGTATATTAATTGCAATGATGTTATCGGTGTCTTTAATGGCCTGTGGAAAAGCTGCTGACAGCCAGACACAGACTAAAGAAGAGGATAATCTTTTATCAGGAAAACATCACGTTACAATTACAGTGCAGGATTATGGTGATATTAATGTGGAATTAGATGCTGACGTGGCACCTATTACAGTGACTAATTTTATTAATCTTGCTAATGATGGATTTTATGATGGACTTACATTTCATAGAATAATCAAAGGTTTTATGATACAGGGTGGTGATCCACTTGGCAATGGAACAGGTGGCTCGGATAATAAGATAAAGGGCGAGTTCAGCAATAATGGAATTGAGAATAATCTCTCGCATACAAGAGGAGCAATCTCAATGGCACGTTCAAGCAATAATGACAGCGCAAGTTCACAGTTCTTTATAGTTCATAAAGACAGTACATACCTTGATGGTAATTATGCCTGTTTTGGTTATGTAACAGATGGTATGGATATTGTAGATAAGATATGTGCCAATGTTAAGGCAACAGATGACAATGGTACGGTTGCTAAGAATAACCAGCCGGTTATAACTAAGATAGCAGTTATTGATTAGGAATAATATCGGATTATAGAAATAACAATGGATTGTAATAACTGGAGTTATAGATTTGGGTAACAATTGTAATAACCTGTATTACAGGTCTTGATTACAATTGTAAATATGAAATGTAAAAAAAGGTGTGATAGGAATTAATCTTATCACACCTTTAAAAATATTAATTAATGCGGAAAATGGGACTTGAACCCACACGTGGTAACCCACACAAGAATCTGAA
>ENA-OVGM01002475-OVGM01002475.1-human-gut-metagenome-genome-assembly--contig:-NODE-2475-length-12121-cov-52.460633_pt1 | contig 12121 bp, 10 predicted proteins | sample MGYA00237773_ERZ505425 | MGnify/ENA primary metagenome ERZ505425 (study PRJEB26158, sample SAMN06016407) | human gut metagenome | biome: human gut; feature: ankylosing spondylitis patient; material... | reverse complement strand
GTATCAAAAATTCGGGCGTTTGTATAGGCTTTTTTGAGAAACTCCGAACTTTCTTTCCATTTTGTTACCTGAAATGTGGTCTGTGCAACTGCAAAAAGGGGTTTTTGGGGGTCAGAAGGGCCGTTCCACGCCTCCAATTCGGCTAAATCGGCAAAAACGAACACCTCGCCCCGGGTGTGTCCCACGATGCCCTGCACCTCCGGGTGGGTCTTATCACCCGCCACCAGCAGCACCGCGCCCTCTTTTTCGGCCTCGGCGGCAATGCGCTGGATCTTCTGCACAAAGGGGCAGGTGGCGTCATGGTACGGGATGCCGCGCGCGGCCAGCTCATCGTAAACGCTGCGGGGCACCCCGTGGCTGCGGATGACCACCTCGCACCCGGCGGGCACATCCTGCACGGTGTCCACTACCTGTGCGCCCTTGCGCCGCATATCCTCCACCGCCTGTGGGTTGTGGATCAGCGGGCCCAGCGTTGCTACCCTGTGCCCCTCGTCCAGCAGCTTATAGGTCAGTTCCACGGCACGGTTCACGCCGAAGCAGAATCCCGCCGTTTTAGCCAAACGGATCTCCATTTTTTACGCTCCCATCTTTTCCCATGCTTCCAGCAATGCCTGCTTGTTGGCACGGAGTTTTTTGGTGTCCCGGCGGCCCTCCATGGCAAACTGTGCTGCGGGCATCGGCTCGCCGTAGATCACCCGCACCTTGCAGAACAGGTGCATCTTGCCGTCCGGGGTATCATAGAAGATGCGGCAGGGCACAACATCCACCCCCGCCTCGGCGGCAATGACGAAAAGACCGCTCTTGGGGGACAGGAGCTTGCCCTCCTTTTCGCGGGTGCCCTCCGGGAAGATGAGCAGGGTCTTGCCCTGCTTACAGGCCTCCACCGTCTGGGAGATGACCGCCATCTCGTCCTTGGTGCCGCGGACGCACACACCGCCGCAGCAGCGGAAGAACCATGTCAGCAGTGCGTTGATTTCGAACAGCTCCTTTTTGGCGAACACCACCATCCGCCTGCCCCACCGGGTGACAACGATGAACACCGGGTCGATGGCAGACACATGGGTGGGCGCAAGGATATAACCCTTCGTCTGCACCTTTTTCAGGTTTTCACGCCCCTCCACCCGGATGCGGAAACCGATGTGCCACACAAGCCACGCAAGGGGCACCAGAATATAATATAGTACCATTTTTTATTCCTGTCCTGTTTGTTTTATCCGCCGATCCTTTTGGCGATGATCTGCTTCATGGCGTCAAGGCTCTGCTCAAAATCCAGCTCTGAGGTGTCCAGCAGCACGGCGTCCTCCGCCTGCTTCAGCGGGGCGGCGGCGCGGTGGGTGTCCTGATAGTCCCGCTGCTTCACATCTGCCAGCACTTCCTCGTAGGGGGTGTCGATGCCCTTGACCTGATACTCCTTCCAGCGGCGGGTGGCGCGTGCCTCCGGGCTGGCGGTCAGGAAGATCTTCACCGTAGCGTCCGGCAGCACCACCGTGCCGATATCCCGGCCGTCCATCAGCACATCCTGCTTTTTTGCCATGCTGCGCTGCAGCTCCAGCAGAAATGCCCGCACCGCGGGGTTTGCGCCCACGGCAGAGGCTGCCATGCCCGCGGCTTCGGTGCGGATGGCGGTACTCACATCCTCGTCCTTCAAGTAAATGTGCTGCTCGCCCGCAATGGATGCCAGCTGCAGCTCGATCTCGGGCAGCAGGGCATCCACCGCCGCGTTGTCCTTGGGGTCCTTGCCCGCGCGCAGGGCGTACAGGCCGATGGCGCGGTACATTGCACCGGTGTCCACATAGATATAGCCTAGCTCTGCCGCCAGACGGCGTGCCAGAGTGGATTTGCCTGCACCCGCAGGCCCATCAATTGCAACAGATACCATGATATGTTCTCCTTATTTATATATAGTACACAGGAAATTTACTGCGCTGTTTTTACAGGTTATTCGCAAAGCTTTGTGCGGTGCAGAAAGCGATCTGCAGATTGTAGCCGCCGGTGTAGGCGTCCACGTCCAGCACCTCGCCCGCAAAGTACAGCCCCAGCGCCTTTTTGCTCTGCATGGTCTTGGGGTCTACCTCCCGCACCGATACGCCGCCGCTGGTGATCACCGCGTGGGCAAGGTCGCCCCGGGCGTCAATGGACACCTGCCAGTGCTTGACCAGCCGCACCAGCTCCCGCTTCTGCTCCCGGGTGATCTGGTTTGCCTTGGTGGCGGGGTCAATGCCCCAGCGCGCCACCATGACCGGCTGCATACTGGAGGGCAGCAGCTTGACCAGCGCGCCCTGTGCCGCGTGGTTTGCCAGCAGGGCAAAGTCCCGGGTGATGCGGTCGTACAGCTGCTCCTCGCTCAGGGCGGGCTTCAGGTCGATCTCCGCGATGTACCTGTGCTTTTTCATATCCCCCAGATGGCTGGACGCGCTCAAAGTCAGCGGCCCGCTGATGCCAAAGTGGGTAAACAGCATCTCGCCCTGCTCGTCAAAGATGGCCTTGCCGTCCTCCAGCAGGGTCAGGGTGACGTTTTTCAGCGCCAGACCCATCATCTTTTTGCAGTCCGGGTCGCGGCTGACAAGGCTGACCAGACTGGGCACCGGCTCCACAAGGGTGTGTCCCGCCTGCTGCGCCAGCTTGTAGCCATCGCCGGTAGAACCGGTGGTGGGGTAGCTCACGCCGCCGGTAGCCACCAGTACAGCGTCTGCCCGGTATTCCCGGCCGGAATTGCCCCGCACGCCCACGCAGCGCAGCGCCGGGCCTGCTTTTTTCTTTTTGGGATGGCGCGGGTTTTCCGGCACCGCCGGGGCGGGCTCTGCCTCCGGCACGATGTCCTCCAGCAGCAGCTTTTTTGCGCCATCATAGACGATGTCGGCGTCCTGCGCATAGCGCAGCAATGCCTGCCGGATCTCCTCGGCCTTATCCGATACCGGGAACACCCGGCGGCCGCGCTCCACCTTCAGCTCCACGCCAAGGCCTTCGAACAGTTCCATGGTCTTTGCCGGGGGGAACGCCCCCAGCGAGGAGTACAAAAAGCGCGGGTTCGTGCGCACATGGCGCAAAAACTCCTCTGCCGGGCAGTCGTTGGTCACATTGCAGCGTCCCTTGCCGGTGACAAGGATCTTCTGCCCGGGCTTCTCGGTATGCTCCAGCACCGTTACCTGATGTCCCTGCCGCACGGCAGCACCCGCCGCCATCAGTCCGGCTGCCCCGGCTCCCACGATCAAAACCCTTGCCATCTGTCATCCTCCCAAAATCGCCTTTTAACTCTATTGTATCATACCAGAAACCCCGCGCAAAAGCAATGCAGCGCCGCAGGAAATGAATGGATTTTCGGTTCTCCCCCTCTTGACAAAGCCGCCGGGCTGCTGTATTCTTTTTACAGACCGTTAGTTTGTAAAAAAGGAGCATCCGCCATGCCGCGCAACAAATACCCGGAACAGACCGTTGAAAAGATCCTGGACGCCGCCGCCCTGCTTTTCATCCAGAAGGGCTACCAGAATACCACCCTGCAGGACATCATTGATGCCACAAAGCTTTCCAAAGGGGCGGTGTACCATCACTTCCGCTCCAAGGAGGAGATCGCGCAGCGCGTCGGTGACCGTTTGGGCGACCAGATGTGGGAGCCGCTGCGCCATATCCGGGACGACCCGGCCCTGACCGGGCTGCAGAAGCTGCAGGCGGTGTTTGCAGCATCCTTTGCCGGGCAGCGGCAGCAGCAGATCGCGCAGACTTTGCCGCACCTGTGCAGCAACCCGCAGTTCCTTGCCATGGAGCTGACCAACATTGAAGCGCATCTGGCCCCGGAGTGCATTGCACCCATGATCCGGCAAGGCATGGCGGACGGCTCCATCCACACCGCCGATGCCAATGCGCTGGCCGAAGCGCTGTTCGTGCTGGCAGACATCTGGCTTTCTCCCCAGACGCGCCCCACCACACCGACCGAGCAGCGGGCGCGGAACCTCGTGTTTCAGCAAATGACCCATGCACTTGGGCTGGATCTTTTGACGGATGCACAGGCCGAACAGCTGGTGCAGCTGTGCACACCGGTCAAAGACTGAATTTCCCGGGCGGAACGCTCCGCCTTTTTTTGTATGTAAATACAGACCAGCAGTCTGTAAATAAAAAAGCAGGAGGTTTCCATGAACACTTTTATCCTTATCGTCCTTGGACAGATCGTCTCCCTGTTCGGCAATGCCGCCCTGCGGTTTGCGCTGCCGCTGTATCTGCTGCGGCAGACTGGTTCTGCCGCGCTGTACGGCGGCATCACCGCTCTGGCCATGCTGCCCGCCCTTGCTGGAATGCTGACCGGCGGCGCGCTGGCAGACCGCTGCCGTAAAGCCCGCCTGATGGCACTGCTGGATCTGGTGACCGCCGGTATTTCGGCTGCTGCCGCTGCCGGACTGCCGCATCTGCCCCTGCTTCCGCTGGTCCTGACAGTGCTGGGCAGTCTGTACGCCATTCAGGGACTTTACCAGCCCGTGGTACGCGCCTGCCTGCCTCTGCTGCTGAACGGCACCCAGCTGCTGCGCGGCAACGCAGTCATCCAACTGGTGGATACCGTGGACGAGCTTCTCGGTCCCCTGCTGGGTGCTGTTCTGCTGGAGCACCTCGGCATCCGGGGTCTGCTGGTGCTCTGCGGCTGCTGCTTTGCACTTTCTGCCGAGATGGAGCTCTGCCTGTGCATCCCACAGGATGTCCCATCGGACACAAGGCTCTCCGTCCGTTCTCTGTGGGCCGACCTGCGGGAAAGTGCGCAGTTCCTCACCGGGCAGGCTGCGGTGCTGCGGTTAGCTGCCGCCATGGCGGCTGTAAACCTGCTGGAAGTCCCCGCCCTCACCGTAGGTGTTCCGGTGCTGGTGGTACAGACCCTGCAGAAAAGTGATGCCTCCCTCGGCCTTGTGCAGGCGGTGCTGAGCGCAGGCGGCATTTTAGGCGGCGTGCTGGCCGGAACCTTCTTTGTCCGTCATCCCATCCGCAGCGGCACACCTCTTTTGCTGGCGCTCAGCGGCGTGTGCGCCGCGCTGGGTCTTGCCCTCCGGGTGTCAGTGCTGCAGTTCGGCAGCATTCTGGTGCTGGGGGCCGTGTTTATGGCCGTGGCAGCGCTGTTCAATGTATGGTTCTTTGCGCAGCTGCAAGTGCTGGTGCCGCAGGCACAGCTGGGCAAGACGACAGCCTGCCTCTCTGTGCTGGCCTGCCTGACCCAGCCCATCGGACAGGCAGCCTATGGCAGTGCCTTCCAGCACTGGGCTGCGCACCCGGCAGATGTACTGCTGGCAGCCGGGGTGCTTTCGGCGCTGGTTCTCTGGCTGCTGCAAACGCGCCGTACCGTCTGACACAGCAAAAAGGAGCCGCTGTTGCAGCCCCTTTTGTGGTTTGCTTATTCCGGCAGCTTTGCCGGGTCGAGATAGCTTTCGCCCTGCTTTACCTCCACATGGATGTGGCTCTCCTCGGCGCACTCGCAGCCGACAGTGCCCACCGTGCCAAGCTTCTGCCCGGCGGTCACGGTGTCCCCGGCCTTTACGGCAGGATCTGCCACACCGCACAGCCGCCAACTGCGGCCAGCGGCATCTTCCAGCACCACCACGGTGCCCCAGTTGCCCTCTGCCCCGGCAGAGACCACCTTGCCCGCCACGGGTGCCGCCACCGCAGCGCCCTGCGTGCAGGCGTAGTCCACACCGTTGTGGGTGCGCCAGTCGCCCAGCGTTTTGTTATACACCAGCTCATCGCCGCTGAAGGCGTTGAGCACGCGCCCCGGCATAGAGGGCGCGGCGGCAGGCTGCGCCGAACTGCTGGCAGGCGAGGATGCGCCTTGCAGTGCCGAGGGTTCGCGCAGCGAACCAGAGCCAGACTGCGCACCAGAGGACGCCCCAGAGGGCGTCTGCTGCGGCACATCTGCCTTGCTGTTTGCAACGTCGGTCACGGGCTGCTGCCATGTGGTGTCCTCCTGTGCGTCCCAGTCCGGTTCTGTTTCCGGGGTGGTCTGTTGGGTGGTGCCGGGGGCGTTTAGTCCATCCAGACTTTTTTGCAGTTCTGCCCGCAGGGCACGCACCGCCCACACGCCCGCCGCAGCCGCAGCCAGCAGGCTTGCGGTCAGCAGCAGAGCAAAGCCCTTGCCGTGCAGAAATTTTTTGATCTGCTCCATGCTTGTTACTCCCATCTGTTCGTTTTGTGTACGGGAACTTTTCTGGGCTTAGTGTGGGACAGCGGCGGGCAGTTTATGCAAGGGGGCAAAAAAGACACACAAAAAGGCTGAGCAACCGCTTTTTTGCAGCTGCTCAGCCCTGCTGTATCCCGTTTTTGGTTACTTGCGCGCGATCATTTCGGTATAGGCCAGCACCAGCGGGCCTACGCCCTTGGCATCGTTGCAGACCACCGGCTCGCTGAAGTAGTAGGCCAGAGAACCGTCACGGTGATCCTTGCCGCCCAGACCCGCCACAAGGCAGATGCCGTCCAGCTGCAAGCTGCCGTCCGGGTTCTTGGACAGATACCGGTCACAGGTGCCGTAGAAAGCCTTCTCCGCCCATGCAGCCATACGTTTGGGCAGATAGCCCAGACGCACGCCCTTGAGCACGGCATAGGCAAACAGGGCGGTGCCGCTGGTTTCCAGATAGTTGCCCTCGGCCTCCGGGTGGTCGATGACCTGCCAGAACATCCCGCTCTGCTCGTCCTGGAACTTGTGCATATCCTCCACAGCCTGTTTGAGCATGGCCATGATGCCGCGATACTCGTTGTACAGCTGCTCGTCCATGCGCTCCAGCACATCCACCATTGCCACAAGGAACCAGCCCATGGCGCGCAGCCAGAAGTTGGGGCTGCAACCGGTCTCGGGGTCTGCCCAGTACATCTGGCGGCTCTCATCATAGCCGTGGTAGTACAGGCCGGTCTTTTCGTCCCGCATGTGCTTTTTGATGTTCATGAACTGCTTGTAGCTGTCGATGCAGCCCTGCATCTTGTTAAAGCGGGTCTCGTACTCCATGTAGAAGGGCTGGGCCATGTAGGTGCCGTCCAGCCACACCTGCCACGGGTAGATGTCCTTGTGCCAGAAATTACCCTCTTTGGTGCGGGGCTGGGTGGCCAGCTGGCTGCGGATGGTCTCGATGGCCTTGCGGTACTTTTCATCCCCAAAGATATCGTACAGGGTGAACAGGTTCTTGCCCTGATTCACGTTATCCAGATTGTACTCCTTGGGGTCGTAGGTCTTGATGGAGCCATCCTCCTGCACAAAGGAATCAATGAAGCTCTTGGAGAAGTTCAGATACTTCTCGTCGCCGGTGGTCTTGTACAGGCTCAGGCAGGCCGTGATCATGCAGCCGTCGATGTAGTTCCACTTGTTGGGCTTGCCGCTGCGCACCTTCTCGATGTTCCACATGGGTGCCTCGGCGCTGGAATTGGCGATCAGGTAGTCCACATAGTCGCCCAGCATGGACAGGATCTCTTCATGGGTCATGGGTCAGTCCTCCTCAAAATGTCCTACGTTGGCAAAGTGCAGCCGCTCGCCCTCGTAGCCCTCGATCTTCACGTTGTGCAGGTCGATCTCCTTGACGTTCTCGGCATAGATAGCCAGCTTTTTCACCAGCGGACGGTTGTCGGCCATGGCCGCCTGTCCCTCCTTGGCGTTGGGGTCAAAGGTGATGCTCACATCCCGCATGGTCACCCGCTCGATGGGCTGCTCCGGCAGGCCGTCGAAGTAGCAGCCTGCAAACTGGGCATCGGTAGCCACGATATTCTCCATGGTCAGGCTGCCCAGCTTGGGGGTGTACTCGTCCACCGGCATCGGCTCGCGGCACTGCACATAGGGGCCGTGGCCGTCCGGGTCGCAGAAGTAGAACATATTGATGACAAAGGGTGCTTTGACGCCCCGCATCTCCACGTTACGGAACACCAGCCCGTCAATGACGGCAGTGTTGCCGCGGCCCCGGCGGGTCTTGACGCGCAGACCGCGGTCGGTGTGGTCCATCAGGCACTGGGTCACTACCATGTCCTTCACGCCGCCGCTCATCTCGCTGCCGATGACGATGCCGCCGTGACCCTTGTCCAGCAGGCAGTTGCGGATGACGGTGTGCTCACAGCTGCGCTTCAGCTTCATGCCCAGAAAGACCTTGCTGGCCTTCATGGCGATGCAGTCATCGCCCACATGGATGTTCATGCCGATGATGCGGATATACTCGCAGCTCTCGGGGTCGATGCCGTCCGTGTTGGGGGCGTTGTAGGGGTTGTTGATGTTGAAGTTGAGCAGGTCGAGGTGCTTGACAAAGATGGGATGGATGGTCCACGAATAGCTGTTCTGCACCGTGATGCCGTGCAGGCAGACGTTCTCGCTGTCCACCGCAGCCACGGCGCGGGGACGCCATGCAATGCGCTTGACCTTGGGGTTCACCCACCAGTCGCCGTTTTCGGCATCGCAGTCCAGCGTGCCCTCGCCGGTCACCACCACGTCATGCACCTGCGTGATGTTCAACAAACCTGCAAAGCTGTCCAGCGGATTGCCCTCCCAGCCGGTCATGTAGTACTCGTCCACTTCGTTCTCGCTGGGCAGCACGCCGGGCAGGATGGGGTAATGGGTGCGGTCGTTGTCGCCCAGCAGCACAGCGCCCTTTTCCAGATACAGGGTAGTGTTGCTCTTCATGAACAGGCTGGCCGTGCGGTAACGGCCGGCGGGCACATACACTGTGCCGCCCTTGGGGCAGGTGGACAGCGCCGCCTGCAGCCGCACGGTGTTGTCGGTCTCGCCATCGGCCACCAGACCATAGCGGGCAGCATCCACAAAGAAGGTCTCGGTCTCGGTGGTGAAATCCAGCTTCAGGGTCTCACCCTCGGCCTGCACCTCCACCGTATAGGTGGTGCCGGGCAGCAGGGAGAACAGGGAAAATACATTGGTGTTGCAGACCTCGTACACCGTCTTGCCGTTCAGGGCAACGGTAAAGGGGTGTGCCGGACGGTAGCACAGTTCGTTTTCCAGCTCGAAAACGGCGCTGCGGGTCATGGAACGGATCAGGGTCAGATTCATGCGAAATAACCTCCTGTGAGTTTGTCTTGCCCCCACGGGGCAGACGTGGTATCATGAGGAAAAGCGCTCTCCCGGCTACCGGGAGGGCTGTTTCCGGAAAGGATGCGCAAGATGAAAGCGGAACGGGAAAAGATCCATGCAAAGGTAAAAGCGGACACCGTGCGGCTGAACGGCAGCAAGCTGGAGCTGACGGCAGACGAGGAGACGTGCACCTTTCTGCTGGTAAGCGAGGGCAGCTGCACCCTGCAAATGGGGGAAAACAGCCTGCTGCTGAACCCCGGCAGCGCGCTGCTGCTGGGCGCGGGGGACGCAGTGCTCTCTGCCGCCGGTGCAGCCGTACCGGAACTGGTGGGCTGTCGGTTCCCGCTCAGCGCCCTGCACGAGCTGCGCAGCGCCACCCAGCGGGATTTTGCCCGGCTGTTTTTGCCCGGCGAGGCAACGGTGCTGTACGGCCCGGTGCCGTGGGTTCGCCGCCTGCGCACCCTGCTGGAGATGATGCGCGCTGCCATGCCGGAGCAGGACTACCCCGGCGGGCTGTACCTGCTGCTCATCCTGCACTATGTCGAGCAGGAGTGCCTTGCCGAGAGCAGCGCCGCAGCGCGCCCCCGCAACGAGACCATTGAGCAGGTGTGTGCCTACCTTGCCGCCAACTACCGGCAAAAGTTCTCCCTTACCGAGGTGGCGGCGCGGTTCTACCTTTCCCCCTACTATCTCAGCCGCCTGTTCCGGCGGGTGACCGGGCAGTCCATCGTGGACTACCTGAACAACCGCCGCATCGAGGCTGCGCAGAAGCTGCTGGAGACCACCGAGCTTTCCATCAGCGCTATTGCCGAGCAGACCGGTTTTGCCAGCGCCGCCCACTTCCGCCGCGTGTTCCGCGAGGTGATGGATATCAGTCCTTTGCAGTACCGCAAGAAGCAGACGAAATGATGTATCAACCAAAACACCCCCTGTGCCATCCGTTGGGAGCAGCACAGGGGGTGTTGGTCTTGGTCAGATGTTCTTATGGCGCATTAGCCCTTGACGGCACCTGCGGAGATACCTTCAACGAACTGATCCTGTGCACAGAAGAATACGATCAGCTGCGGCAGGATGGAGATGAGGGACAGTGCAAGGATCTTGTTCCATGCAAAGCCGGTATCACCGTCCATAGACAGCTTGACGAACAGGGACATGGGGTATTTGCCGGGGGTGCTGACGTAAAGCAGCGGGCCCATAAAGTCGTTGCAGCTCCACATGAACTGGAACAGTGCGCAGGACACCAGAGCGGGTCCCAGCATGGGCACGATGACCTTGTACAGGGTCTGGAAGGAGGAGCAGCCGTCAATGGCGGCAGCCTCGTCCAGATCACGCGGGACGTTGCGCATGAACTGCACCAGCTGATACACGAAGTAGGTCTCGGTAGCAAATGCGCAGTGCACCCAGATGGCCAGATAGAAGGGGCTGTCCACCCAGCCGAACTTGTTGTACAGCAGGTACTGGGGCACGTTCAGCACGACCTGCGGCAGGAACAGGGTGGCCAGCATGATGTTGAACAGCAGCTTGCGGCCGGGGAAGTCGAAACGGCCAAAGCCGTAAGCGGCAATACAGGCAGACACCACAGTGCAGATCACCTTGGGGATGACATAGCTGTAAGTGTTGAGCATGGCCTGCAGGATGTTGATGGAGCCGCCGAAGTTGTTCAGGGCGTTGCGGTAGCCATCCAGCGTAGGCTTTTTGATCCACAGGCTGATGCCTGCAAAGATCTCGCTGTTATCCTTGAAGGTAGCGCTGATCATCCACAGCAGAGGATAGATCATGATGATACCAACCAGGATCAGCACGAAGTACTTAAAGAAGGTTGCGATCTTATTCGATGCTTTCATTCCCATATTGGTCACCTTACCTTTCATCCGAGTAGTAGACCCACTTCTTCTGGCTGGTGAACGCAATGATCGTCAGGATGCAGACGATGATGAACATGATCCATGCCAGAGCAGAAGCCATGCCCATGTCGTAGGACTTGAATGCGTAGTTGTAAACCAGCAGGGAGATCAGGGTAGTGGAACCACGGGGACCACCGTTGGTGATGATGTAGGGGCCGTTGAATTCCTGGAAAGCCTGGCAGATCTGAGTGACTAGGTTGTAGAAGATGATGGGGGTGATCATCGGAACGGTGATGGAGAAGAACTGACGCCACTTGCCGGCGCCGTCGATGGTAGCAGCCTCGTACAGGTCTGCGGGCACGCCCTTCAGTGCAGCGAGGAACAGCACCATGGCGGAACCGAACTGCCATATACGCAAAAAGCAGATGATCCACAGCGCGTAGTTGGGGTCAGACAGCCATTCGGGGCCCTGCACCGCACCAAAGGTGACAGCGCGCACCACGGTGTTCAGCAGACCGTCCACGCTGAACACAGCCTTCCACAGCACGGCGATAGCCACAGAGCCGCCCAGAATGGAGGGGATGTAGTACACAGTGCGGAACAGGTTGACGCAGGCGATCTTGAAGTTCAGGATGTAGGCGATGAACAGTGCGAAGATCAGCTTCAGGGGCACGGTGATAAAGGCGTACTTGAAGGTGATGATCAGCGCCTTGGTGATCTTTCTGGTGTGGAATGCGGTAATGTAGTTGGCCAGACCAACAAAGCTGGTGCCGTCCTTGAAGAAGTTCATATCGGTGAAGCTGTAGTACAGCGACTGACCGAAGGGAAACGCCTTAAAGACGAGAAAGCCGATGATCCAGGGGATCAGATAAAACAGACCCTGATACTTATCGACCCATTTCTGAAACGGAGTTCGTGCGCCGGCGGGCGCATTACTTTTTTTCATCCGAAATCCTCCTTTTACAGGATTTGAAGCAGGTCACAGACCGGCAACAATTCATTCAAGGTTTGATAACCATTCACCGATAAAACAAGGGCATCTGTCGTACGGGCGGCAGATGCCCTTATTTATTTCAGATACTGAATACCCGGTTCTGACCGCTGTCAGAGAGAGGTAAACTTAGCCGACGGTGTAGCCAACAGACTCCATGCCGTCCAGCAGGGTCTCAACAGCCTCTTCGGGGGTCTGATCGCCGTAGTCGATGTTATCGAACACTTCCTGATAGATGCCGGTGCCGGAAGCCTTCAGGTCGTTGTTCTC
>ENA-OVGM01002459-OVGM01002459.1-human-gut-metagenome-genome-assembly--contig:-NODE-2459-length-12198-cov-3.775426_pt1 | contig 12198 bp, 11 predicted proteins | sample MGYA00237773_ERZ505425 | MGnify/ENA primary metagenome ERZ505425 (study PRJEB26158, sample SAMN06016407) | human gut metagenome | biome: human gut; feature: ankylosing spondylitis patient; material... | reverse complement strand
AGTCGACCTTCAATTCTTAAATTTACCCTGACCTTCGACAACAACTTTTAAATTATTCATTTTCAACATGTCAAAGAACTATTATTCCATTTCTATTGTAATTACTCTCTCAACCCCCAATCATTTTTTTAAGGTCGACGCTATAAAAAATTAGAAACGCTGGCTTTTTCATCTCCTTTAATCTATTTTTTCAGCCATTTTTCGTCCCGGCTTTTAAAGAAAATCAAACTATCCTTTTCATCCATAAGATTCCGGGCTTCCGATGTTAATTGCTTCAACTGTACTTCTTAAATCTCCCCTTCAAATACACTGTTTTGTATCCATGAAAGGTAACGCCGGCACAATTTCAACATTTTAGCCGTCCGTTTCTGATCGACATCATATACTAAAATGACATACATTACCACCACATTTTCAAAGGTTTATATTCTTCCATCCCCAATAAATGCTTGGTCAGTTTATAACATTCTAATTTAATCAAATGCCTGTAACTGACACTTCTTCCCAACTTCCGGTGTTTTATCGTCTCTTTCGTCCTCTCTTCCCATTCCTGGGCTACTTTTTTCATAGAAGATTGCTTTAGCAGACATCGATTTAAGTGTTGATCGAAATCCGATTCCCTTAACTGTTTACGGTTAAACATGGAGAAAATCAATCGGTCCGCCAATATGGGTTTAAAGATTTCTGCCATATCCAGAGCCAGAGAATAACGCCTTTCCCCCGGCTCATGCAGAAAGCTGATCGTCGGATTCAATTGGGTATGATAAATGGCATCCAAGCATAACGAATAACACATACTGTTAGTAAAAGAAATCATCGCATTCACCTCATTGGAAGGTGGCATCTTTGTCCGGTTTCCCATGGAAAAACCATCGATAATCGTATCAAATGCCTCATAATAGGTTTGACGGATATTCCCCTCGATTCCCATCAACATCGGAATATCGGTTGCAGTAGCAATCAATGGAATATAGGCTTCTATCCGTTCAATCTGTTGCCTGGTATCTTTTCCCCGATTCGTATAATATCTCAGATTCTTCAACATGTTAAACGCTGCCCCATCGATAAAACTTCGGGCAATTGCCATCCGTTTTTCCTGCCGGATATGGTGCTTCATCTGGGCAATCTGCATCTTGCCGGATAACAGGTAATCTTTAGGCATAAACGAACCGGTATAATGTTCATAATAATCGAAAAAATGAACCGCCACCTGATGCTTACCCAGAAAATTGTACATCATACTATTGGTATCCAAACTACCGAATACAAAGAGATTATCTACGGTTTCAATAGGAATGTAACGGGGTTGCCCTTCCTGTCCCTCTTCGTCTACCGGAGTAAATTTCAGCGTATTATCCTTCCGGCTCAACCGCCCGGGATTAAATAAATAGTACGTCCTTTTCATAAAACAATTTTAAGTCCATTAAAAAACATTTATTCCCTGTTTCATTCCCCTTCTCCGGAATAACAAAATTCATAATATGAACAGGCTCCGCATTTTCCTTTGGATAAAGCAGGCGGACATGCCCCCTCCCCGATCAGCTGTCGGATCTCTACCTCCATCTGACGCAATATTTCCCGGTCCCCCTCTTCCAACTCCACCCGCATCGTCTCCCTCAGTAAAGGGTATTCCAACATCCCCACCACATCGGCTATCCCTTCCCGTTCAAACAAAAGCAAATAATATTTCACCTGCCAGATATACGCCTCCTCTTTCGATGTAGATTTTTTGATTTCATGAATCACCTTCTCTTTCGGATCATAAAAATCAATCACCGAGCCACCGATTCTCACTTCTTCATATCTGGCTGCCCGGTTCGGATACGAAGTCTCATGTACCAGCTTTCCTTCCGCGACTACATCCGAGGTATGTTCCATCCGGATACCATTGGCATGTAACCACGTTTCCCGTTTACACACCTGATAAAGATTAATCAAAGTTCCTGTCACATTTATCATATAAAAGTTATATCTTTCAATGCTCTGTTATTCAATCCCATTTTATAGTCGTACAATTTTCCGTTCACCCCCTCATCTTCCCAATGGGATAAATAAAAATACCCCAACTTTTCTTCCCCCGTCCCCCCTTTCAACTCCTGCAATTCTTTCGAATAACCAACCAAAGAAAAAGTAAAACACGACAATATCCGCTGCATGATTTTAAAACCGACCTTTTCTTCCAGATCAAATTTTGCAGGATGATCACGATATACGAGACGTTCGTACACCTCCCACACTTCCTTTCCATCCAACAGTCCCTCACAAGGCACAACCCCAAAATCTTCCAGAAATTGAAGTTCCCGGTCAGAAAACAGACGCTCTTTAACACCTTCTGTCATCGAATCCACTTCTACCGGCAACGGTATAGGGACAAAAACAGTTTCATTCTGCTGCTCGATTACCTGAAAATTACGATCTACCTGTTGAAAATCCAACCCTTCGACAAATCTCAAAAATCCCGAACGGAAATTCTGCACATAAGTCTGTTCGTTCATCCAATTTATCTTCTCAAAAACCAATTCATACAAACATCCGAAATCTTTTTCACGAAGAATACGTTCATATTCACCGACAGAAATTTGTTCCCGGACCATCTGATATCTTTTATCTTTTCCATACAAGACACTTGCATTATCCAGTCGGAACAAATAGACTTCACAGCCCACTTTACAGGCATTCCGGTTTACCCTCCCGGCCAACTGTTCATCACTGTCGATCAAGGATATATTTTTAAATCCTAAATCCATATCGATATCGACCCCAGCTTCAACAACCTGTGTCGTGATTAGCAATATATTTTTCTTCCGGCTGAGCGGATTTTTCAGCTCATTGATAATTTCCCGCCTCCGGGGTTCCAGAATTGTCCCGGAGAGAAGGAATACCTCGTCAAAAAAGGGCTCCTTTTCTTGTATGAAAGCATAAAATTCCGCGGCAGATTTTTTAGTGATAAACTCTATTATGGTATGAACCGTCCCGTTCTTCCCCGGTTTATCCCGATATTCCACTGATTTCCCAAGAACAAAATCCGCTAAATCGTTCATATCGATCTCTTCCTGGAACAACTCAAACCTGAACTCCACTCTCCCGGCAAAATTTGGATTCTGCATATAAGATTTTGCCTGAGGCAACAAATCCACAAATCCGGTTCTTTCCTTCAAAGGAATTCTCAGTTTACCGATTTTAGGTAAAGTCGCGGACATCAGAATAAAACGAACCTGAAAAAAGCGGGCATAATGTTCAATCAAATAATACATTTTATCCCACAAAAGCGGATTATAGGTCTGCAATTCATCGATAACCACCACCGCATTCGCCAGGCGGTGGAGTAAATAATTCGCTTCCTTCCGGTTTGTTTTCAACATATCGAAGAACTTCACATGCGACATAACGCACACAGGAAAAAGGGCAAACAAACGATCGATATAATCCTGCTTTTTATCCGCATACAGTCCATCCTCTCTTTCCTCCGTTTTTTCATTAAATCCGGCTTTGGAATGCAACTCCGCCAGTTCCGTAGAAGTCAAGCCCAAAGCATTTTTCAGTGTCTGATTTGTCTGGGTAATCAGAGTCGTATAGGGAAATACATAAAATACTTTCTGAATCTCAGGATGGACGGCCATTAATTCAGTCACCGCCAGCATGGATAAATTTGTCTTTCCCCCTCCCGTCGGAGCCTCAATATAAAACAAACGATCATCAGAATGTTCACGAACGGTCCGGATGACTTCCACAGCCATTCCGGTTCGCAGCCGATTCAAGTGATCACCGGATTTTTCCTGCGGATACTCAAAAACAAATTTATCCAATTGTTCATATATCCCCCGGTTATGCTTGTAATTTCGCAGATGCCCGATCATTTCCTCTACCCGGTGACGGTCTTCAAAAATTCCGGCCTCTTTCACCTGTCTCCCAGTCATATATGCATGAGTCGCCAGATAATCGGCAGCCGTCAGAACAGAAGAATTCAATTTAATCAGCACATACAAAGCAAAAGAAGCTTCCCGTTGCGCATCCGTTTCCTTTCGGATAGCAACAATATGCTCGAATACAGCTTCGACACAAGTAAAATCCCCTTCATATCCCCAACCCGTCAGATAAGTATGCAATTCTTCATATCCCCCGGCAAATGAATTAAAAAACTCCTCCTCATCGGCACATCCCAACCCGCCGCTATGATGCTGCCGGATAACATAGGCAAAGAAAAAAGCATAGACAAACAGCATCTTTTTTTCTTCCTCCGTCAGGCACGGATCTTGCCACACACGGTCCAATTCAAAAGCCAGAAACAGCCAGGCGCTCAAAAACGAATGTCCATAGGCAGGTACCAATATTTCCGTCTTCCGATGTTTAAACAACCGATTCAACATCCTGGAATATTGAAAATTATCGTTTACCTTACCTGTATCATGAAAAACAAACACCGCCATAAACATCCGTTTCAACTCTTCCTGCACATTCTCCGAGTATTTTCCGGCAATCCCCGGAATCAAACGATCGACGACCTTCTCCAAACCGTGCTTGCCGATCAGCCAACAAGCCCTTTCAACCACTTTGGCCGTATGTTCCTGCAAAGATTCGGCAGATTTTCCGGGACAAATATGTGCCAGATAAGAATCATTTTTCAACCTGCCGAACAATGACTCCATCTGGCCCTGAATTATTTCTCTACAGTCTTTCATATTCAAAACAATTGAACAATCTTTCCTTCCTCTTCCAGCTGATACAAATTTACCATCTGCGTGGCAGCCTGTAAGGTCCAATCCGTAAAAGCGAAGTCGGCCAATTCATATTGCATCAGAACCGGATGAAAACCAACAGGCAAACGTTCGAAATACACAAAACTACCTCGATTCACTATGCCTTTCAGCGAAAACGAAAAACTGGCCTTTACCTGCTGTCCTTTCAATACTCCTTCTTTGATAAACAAGGATGAAACCCGGAAATCAGTTTCCGGTACAAAAGTTTTAAAAGCATATTCCCGGAACGAATCTCCGAACCAGGCCGGATATTCATTTTTACCCAAATAGGGAATATACTCGGCCCATCCTTCCCGGATATACTCGTACAACTTCCGGTGATCCGGATGCTCTTTCGACAACAAAAGATAGCAGCGATAGGCCGGACGAATCAGCATACTCTCTTCAACCAGCAGGTTACCATCCTGATTAGCATATCCGACCGTATTCGTATACTTGACTATCGTTTTCTGGAAATTCCCTTTCTCATGTCTCCCCTCCAAAGGTTCTATTCCCACCGGGAGGGCAGCCAACCGCTGGTAATATTCCGGCCATTCTCCTTTTTTCCGATAACCCCGCAAACCGATAATAGCCCCCAATATGCCTAACAGGGCGGGCTTATGTAACATATTATAGGTCAGCAACACCCCATCATTGTAATCGGGCTTTTTGAAGAAACCGAAATCAGCCTGTATATCAAATGAAATCAGTCGTTGATTATTCATAACCCGTTCAATTCAAGTTCGACCGTTCCTTCCGGCAGATGAATCACTTTTGTAATTCCCTTATTGTAAAACAATTCAATTTTTGAGATCTCATTTTTGATTTTTTCTTTGGACAATAAGGTACTTACTTTCGCAAAATCAATTTCCCGTTCTGCATTTACCTCTATCAAATCCACGAAAGAGGGTAATACCAGCTTCGATTCTTCTTTCAATTCCACCCACAACAAGGCCTCATTCTCCGTTCCTGCCTTGGAAGAGGAATCATAATATGTCACTCCGCAACGTAAAGCTTCTTTCAATTTGGCAATATCCTCCCCCGTTAATCTTCCATTATCGACAAATTCAGTCAGTTCGTCTAAATTACCGGGATTGACTGAAAAATGATGTACGTAATGGCCTTCCTGTAATTTAAATTGGGTTCCTAAAGTCGTTTGCATCGAATCCGTACTATTATCATTGGAGTTCCGGAAAGGCGAAGCAATCTGCTCTGAATAGATAATCCCTTCCACATATCGGTTCACCCCATGCGTCGGTTGTACAACACCATGAATAGACAAATTGGCCGTTTTACTGGCAAAAGTTCCGCCAAATAACCGTACATCCAGACAGCTCAACAAATTTCCCAGAATCACTTTACGCGCCTTGACCGCCTCTTTCTTATCCGCTTTCGGATAATCGCCGAAGAAACGGGCATAATTCTGGTCTAAATCCCGGGGTTGCATATCTCCATTCAGGCTTTTAAAATAAAATACCTTGTCTTCCGGATAATTTTTATCTATATAATTCCGAACGGTATATTTCAATGCTTTATCTGTTGCATATACCGCCCCATCGGGCAAAGTACGGGGCTGATGTGAAAAGTCCGCATTATAATTGGAATTGACAGATTTGATTACCACACAACCAAACACTCTGTTTTTAAATGTATTACTCATAATGTTTTATTTTAAGTTAGTTTTCTTCATTTGTTTCTTCTGATTTATTAACGCTAAAAAGCAGATTATCCGAAAAAATCCCGGCCAGCATCATGGGCAGGTAGTCCCGCATATTCGCTTGGGTCTGATAGGCCATAACCGATGCAAACGGATGACGGAAATTGCCTGAAAAATTCTCATGCTTATAGGTATCGAAAAGCCTGCCAATCGCTTTATTCAATTCAGAGGCGTGCACCTGCTGCAAAAAAGGCTCCAGCCGTTTATAACTTTTGTCTGCCGTCTTACTCTTATGCAATAAATAGTAAATCACCTGTCCGGCTGCAAAAGCATATTGTTCGTCGTTTTCCAATATAGCCTCACCTTGCGATAAGGCAACCATAAACACTCTCTGTTCTTCCAATTTACTTGCCATAGTATCTGTATTTTTAAATTGTAAATCAAAACGTTCAGCCAAACTGAACCAAATGTTCATTTTAGACAAAATCCCCCAGCGTTGGGTATGCTGGTTTCCTTTTAATTCATCCAAACGGATATCCTCCAAAATACCGGTCAATAAAATATGATCGAACATAGGACGGGTAACAGCCTGTAATCTGGATTTATAGATATAATCATAAAAAGCTTGCCGATACTTCAATACCAATAAATAGTTATTTTCCGATTTACAGTATTTCGGTTCTAATTCATCGAAATATTTACGTTGTGTATCTCCGGCTTTCGTTCGTGTAATCAACGAGTTATTAAATATTTCGCGTAACACTTTTTCCTCCAACTCAAATACATGGCTTATTTTCTCCGTAAAACCGATCTGAAAATGATCTTTTACCATCCAACCTTCTTTATCCCCACTCTGCAAACGATAGCGGAAACGGGAAACAAAATCGAAATCACAAACCGTATCGCCATAGTAATACAATAAATAATAATCACCGATATCGTCCTGATGATTTTTATAAAGCTCCCGTATGATCTCCTGATAACCGATCCTCTTGCCATCCGCCAAATACCGGGAGAAAACCGCAAGCATTTCGGTCTGCAACTCTTCCCGGTAAACAAACAACGGCAAAGGACGGGGTAAAACATTCCGGCGCATGATTTCCTGAAAATCATGGAGATTTCCAGCCATCTCTCCGGTAATCCGCCCGGCAATATCGAAAACAGCCGACTGATGGGATAAAAAAGGCTTTTTAGTTGGAAATCCATTCAGGAAATCGCTGGTCCCATAGAGTTGATTTTCTACCGAAATATTGTATTCATTGGTATTGAATAATTTGTCCGACAAATATTTTTCATGAACCCGGCGATATTTTTCCATCTCCTCCTCCAAATAAAGAATAATGTACTCCTTATCCTTGACTTCATCAACCTCTGACTGAAAACAGGCAAATAAAGCATTCAGTTTCTCTTTGGAGTTGATAAAATGCTGAAAAACCCTTATTCTTTCTTTCTCGCTATCCTCTTCGACGTAGGATAAAGCATTAGCAAAATAAGTATCGATACGGTCGTAGATTTTAGTCTTATCTTTCGCATATTTTCCTCCTCCTTCCAGAGATTCCCGTTTCAAGGCAATGCAATAAGGAGAACAGGAATGCAGCCCCTTAGCCGGAAGATCGAAACATTTATTGGTATTCACACACCATCCCACCTGAGCCAGCTCAGCACAATGCTGTAAAAAAGGATAATCGAATTCTGTCGCTTTCCGGGTCAGACAAACCCGGCAGACAGACTGTTCGTCCATAAAATGAGTTCCCTCCTTTTCCTGGATTTTCAGCAAAACATGCAGTCCTTCTTTAGGCTTCAGCCCCGCCTGCTTTAACTCAGCAGGCAAACTATTCATAAAGTTATTAATTTCCTGAAGCATATTATTGTTTTATTTTCATTCTGTAAAAATCTACTTAGGTCAATTAAAATAAGTACCTACGGTATCCCGATGGACATCGGCGGGTTATTTCAATTCTATCCCACTACTATTACAAATTCACCCAAACGTCGTGGGTACCAAAACAAGGGGACTTATTCGTTTTTCAATTTTATTGGGATTCAATTAATTCAAAAATTGTCTTAAGTACTATTCGTCTCAAAATTTCAATATATTGCGTATCTCCTTCAAAATTTTCATTTGCAAAATATTCCAATACTTCTTCTTCCTTCCATCCTTCATCTTTTAACTTTCGAAATTCGAAAATTAATAGAGCAACAATATCTTCATAATCAAATAAATGACCATCTTCTGTTTGATAAAAAATATTTTTCATTTCATTTATATTTAAATAGCAACAGCAAATATACACTTATTTTATCATTGTTATTTAAAAGTACAGTAAATAATAAAATTTTATCACAGATAAATTAATTTCACTATCTTTGCATCGAAGATAGATCGATTTTTGACACAACAACCATTAAGTTAAAATATCTAAATCTATCTTTTGAGATATGATGCCTCTTATTATTTTAATTGACCTAAATAGAATTGAAATTTGTTTTTTAAGAGGTAAAGTTTTGTCTTACCTTGCTCCTCATTCTCTAGGAATGAGGAGTTTTTATTTTTTTAATACAGAATTATTCTCAACATACTACTACTTATAAAATATAATCCGACTTGCATTATTCCGTAAATAAATCATTTTAAGCGTATTACTTCCACACAACCGAATCCCTGGCTGTTCAATCGTCCGAAACCACCTTCGTAACCCAGACGCAATAATTCCGGCTGTCCTTCCAGCTCAAAGCGGAAAGTATATCCTTTCATTCTGGTTTCCTCCGGAGTACCTACCTTCAGCACAATTGTTTTAGGCTTGGGCTCAGACAACAAATGCAAGCGGGTCAGAGGCCAGGACGGATCGGGTTCCTGTCCATAAAACACCCTGTATTTATCCAGCAGATTCAAATGCAACAATTCTGCAAACTTCGGATTCCCCGGTGAAAGATGTATCGCTTTCCGGGTTTCCGGTAATTGCTCTTCAATAAACATAGGCGATAGAGTTTTAAAAAACATCCGGGAAGTGAATTCCGGCTCAGCCTGCCGCTCTAAGTTAAAGACTTCAAAGCGGACCCTCGATTTCCGGTCACCAACCTCCAATTGCCTGTTCTTAAACAGACCCATTACAAAAGCATCAATTGCTTCTATCGGATAGAACGACACAATCAACTGGGCCGTATCCGCCAAAACAAAAATCCGATCCCCCTCGATTCTGAAACACGGAAAATAGAAATTCGAAAAGGTAAATAATTTAAATGCTTTCTTTTCCTTACAATATCCTTTATCATGTAGCCAGGCAGTAAAAACCGGATTACCTTCATTCAATACCTTGTACAAACAACTTGACAATTCATACATATAATTACAAGGTAAAACGGTTCCTTCCACAATTTTAAGTACCAATTTCAAACGCATAATAATAATTTATATTTATGCCTTAAATATAATAAATAATTGCAGTAACAAACAACTATATCGAACAAAAATTATCAGAAAATGTATTCGAATCCTCATTTGTGACAGACATGTATAACCGGAATACCGGACTCTTTCACTACGATCTTCATGCTGTCGTAAATCAGAATCTGGTACTGATAACTCCATACGTTTTTTCATTAACTGCAAGGTTAGATTGAATGTCTGAAGACCACAAAGGATCATCCCCAAAACATGATAGAGTTGTAGACTTATACTTCCAGACTCTGCACATAGAAAACATATCGCACGCCCCCTCTTTTCCGGAGTGGAAATACATACCGTTCGCCCCAAAGGGCGGGAATATTCAATCCCGTACAAGTAAATTTCGGTTCCCTTACCGTTGCCAGTCTGTTCTTGCGTTATCCCCTAACATAAATCCAATTTTATGCCCCCCAATTATATCTTCTCTACAAGATAATTTCTTTCTGCCTTCATATCCTGAAATCTAGAAGACAAAACTACCCGGATACCCCGATTATCTGTATCGTCTACACACATAAATCTCCCGGTTATCGATTAACCACTGCTCTGTTTTTTCCAAATATACAAAGCAGTGTTTAATCGATAACCGGGGAAAAATCCCGGTCTAAAAGGCTCTGGGGTAGCGGATATTATAAATCGTTTTTATATATTTTGCCGTCTTTCATGATCAACAGCATATTCTTGCCAGGATCGGTCAGCACTTTTATATCTTCGAGTGCATTTCCATCCACCACAATCAGATCGGCCAGAGCCCCCTCTTCGATCACCCCCAGTTTACCGGGATAAGGATTACGGCGGCCGGACAGAGCCAACAGTTCGGCATTATCGTGAGTGATCATCTTCAGGATTTCAAAGTTGGAAAACCAGCGGGTCATCTTTTCGATATTCAGGTTTTGATTCCGTGCATTGGCCGGACTGAAAAGCAAGTCGGTACCCCATGCCAGCTTCACCCCGTATTTCTTCGCCAGCTGATAGGCCCGGTCGGTGCCTTGTACCACCAGTTCGTGTTTCGCCTGCTGTACAGGATTGGTATAATGATTATTTCCTTCTCCGATAAAGGGTTGCATCGACAACCACACGCCTTTCTCTGCAATCAGTTTCATCGTCGGTTCATCGATCAGTTGACCGTGTTCGATACTTTTCACCCCAGCCCGGATAGCCCGGCGGATCGCCTCCGGCACATAGACATGCACCATCACATAAGTACCCGCATCCTCGGCGGCCATTACCGCCGCATGCAGTTCATCTTCGAAATACTGCACATCTTCCAGCTGGTCATACAACGAAGAGACCCCTCCGCCTGCCATCAGCTTGATCTGACTCGCACCCAGACGCAGGTTATTCCGCGAAGCGACGATCACGGCATCCACCCCGTCGGCGATGATAGCAGCCCCGATTTTCTCGGTATGAGTCAGGCCGCAACAATCGAAAGGCTCAGGGATATCGTATACCATACGAAAATCGGCATGTCCGCCTGTTTCGGAAATAATCGCCCCACTAGGATAAATACGCGGTCCCGGCAGTGTTCCCTCATCGATCGCCCTTTTCAGTCCGAATACCGGTCCCCCCGCATCCCGGATCGTCGTAAAACCCCGCAAAAGAGTCTTCCCGGCTTCCTCTCCGGCTCTCAGCTGTGTATAAGAAGCATGAGCGGTCAACAAATCGACCATCGTATTAGCAGCCAGATAAGCATGCCAATGTGCATCGATCAATCCGGGCATCAGAAATTTTCCCCGCCCATCGATCACTTCTACTTCTGCTCCGGCAACAATCGGTTCGGCCGATACTTTCCGGATCGCATTGTCCTCGATCCATACATTTCCCGTGACGGTCTTTTCACTTTTCCCGTCGAAAATCACGACATTTTGAATCAGAATTCCCTTTCCCATAGTCAGTAACGGCAATAAAGCCCATAAAATAAATACGTACAACTTCAACATAATCCAATATACAAGTTTACAAATGAACGATCTCATCGAATTTATTGTACGTAATCATCCCAGAAAAGTTTATTTCCACCTACTCTCACCCAGTAACTACCACTTCGGGCCGATATCCCCCCACTCTCCACGACACCGGTGATCTTTTTCCGATGCGGGACCGATGTCCCGGAAACGAACATCCAGAACCAGATTATGTTTTCTGTCACCACCGGTCCGTCTTTCCCTTTTGCCAGCCGGAGCATAATTTCCGTAGCCCCTAATTTTCTTATTTCCTGCTCGACCCAGAGCAACAGGAAATACCTCCACCGGTACAGGAAAATTTGTTCCCAACCGTCCAATCAACCTAGTGTTGTCGACAATAATAAATACAAAAAATATCATTAACAAACTCAGATAAATTAAATAGAAACAAAAATA
>ENA-OVGM01002439-OVGM01002439.1-human-gut-metagenome-genome-assembly--contig:-NODE-2439-length-12259-cov-3.666667_pt1 | contig 12259 bp, 10 predicted proteins | sample MGYA00237773_ERZ505425 | MGnify/ENA primary metagenome ERZ505425 (study PRJEB26158, sample SAMN06016407) | human gut metagenome | biome: human gut; feature: ankylosing spondylitis patient; material... | reverse complement strand
TCAAGCGTTACAGAGTCAACCGTTACACTATCAGCCTTGATGGCGTGCTTTTCAGTACTTGAAAGGGTCAAGCTACTTCCAGTACCACTGGTGATGGTCAAAGCTCCAGCTGCTTCGATGGCATTGGCAGAGGTTGAAGAGATAGAACTGTCTGAAAGAACATTCACCGTCAATTCTGCTGAGGAATTAGAAGTGATTGAGGAATCTGTTAAGGTCACACCATCCAAGTAGATTGTAACTGGATCCGTCACACTACCAGCAACAATAATAGTATAACTTGAACCATTACCTGTTAGAGTATATGAACCTGATTGATTAATGGTAACGGTAGTGCCGTCAACTGTTACTGTGCTACTATCACTCGTTACCACAGTTGTCCCATTAAAGGTAATCGTGGTCGTTGTGCTTTCTGAATCAGTACTGCTAGACTCAGTTGTTGTTGTCTCAGACGTAGTATCTGAAGCATTGTTAGTTAGAACTGAAGCTGTCTCTGAAGCAGTCGCTTCAGTGGAGCTTGTACTTGTATGAGTGCTACTGCTTTCATCTGTAGTAGTTGTTGCCGTTTCTGAAGTTTCATTAGTTGTTGTTGCAGCAGTTTCAGAAGAACTTGCTTCTGAAGTTGAGGATGTGCTTGACTGATCAGATGTTTCACTACTTGTCGATGTATCTGTTGTGTCGGATGTTGAACTTGTTGCTGATGAAACCGTGTCGGAAGTCGTAGTTGTAGTACTTGTATCAGTGTCTGTACTTGTTTCATTAGTATTTGACGCATCTTCTGTCTGCACACTTTCTTCAATCAAATCGGCAGTGGTTTCACCCGTCGTAACCGTTGAGAGTGTTGATTCGGTGTTAGTCTCATCGGCTGAAGCCTTATTTTCATTTAAGACGACCGAGCTACCAAAAATTAAGCTCGCTACTAGGACTGAACCCGCTGTTTTCCATTTTGATGATTTTTTAATGGCATAACGTTCTTGTGTTTGTTTGCTATGTTTGTATGTCATATGTTGGACCTCTTTCTTACTTTTGAGATGCCTCTATTAAACACAAGAAACCTAAGACAAGACTTAAAGAAAGGTTAATCTTTCCTTAAAGTAAAAAGTCCCCAAGATATTGGGAACTTTCAATCTCTGGGATAGACCACCCTAAATTCTTCCAAAACAACCAGACTTTCCTGACTAAAATGTAATCCAACCTCTTCTAACCAATTGCTAAAGAGATTCTCATGAATCTCTTGCCAATAGATTAGCCCACGGTCTCCTTCACCTTCCTTGTAGGCATGGTCTTTAGAAACCTCTTTAAATGGGATGACCTCAACTTTAGTCGTTTCAATAATACAGATAGCATTCTCCTTACTATCAAGAATGACGCTCAGTTCATTTTCCTTGGGCAATGGTTCATTCCCCACTGCATACAAGTCAAAAGCTGAACTGGTTGCTGTCTTTTGCCCCATCAATACGAGTTCTGCCAAATAATCTGCTTCCACGCCAAAGGCCCAGGCATCAATCTTATCTCCGATTGTCTGATTTAAAATCTTATAGGCTTGCCACATCTGGTCTGATTTCATCAATCTACTCCTGCTTTTACTTTCCTTCCATTATATCAAAAAACGCTAGATCATCAGACCTAACGTTTTCATCTTAATACTTAGAATGTTTGTAACCGTAAAAGGCATAGATAGCTGACCCAATTAGCACTGCCAAACCAAAGGCTAACCATGTCTGCCAACTGTACTGACTCATAAAGGAGAGGCAGACGATAATTGAAATAATAGGCAAGACCGGAACAAATGGAACCTTGAACTCGTCCTTCTGTGGCAAGCCCTTGTCCTTACGAAGAATAATGAGGGCAATAGCCAAGAGGACCAAGTAAGCCAAGGTCGCAATGTTAACCAAGGATGCCATATTGGCCAAAGAGAAGATACCTGCTGAGATAGCCGACAAAACGCCTGTCAAAAGCGTCGCATGATGTGGAACCTTATTAGTCTTTGAAACCTTTTGGAAGGTTTGAGGAAGGAAACCATCACGCGCCAGGCTATAAACCATACGGCTAAGGGCATAGGCCATTGAGATACATACCGTAATCAAGGTCATAATAGCAACCACAGAGACATAGTTCGCCGCCCAAGAAATACCGATATAGCGAAGGGCATAAGCCACGGCATCATCAACATTCAACTTGGTATAGTGAACCACTCCTGTCAAGACCAGCGAAACCACGGCATAAAGTGAAGCTACGATAATCAAGGCAAGAACGATACCTCGAGGAACGTTCTTTTGCGGCTCTTTAATCTCGTCTACTGTCATAGAGATAGACTCGAAACCAAGGAAACCAAAGAACATGAGGGAAGCACCCGCCATAATTCCTGTCTTTCCTCCATAAATTTGCCCAAAGCCAAATGGTGCAAAATCTGCCCAGTTGCTAGGATTCAAATGGAAGAGACCCACTAAGATAAAGACTGCTAAGGCTGAAAATTTGAGCACTACCAAGAGTGAGTTCAAACGTAAAGCCTGTTTAGAATTCATGAGAAGAAGAGCCGTCACCAAGACCAAGACCAAGACTGGCAAAAGATCAATGTAAGTACCTTGACTGGGATTGAAAGGTCCACTGATGGCTTGAGGCAACTTAAGACCAAAGCTAGCCAGTAGTCCCTTGAGGTAGGCACCCCAACCAGAGGCAACACTGGATACGGCATTCATAAAGACAATCATGGTCAACCAGCCACCCATCCAGGCAGGATACTCCCCCCAGACAGCATAGAGATAACCATAAACACCACCAGCCGATGGGTAACGTGAGGCAAACTCAGCAAAGAAAATCGCTGACATCCCAACACACACAGCTGAAATCAGGACCGAAATAATCAGGGCAGGACCAGCTAGAGTCGATGCCGCGGTACCAGTAATCGTAAAGATTCCTGTACCAACCATGGCACCGATTCCCAGAAGGACCACATCCCTAAGGGTCAGATGTCGTTTCATCTCAGTCTGAGCGAGACCGACATCCTTTTTACGAAAAATACTCATTTTTATACTCCATTTTTTGCGAAATACCGAACTATTATACCATATTTCTTGGCCTAAAAGGGCCTCTTTCTGTATTTTTATACTTTTATTGTTGAATGCTATGCCAAAAATGAGGACTCCCAGTGGTTGCTTTTTAATTTTACATACATCTCGATTAAAAGGGGCTTGCTGAAGTAGTCCTTTAGCATTCTTTTTTGTTTCTCAAATCCTTATCTGGAAAGAATTTTCAATTTTTAGAAAAAAACATGAAAATCTTATGAATGCGTTTGATTCTTCTAATGAAAGATGTTAGAATGGGGTCATTAAAAAGGAAAAGGGGAACTTTTATGGAAAATAAAGTTCATTTTAAACTTCATAAAGTGAAAAAACAATGGGTTACCATTGCCGTGTCTGGTTTGGCACTTGGTGCCTCATTGATTGGAGTTGGTGTCTCTGCCGACGAACAAGCTACAAATCAAGTTACCTCAGCTAGCACACCTGAAAGTGTCAGCCAGGATCCTGATCATTTCGTCACAGAAACAACTGTAGCTACAGCAAAAGCTGATCAAGTCGCAACCAATAGTGCAACTGATACAACTGCTACTGTCACAACTGATAAACAACCAGTCCTTAAAGAAGACCAAGCAAGCAGCACTTACAATTTGTCTAGTGGCGAAACGAGAACTGCTACTTCAACTTCAGAAACAGCTAGCACAGTCACTGAAGTAAACAGTCAAGCACCAGAATCTGTTGAAACTGCTGTCGTTTCTGGCGGTCAATTCAAGAGCGATGCTGAGGGCAACTGGTACTACCTTAAAGACGGGAAAAATCTGACTGGTGCCCAAAACGTTGACCATTTCGACCTTTATTTCCACGAGGATGGCAAGCAAGCCAAGGGTGAGATTATCACAGAAAATGGACAATCTTACTACTATGACAAAGCCAATGGACGTAAGGTAACCAATACCTCTATCAACATTGATGGTCAAGCCTACAAAGCTGATGCCCAAGGTCGTTTGACAGCAGTTCTACCTGAAACGAACAAACGCAACCAGTTTATTGAAGACAACAACCACAACTGGTATTACCTCGGCAAAGATGGCAAACCCGTCACTGGTGCTCAGAACATCGATGGCTTTAACCTCTACTTCCACGAAGATGGTCGACAAGCTAAAAACGAAATCGTCACTATTAATGGTGATAGCTACTATTTCGATAAAGACAATGGACGTCGCGTAACAGGTTTCCAAGCTCTTAACAACGTCAACCATAAATACTTTGGCTTTTACTACTTCGACAAAGATGGCAAGATGGTCAAAGATGACTTCATCACTGAAAATGGAAATCTTTACTACTTTGATGCTACTGGTAATCAACCTAATTTTGTCTTTGTTTCGGATAAAGCTGGGAATTGGTATTACATGAGTGACTTCAAGGCAACTAAAGGCTTCTCAGCCCCATTTGGTTTCCAAACCGAATTCCTAGACCGTAGCCAAGCTCACTACAAGACAAGTGTTCAAAACCTGAACGGTCAACAGTATTACTTTGATCCTAAGACTGGTATCATGGTAACCAATCGTTATATTTCTGACGACAAGGGTAATTGGTATTACTTTGGTAAAGATGGTAAAGCACTTCACGGTTTTCAAACAGTAGACGGTAGCCTTCACTACTTCAATGACAATGGTCAACAAGTCAAAGGAGACTTCCTTTACTACGATAACGATATCTATTATTTCGATAAAGACAATGGAAATCCCGTAAAAAACCAATTCGTTAATAGAGATAACTCTTGGTACTACTTCGGAGCTGATGGTAAAGCCGTATCTGGTTTCCAAACCATTAACGGACAGAACCTTTATTTCCACGAATATGGTGTCCAAGCCAAGGGACAACTGGTTACTATCGGCGGCAAAACCTACTACTTCGATCCAAATACAGGTGACAAGTGGGTCAATCGCTCACTTACCTTAAACGGTACGGTCTATAACTTTGATAGCAATGGTGTGGCGACTACTAAAGCTGACCAAACCACAAATCGAAATCAATTTGTTAAAGGTACTGATCAAGAATGGTACTACTACGATGCTAATGGCAAAAAGGTCACTGGTTTCCAAACTATTAACAAGGACCTCTACTACTTCAACGATAAGGGCCAACAAGTCCGAGGAAAGATTTTCAACCTAGGTGATAACCACTACTTCGCCAACAAAGACACCGGTGCTGTCCTACGTAATGCCTTCTACCATGATAAATCTACTGGGCGTTACGGTGACTTCTCTGAAAACATCTACTACGCTGGCAATGATGGTGCCTTCAAGACAGGCTGGTTTGAAGTTGATGGCAACCGTTATTATGGTAGCGACTATTCTGATGACGACACACCTAAAGGAAACCTCTACACAGGAGTTATCAACTCTCAACTCTTTAGCCCAGATGGAAAACTCTTGACAAACGGTCTCTATCCTGAGTTCAAGCGTACTGGTGAAAATTCGTATGAACTTGAAGGTGTCTATGTTACAGATGCCGACGGTAATATCAAAGAAGGTCCTTATCAATATGATGGTAAGATTCTTGGATCTAAATATAGTAACGTCCGCCAATCACAATGGTCAACTTTTGACGAATGGGACATTCTTAATGGACACCTCTACCACTTCGACTCAACACCAATGACCTTCACAGCACCAAATGGCCAAAAAGTGACCACAAACGTTGCCATTGCAACAACTAACAAGGCCCTTACTTATCGCGGTATAACCTTTAATTTTGATGCCAAGGGTATTGATGCGACAAAAGAAAAAGCCATCCACTTTGACCAATTGCAGACGGATCGTAACGGCACAAGTTATCTCTATGAAAATGGTCAAAAAGTCACTGGCTTGAAGACTTTTGATGGCGTCACTTACTATTTCTATGACGATGGCCGTCAAGCAAAAGGCACAGAGGTTACAATCAACAATAATGTTTACCAATTTGACCAATTGACTGGTATCATGACACGTAACGCCTTTTCAAAATCATACAACTACGAAGGTTCTCCACGCTTCCCATTCTACCCAACACGCTACTATGGTAACGACGGAGCTGCTCTTACTGGTTGGCAAACCATCGATGGCAAGGACTACTACTTCCGAGCTAGTGGAAACCTTGAAACAGGACGTTTTGTCATCGGAGACAGAGCCTATAATGCTGATGACAATGGTGTAGTTGCTGACCGCAAGGGTGAACCAGCTTATCGCAATCGCATTGTCTACGATAAGGGCGATAACTACTATTACAATGACAAAGGTGAGAAAGTGACCGGCTTCCAAGAAGTTGATGGCAAGGTCCTCTACTTCGACGCTGAAGGCAAACAAGTCCTAGGACGCTTCGTCACAGTCGATAACTACACCTACTATTTGGACCCTAAAACAGGTGAAAAATACACAAACCGCTCTGTCCTCATCGACGGTAAACTCTATACCTTCGACAAAGACGGACATGTCGTGTCATAAGATGAGATGAAACCGAGACGAAAGTCTTGGTTTTTTTGTGGGAGTTAAGGACTATATAAACTAACATTACATATAGGAAACATAAAATAGGCTGAGAAATAACCTCAGCCTATTTTATTTATACAAGAAATATATACTCTAATTACAACTTATTAATGATGAATCAAATCATATATTCCAAATCATAACTAGCATCAGAAAGAATACGTGCCAAAAATTGTTGGGTACGTTTTTCTTTTGGTCTGTAAAAAATGTCTTTTGGACTCCCCTCTTCGATGACATGACCACCATCCATGAAAACGACATGATTAGCTACATCTCGTGCAAACCCCATTTCATGAGTAACAACCACCATTGTTGTTCCTTCATGAGCAAGTTGTTTCATGACATCCAGAACATCCCCAACTAGTTCTGGATCAAGGGCCGATGTTGGTTCATCTAACAAGATAACTTCTGGTTTTACTGCTATTGCTCTAGCTAAACCAATACGTTGTTGTTGTCCTCCTGAAAGTTGTGATGGGTAGTAATCTTTAAAATCCAGAAGACCAACTTTTTTAAGTGCTTCTTCAGCAATCTCTTGCGCTTCACTTTTGGGAACTTTCCTAGCAATCACTAAACCTTCCAAGATATTCTCAATGGCAGTCTTGTTTGCAAATAAATTGTAATGTTGAAATACAAAAGCTGTTTTCTTTCGGATATCTAAAATATCTTTCTTTGATAACTTATCCAAAGGGTAGTCCTTACCCGAAATTGTTAATTGACCTCCATCTGCTTTCTCCAAGTGATTAAGGCAACGTAAGAAAGTTGTTTTTCCTGAACCTGATGGTCCCAAGATGACAACCACATCTCCCTGTTTCACTTGTAGATTGACATCAACAAGAACCTGACGATCTCCAAATGTTTTTGATATATGTTTAGCTTCTAGCATAGTGACTCCCTCTATGTAAATTGCAATTTTCTTTCTCCAAAGTTAAAGAGAACTTGAATGATACCACAAATGATTAAATATAAAATGAAGATGACAAAATAAGATTCAAAATATTGATATCCATATGCTGCTTCGACTCGTGCAATTGCGGTAATATCTTTTATCGTCATAACAAAGACAAGTGACGTTCCTTTTACAATATTGATAACTAAGTTACACAAATTTGGAAGAGCAGCCTTAAGTGCCTGTGGAAAAACGATTCTCAGATAGGCTTGTCTTGTTGTTAAACCTATGGCTTGGGCAGCTTCTAGTTGACCTTTATCAACAGTTTGTAATGCTGATCGAATGATTTCCGATAAGCTTCCTGTCGTCATCAAGCTATAGATAATAAAGGCATAGTAAAGCGGATTAACTTTGAAGACATCTATGTGACTCCCAATTCCTTTAAAAAATTGATTTAACAAACTAGGGAACAAACTATAAAAAAATAAAATTAACAGAATTGGAGGTGTTGCACGAATAAATGCAAGATAAACAATTGAAAAAGTCTTGACACCTCTCAACTTATAAATCTGCCCTAAAGCGAGAAATAAAGCAGGTAGAAAACTCAATAAAATTGCCACAACCATGATTCCCAGTGTTACCGGAACACCATATAAAGCCTTGATAAAGGTATCTATAATAAAAGTAATATTCATTTTTTACCTCTCTTTTACACTCAATTGTTGTTCTGTTATCCTAGAAATCAACGATAGAATTAACGCTATTCCCCAATAAACAAGGGCAACAGCTGTATAAGTCTCCAAAGAATAATTTCCTAAATGGCGACTAATCAAAAGATTCCCTTTGCCCATAACATCAATAAAACCAATTGTATAAGCCAAAGCTGCATCGCGCATAAGATTAAGTATAGCTGTTGTAATATTTGGTAAAGCAACCTTAAATGCTTGAGGGGCAATAATTCTTACAAAGGTTTGTTCAGAAGTAAGCCCAATACTAAGCCCAGCTTCTAATTGTCCTTTAGGGATTGCTTGATAAGCTGCTTTAAATACTTCTGATATCATTGCTGAGAATAGGAGAACCATAGTCACAAGAACAAATATCAATTTGGACCAATCATTAATATCTAATCCTAACCACCAATTAAGAAATTCTGGAACTCCGTAAAATACTAAAAATAGCAACACAATCGGTGGGGTACAGCGTAAGATAAAAACATATCCCTTAGCCAAATTCTCTAAAGCTTTATCCTTAGAAAGGCTTGCCCAAGCAACTAATCCTCCTAATAACGACCCAAGTAAAGTCGTTAATAAGATAACCAATAATGTCATCGGTAAGCCCTTTATGATTTCAGGTAATGCTCCAAAAACTTTTGAAATGTCATAATTGACCATAATTTCTCCTAACTAAACTCACTTCAGAAGCTTATCAAAACATCCTACTTTTACGACGTTACAATTACTTATTTGTCTACGTATGAGAAGACATCCTCACCAAAGTATTTTTTAGATAACTTTTCAAGTGTACCGTCTTCTTTTAGTTCCTTGATAGCCTTAGTATATTCTTTTGAAAACTCTTCGTTCTTACTATCTCGATGGAAGAGTGGATAGGTTGGAATTCCTTTATAAGGGAACCAAGTCAATTTATCTGCATATTGATGATACGCACCATCTTTATCAGTTACAGCCTTTTCAAAAGATAATTTAATATCAAAGTAAGCATCATAACGATTTTCCAGAACCCAAGCATAGGCATCTGAAACTTGGAAAGATTCCGCAGATGTCAACTCGATTGGTTGATCTTTATGTTCATCGTTGTAGTCTTTAATAACATTCCACTGAGCATTTTGTGGTGAGATTGGCACCAATCGACCATTTTGTTTTGCAAAATCAGAGATATTTTTATATTTATCTTTATCATCCTTACGAATGGTAAATCCAATAATACTTGCTCCAATTGGATCTTTAGGAATAATAAATTTTTTAGCACGTTCATCTGTATACCACGCGCCCTTAGTACCAATGTCATATTTACCTGACTCTAAACCAATCAAAAGGTCATCATCACTTGTTCCAGTATATTCAAATTTGTACTGTGGAAGCTTTTTATCAATTTCCTTTAATACAGCTACCTCATAGCCATCAGAATTACCATCCTTATCAACAAAATCATAAGGAACATAGTTTTGAGTATGGGCAACTTTTAATGTTGTTACCTTTCCAGAGTCTGATTTTGCTTTTTTATCTCCTGTTAAGCTACGTCCAATAACTGTAGCCCCAATAAGCGCTACAACAACAGCTCCACCAATAATCCATGTCTTTTTACTCATATTAATCTCTCCTTTTTCTTACAAAATTGCTGCTTCACGTACCCATTCAATACGCTCATGGTTAATATCACTTGGAATCGTGCAATCAGCACCAATGATTAACCCTTGGGTTCCAGTATCAGCAATAATCTCCCTAACCTTTTCTTGAATAGCTTTTTTAGTTCCAGTATATAGAAGACCGTCTTTTCCATTTTCAAACCCACCAAGAACTGTGCGACCTCCAAAAATGTTACGGCCTTTTGCCAAACTAATTCCCTCAGGACCAACCGCCCAATTAACTACCTGAGCAGGATAATCTTTAAAGAGTTCGATGTTATTGCGGGCCCCTTCGTAGCCACAAATATGTAGGATATTGTGACCCTTGGCCTCATTGGCTGCATCTAAAACCTTTAATTCACTTGGAGCAATGATTTCCTTATAAATCTCAGCGCTAACACGATTATCTTGAATACTTTGAACACTTAGGTAAATACCATCAGCACCTGCTTCTTCAATCACCCTCTGACTAAGACTCGCAATGTCTTCGCCAATAACATCTAAAACATGCTTCAAAGCTTTTCGGTTTTCAACAATGTAATCTGCGATAAGATCATCGCCTCCTGAAACTTTTCCAACTAACCATTTTAAATAAGTAACCGGAGCGAAGATATTGTAAATTGCAACAATATCTTCAGGAAAATCAGCAATCAAACTTTTTACAAGTTCAACTTGAGCAGAAATCCAAGGATGATTTGCACCTAAAGGTTCAATTGTTTGCAAATCACTGATTGACTTAAAGTCTTTAAAAGCAGGCTGTGGGTATGCAAAGAAACCATCACTCATCAATTTAACAAAATCAGGTTTGACTTCTTCAATAAATTTTTTATGACCAGCTTTATTTTTATCAATAATTTCTGGATTTTCAAAACCATGTAACCACTCGTCTTCAGTAGTAAAATGATGCCAAAATCCCACCGGGACACGATCAACACTTTCTCCACGAAATGCTTTCAAAACTAACTCTCTTTTTTCTGACATAAGAATCTCCTTTTCTCTTATCCTAATATCAACAGCTAATGAACATACCTAAAATACTTTCAACTCCTATTATCACTAGCTGCTTCAAAACTGAATGACATTATCTTATCAGAGATTATCTCATCCGAAAAATAAAGAAATGTTATCCCTAGCCATAAATAAAATTTATGATATAGTAATCTAAATTACGTTAAATCCTATTGTTACTTCTTTTAAGCATATATACCTACATAGTATTATTCCCATCAGCTATAAGTAATTCTTAACACCAAGATAAAGAATTACTATCACAAACACCATTTAATCTCTAGTCTTCCTGAAAAATCACTTCTCTGACTAACTTTGCTATAATAGTCTCAAACAAATAAAAGGAGGTTTCCTATGACAACCTTATACGATTTTACAGTTTCAAATCAAGCCAACCAGCTTGTGTCTCTCCAGGACTATAAGGGCAAGGTCGTCTTAATCGTCAATACAGCAACAGGATGTGGTTTGACGCCACAATATCAGGGCTTGCAGGAACTTTATGACAAATACAAAGACCAAGGATTCGAGATTCTTGATTTTCCTTGTAATCAGTTTATGGGGCAGGCACCTGGTAGTGCTGAAGAAATCAATACCTTCTGCACCCTCAATTACCATACAACCTTCCCTCGGTTTGCCAAAATCAAGGTCAATGGTAAGGAAGCAGAACCACTTTTTGATTGGCTAAAACAAGAAAAATCTGGACCTCTTGGGGCTAGAATTGAATGGAACTTTGCTAAATTTTTGATTAACCGTGAAGGTCAAGTCGTCGAACGTTTTTCTTCCAAAACTGATCCACTAAAAATGGAAGATGATATCAAGGCTCTTCTTAGTAACTAAAAATAAAAAACGAGAGTGAAACTAGAACGACAATCTTTGACTGTCGCTAGTTCTGCTCTCGTTTTCTGCGTTAAGAAAAATAGTATAGAAAGAAATTTCGCTTTATTTTAGAACAAAGCTGTCAATGCTGTAATTAAACCAAAGATAATACCTGGTGCATTGGCCGCAGCAAGGGGAAGGTCACGTTCTTTTTTAAAGAGACCATAGTAAACCCAAAGGCTACAGTTGATGGCTGCCACCAAAGGTTGAATAAAGTTTCCTTTATGACCAGACAGATTATCCATGATTTGTGGCACGTAAGATACGTACATCATTACAGACATGAAGGTTGCTACCCAACCAAGGGTTTTCATTTGTTTATCAGACATGTTTATTCTCCTCTTTCATAAAAAAATTCACTCTGTCCTTTAGATATGTGAGATTAGCCTCAAGACATGTTTCAATCCTTTAAAATTAAAACAGTGTCCATCTTACGCTTTTACAATAGAGAATTCAAGAATTTTGGGGCAATGTTAATAAGATGTAAACTATCACAAGATTGTGACCAATCACAATCTTGTGATAGTGAATTTAGTCTCTTATGTAGCGTTTTCATAAGAAAAAAAAGAACTCTTTTATATTC
>ENA-OVGM01002436-OVGM01002436.1-human-gut-metagenome-genome-assembly--contig:-NODE-2436-length-12264-cov-3.134327_pt1 | contig 12264 bp, 11 predicted proteins | sample MGYA00237773_ERZ505425 | MGnify/ENA primary metagenome ERZ505425 (study PRJEB26158, sample SAMN06016407) | human gut metagenome | biome: human gut; feature: ankylosing spondylitis patient; material... | reverse complement strand
AGCGGGGCGGGGGGGCTTCGGGGCAGAGCGGGTGGACCGGGGGGCAGATGGCGTTTCGCCGCCCACCGTCAGCATCACTCGGATGGGGCTTCCCACGGCGGCGGAGGTGACCTCCTCCAGCACCGCCAGCACCGTGCGGTTATTCAGGGAGTCCCGGACGAAATCGTTGCGGCAGTGGACGGTGAGGCAGTCACCCTCCACGGTGCCGGAGGCCATGTTGAGAAAGACCCGGTGGTTCACCGGCAGGCGGCCCTTGAACTGATCCAGCAGTTGGGTCCACAGGCGGCTGTCGCCGACGGGGGCCGAGGGGGCCGGGTCTGCGGGGGCAGACCTGCGGGGAACTCTATGAGTGGGCTTTGGGGCGGAGGAGCGCTGCGGCTCCTCCGGGATGTCAAAGACACGCTCCCGGCCCGCCGGTTCGTCGGGCAGAGGCGGCTCCTCCCACGGGACCTCCTCCGGGGCGGGAGGACGCTTCTCCGCCGCAGCGGGGCGGGACTCTGAATCCACTGAGGGGCGGGACTCCGGGGCAGTGGGACGCTCTGCCGCCGGTTGAGCGGCGGGGCGCTCCCGGCGGGCGGGGACACCCTTTTTCAGCAGCTCCTCCACCCGGTCCAGCCGGGCGCTGAGGGCCGTCAGGTCGCCGCAGAGGCTCTCGTCACACAGCCGCAGCAGGCACAGCTCCACGTCCGTCCGAGGCTGGAAGCTGTCCGGCAGGGCGGCACGGGTCCCTTGCAGCGTCTCCGTCAGGTACAGCAGCCGCTGCATGGAGACGTTTCCGGAGAGGCCCGTCAGGGTCTTGGTATCGTACAGCCCGGAGAGCAGGGCGCTGCCCCCCTCCGGCGCGGCTTTGAGAATGGTCATCTCCCGTGCCAGATCGCTGAGCTCCCCCAGCAGGGCAGAGACGTCCTTGCCGCTGCGGTACAGCTGATCCAGCAGCAGCAGGGCATCCGGCGTCCGACGGTCCAGAATACAGCGCATCATTTGCTGGGTCTGGACGCTGCCGGCAAGGCCCAGCACGTCCAGCACGGCACGGCTGGTGAGCTGGCCCTCCGCCACACGGCACTGATCCAGCAGGCTCAGGGCATCCCGCAGGGCGCCCCCCGCCATGCGGGAGAGGATCTCCGCTCCGTCGGCGGTGAGGTCGATCTTCTCGGCCTGAGCGATGTGCAGCAGCTGGCGCTCCATATCACGGGGCAGGATGCGCTTGAAGGAGAAGCGCTGGCACCGGGAGAGAATGGTGGCCGGAACCTTGTGCAGCTCCGTGGTGGCCAGAATGAACATCAGATGCTCCGGCGGCTCCTCCAGAATCTTCAGCAGAGCGTTGAAGGCCGGAGTGGAGAGCATATGCACCTCGTCGATGATATACACCCGCTTTTTCAGCACGGCAGGGGTATACACCGCCTCCTCCCGCAGCGCACGGACCTGATCCACGCCGTTGTTGCTGGCGGCGTCCAGCTCCGTGATATCCAGCGTGGTGCCGGCATCCACGGCCCGGCAGGCCTCGCAGCGGCCGCAGGGCTCGCCGTCCACCGGGGACAGGCAGTTCACCGCCTTGGCCAGTATCCGGGCGCAGGTGGTCTTGCCGGTACCCCGTGTGCCGGTGAAGAGATAGGCGTGGGCGGTATGGCCCTCGACCACCTGACGGCGGAGGGTATCCGTGATGTGCTCCTGTCCCACGACCTCGGAAAACACCTTGGGCCGCCACTTGCGGTACAGCGCCTGATACATGGATCTCCTCCTCCCGAAAAAACAAAAATTCTCCTCCGTTGGCAGCTGTGGAGCCGGCGCCCTCACGGCACATGGATGGTCCCTCTTAATGCTGCTCGGTTCCCCGCCTGACATGATTCGTGGGTATCCATTGCGTGAGACCGGCTCCGCAGCTGTCAGCGGAGGAGAGGTCGTGGCTACTATTTTACTACAACTTTTCCCGCTTGGCAACAGGAAAATTTACCGGGTGACATAGCTGCCGGAGGAGGCGGCCTCCGCCGCCACCTGCACCAGCCGGGTCACAGGGTCAAAGTCCGCCGGGAGCAGCCCTTGCAGGGCCGCTGCGTCCACGGTGTCTGTGTCCACATAGATGCGGTCGAAGTGCTCCGTCAGCAGGGCGAGGGTGACGCCGCCGTCGTTGGCATCCGTCGTCACCTGATCCCGCACCAGCACCGACAGGGCGGTGGTTTTGGGCAGGGCCTCCCGCACCCCCTCCACGAACACGCTGAGGGTGTCGGTGAGGTTGGTGACGGAGCCGTAGTCGATGCGGTCCAGACGGCCGTGGACAGGGTAGGTGCAGTAGTCCAGCAGAATTTCGTCGAAGCCTAATTCGGCGCACTCCTTACACAGCTGCACCAGATACTCCCGTGCAGCAGCCTTTCCGGGGTCCAGCCAGCAGGCGGCGTCATCGTCGTACCACAGCCAGCCGTCACCGGTCCGCAGCAGCCCCGCCTGGTCGGGCTGGGCGTTGGCAAAGTCCATATCGGCAAAGCAGGCGATGCGGGCCACAGTCCATGTGTCGCCGGAGAGGAGGGTCCTGAGGTTTGTCAGCGTCTCCGGGCCGCCGGTGGTGACGGTGTCCCTGGCGGCGGTCTGCGTGTCATAGGTGACGGTGCCGTCCCGCAGCTTCACCGGGATCACCACCGCCTCCGGGTGCTCCGCCAGCACGGCGGAGGGATCCTCCGTCAGCACGGTGTCCGGCAGCTGGCGGGCGTGAAGCTCCTTCAGCAGAGGGCGCTCCGGCTCATCGATGATGAGGTTCACGTCATCCGGCGTGGTGTCCTCCGGCTGCTGGGGCTGCTCCGTCTGTCCCTTTTTCAGGAAGGGCAGCTCCAGATGCCGGTGGCCCTCGTCATCGTAGACCATATACTCCTGCGCCACCAGATATCCCACGGCGGCCAGCAGGATCAGCACCAGCACAATGACCAGCGCCAGTTTCCCGTGGTTTCGGCCACGGTAGCTCTGATAACCTCTGGTTGCCATGACGATACCTCCTTTTTCTCAGGTTCAGGGTCGGATGGCATCCAGCTGTGCCACCCGGCGGGCATGGCGTCCGCCCTCGAAGTCGGTGTTCAGAAAGACCTCCACCATGCGCTTGGCCAGATTGGGGCCGGTGATGCCGGCGCCCAGCGCCAGCACGTTGGCATCGTTGTGGCGGCGGGTCATCTCGGCGGACAGGGGGTCGGTGCAGTGGGCGCAGCGGATGCCAGCCACCTTATTGGCGGCGATGGAGATGCCGATGCCGGTGGTGCAGATGACGATGCCCTTATCGCACTGGCCGGAGGCCACCATGCGGCCTACCTTCTCGCCGTACATGGGATAGTCTACGCTCTCGGTAGAGTAGCAGCCCACATCCTCGAAGTCGATGTTGTGCTCCTCCAGCCAGATGAGAATGTCCTGCTTCAGCAGATAGCCGCCGTGATCGCAGCCGATGGCAATTTTCATGGTGTATTCTCCTCTTACAATTCTTTGAACTCCGGCTTTCCGCCGGTAAAGGTGGTGAAGTAGCGGAAGCCGCACTCCCGCAGCAGCTCCTGCCGCTGGCGGATGAAGCAGCCCACATCCTCCGGGCGGTGGGCGTCGCTGCCCAAGGTGATGATCTCGCCCCCCAGACGGCGGTAGAGCCGCAGGATATCGGCGCCGGGCAATGCCTCGTTTCCACGGTTGGTGTTGCACTCGATGCCCAGCCCCTTGGGGATGATGGTACGGAAGATCTCCTCCACCTGATCCATGTGGTGGGCGAAGGTCATGTGCTCACCGTAGTTTTCGTTAATATACCGCAGGGGCAGGGTCAAGTGGCCCAGCACCTGAAACTCACCCCATCGGGCCAGCGCCAGCACGTCCTCCAGATAGCTGTCGATGACACTATCATAATACGCTTCGTCGGCTTTTTCAATATAATAAAGATCTTTGTGGTGAAATTTCTTTCCCGCCATGTGGATGGAGCCGATGACAAAGTCCAGCGGAGGGGCATTCTGCATCAGATGCTCCGCCCGCTGAAAACTCATGGCGGCCTCTCCCAGCTCCGCTCCCAGCCGCAGGGTAATGCGGTGGCCCCACTGCTCCTGCGCCTGACGGAACTGGCGGCGGACGGCGTCCCAGTCGAAGTCCCATCGGGGCTTCTGCTCCGGGCCCCAGTAGACGGTGTCCACGTGGTCCGTCAGGCACAGTTCATCCATTCCGGCGGCCACGGCGGCCTGTGCCGCCTGTGCCATGGTCTGCCGGCCGTCCTGCGAGCAGGTGGAATGTACGTGATAATCTGCCAGATACATAGGCGTTACTTCTTCTTGAAGAAGCTGCGGTGCTTCTCATAGTTGCCCTCGTTCAAGGTCTCGCTGAATTTCCGCAGGGCGTCCTTCTGCTCCCGGTTCAGATTCCGGGGCGTCTCGATGATGACGGTGACGTACTGGTCGCCACGGCCCCGGCCGTTGAGGACAGGGATGCCCTTGCCCTTCAGGCGGAACACGGTGCCGGTCTGCGTCCCCTCCGGGATGGTGTACTTCACCTTACCGTCGATGGTGGGGATCTCCAGTTCGGCGCCCAGCACCGCCTGCGTGAAGGTGATGGGGGCCTCGCAGAACACGGCGGTGCCGTCCCGGCGGAACACGTCGTGGGGCTGCACCATCACCGTGACCAGCAGGTCGCCGGCGGGGCCGCCGTTCTTCCCGGCATGGCCCTGTCCCCGCAGGGAGATGGTCTGGCCGTGGTCGATGCCGGCGGGGATGGAGACCTTGATGGTCTTGCGCTTGCGGGTGAAGCCGCCGCCGTGACAGTCGGGGCAGGGCTGGTGGATGATGCGGCCCGTACCGCCGCACTTGCGGCAGGGGTTGCTGGAGGCGAACACCCCCATGGGCGTCTGACGGCGGGTCTGCACCACGCCGCTGCCGTGGCACTCGGGGCAGACCTCCGGCGTGGTGCCGGGGGCGCAGCCGCTGCCCTTACAGGTGGCGCACTGCTCCATGCGCTCCACCGTCAGCTCCTTTTCGCAGCCGAAGGCGGCCTCCGTAAAGCTCAGGGATACGCTGACCCGGATGCTCTCGCCCCGCTGAGGGCCGTTGCGGCGCTGCTGCTGGCCGCCGAAGCCGCCGCCGAAGAAGCTGCCGAAGATGTCCCCCAGATCGCCGAAGTCGAAACCGCCGAAGCCGCCGCCCTGACCGGCGCCGTAATTGGGATCGGTGCCGGCAAAGCCAAACTGGTCATAGCGGGCCTTCTTCTCCGGGTCGGACAGGACCTCGTTGGCCTCGTTGATCTCCTTGAATTTCTCCTCGGCCTCCTTGTCGCCGGGGTTCATGTCCGGGTGATATTTGCGGGCCAGCTTTTTATAGGCCCGTTTGATCTCGTCCTCGCTGGCGTTTTTGTCTACGCCAAGGACCTCGTAATAGTCTCGTTTTTCTGCCATACCGGCGTTTCTCCCTTCTCCGGGAATATCCGGCGGCCGGAAAGACGGCCGGATATCATCTGGTTCCAAACGCCACAGGAAGGGACAGGAAGCCCTGCCCCTTTCCGGTGGTCAAGCTGCGCTGCGGGGCGCAGGATGCTTACGTATTCTGGTCGTCATCATCCACGACCTTGTAGTCGGCGTCGTAATACTGGCCGCCCTGTGCGCCGGTGTCGCCGCCGGGCTGCTGGGCAGCAGCGTCGCCCTGAGGCGCCTGCTGCTGGTACAGCTTCTCGCTCATCTTATAGAAGGCCTGCGTCAGCTCCTCGGTGGCGGCCTTGATGGCGTCGGTATCCTCGCCCTTCAGGGTCTCCTTCAGCTTGTCGATACCGGCCTGAATGGGGGCCTTCTCGCTCTCGGGTACCTTGTCGCCCACTTCGCTGAGGGTCTTTTCCGCCTGATAGACCATCTGATCGGCCTGATTGCGGACCTCCACCTTCTCCTTGATCTTGGCGTCCTCGGCGGCATACTGCTCGGCTTCCTTCACAGCACGCTCGATATCATCCTTGCTCATGTTGGAGGAGGAGGTGATGGTGATGTGCTGCTCCTTGCCGGTACCCAGATCCTTGGCGGAGACGTTGACGATGCCGTTGGCGTCGATGTCAAAGGTCACCTCGATCTGAGGCACGCCACGGCGGGCCGGGGCGATGCCGTCCAGATGGAAGCGGCCCAGAGACTTGTTGGCGGCAGCCATTTCACGCTCGCCCTGCAGGACGTTGACCTCAACGGAGGTCTGGTTGTCCGCAGCGGTGGAGAAAATCTGGCTCTTCTTCACAGGAATGGTGGTGTTGCGGTCAATGAGCTTGGTGCACACACCGCCCATGGTCTCAATGCCCAGAGACAGGGGGGTGACGTCCAGCAGCAGCAGGCCCTTCACGTCGCCGGTGAGCACGCCGCCCTGAAGGGCCGCGCCCATAGCCACGCACTCGTCGGGGTTGATGCCCTTGAAGCCCTCCTTGCCGGTGAGCTTCTTCACCATGTCCTGCACGGCGGGGATACGGCTGGAGCCGCCCACCATCAGCACCTTGGAGATGTCGCTGGAGGACAGGCCGGCGTCACTCATGGCCTGCTTCACGGGGCCGCTGGTGGCCTCCACCAGGTTGGCGGTGAGCTGGTCGAACTTGGCCCGGGTGAGGGTCAGATCCAGGTGCTTGGGGCCGGTGGCATCGGCGGTGATATAGGGCAGGTTGATGTTGGTGGAGGTGACGCCGGACAGCTCGATCTTGGCCTTTTCGGCGGCCTCCTTCAGGCGCTGCATGGCCACCTTGTCGCCGGTCAGGTCAATGCCGGTGTCCTTCTTGAACTCGGCGGCCATCCAGTCCATGACGCACTTGTCGAAGTCGTCGCCGCCCAGGCGGTTGTTGCCGGCGGTGGCCAGCACCTCGATGACGCCGTCGTCAATGTCCAGGATGGACACGTCGAAGGTGCCGCCGCCCAGGTCGTACACCATGACCTTCTGGGCCTGCTCCTTGTCCACGCCGTAGGCCACGGCAGCGGCGGTGGGCTCGTTGATGATGCGCTTGACGTCCAGGCCCGCGATGCGGCCGGCGTCCTTGGTGGCCTGGCGCTGGGCGTCGGTGAAGTAGGCGGGGACGGTGATGACCGCCTCGGTGACGGTCTGGCCCAGATAGGCCTCGGCGTCCGCCTTCAGCTTCTGCAGGATCATGGCGGAGATCTCCTGGGGCGTGTAGGCCTTGCCGTCGATGTTCACCTTGTAGTTGGTGCCCATCTCGCGCTTGATGGACATGATGGTGCGGTCGGGGTTGGTGATGGCCTGGCGCTTGGCCACCTGGCCCACCATGCGCTCGCCGTCCTTGGAGAAGGCCACGACGGAGGGGGTGGTGCGGTTGCCCTCGGCGTTGGGGATGACGACGGACTCGCCGCCCTCCATGACGGCCACGCAGGAGTTGGTTGTACCAAGGTCGATACCAATAATCTTAGACATAAAGCAGTTCCTCCAATAATAAAGAAATTGGTTTTTTACAAGGTTGAGTGGTGGGCGCACCATGTGCGCCATGATGTCACGCTATGGGTTGGGCACATGGCCGGGCCGCTAAGTCCAGACTGCGCGAAAAATGCCGCTTCGGGCTGCGCCCGTCGCCTGTTTTTTCGTCTCCGTCCCGCCTTAGCGCCCCTATGTGCCTACCCTCCGCGCTTCTTAGTTGGCGACCTTTACCATGGCGAAACGGACCACCTTGTCGCCCGACTTGAAGCCGGTCTGGAACACATCCACAATGGTGTTCTCGCCAGCGCCCTCGTCCTCCACGTGCATCACGGCGTTGTGGAGGTTGGGATCGAAGGGCTCGCCCAGGGCAGGGATCTCCTCGATGCCCAGCTTGGTGAGAACCTCCTTGAGCTGGGTCATGGTCACCAGGCGGATTCCTTCTCCTTCTGGCTGCGGCGGCGGTAGTTGTCGTATTCAGCGGCCAGGCGGAGAAATTTGTCCTCCTGGTCGGAGAGGCTCTTCTTGAGGGCCTCCAGCTCCTCCAGCAGGGGGTTGGGAGCCTCGGCCTCCGTCTCCTCGGTGGGGACGGCCTGCTCGGTCTGCTCTTCCGGGGTCACGTCCTCCGGCTTTTTTTCCTTCTTGCTCATGGGATGCATTCATCTCCTATTTCTCGTCGTCCCTGCCCTGGGGCAGTTCACCCTGTCCAAACAGCCGGGAGAGGCCCTCGGCCAGATAGGACAGGCGGGCGGTTATCTTGGCGTAATCCATCCGGGTGGGCCCAACCACGCCGATGACACCCCGCATGCCGTCGCCGATGTCGTAGCTGGCGACCACCACGCTGGTGTCCTTCAGCGCGTCGGCCACGTTTTCCGGGCCGATGAGGATCTTCATGGGATCGTCCTTGGGAACGGGGAAGCGGGCAGGGTCGGCGTCCTCGGAGAGGTAGCTCATCAGCGGCTGCGCCCGCTCCAGGCTGCGGTACTCGGGCAGCTCCAGCAGATGGGCCAGACCCGAGGTGTGGACGGTGCGCTGCTCCAGGCTCTCCAGCACCTCCCGCACGGCCTGATGGAACTCCTTCTGTTCGGGATCCCGTGCTGCCAGGTCACTGTAAACCTGCTGCAAATAAATGCTTTTCAACATGACATTCGCCCCTTTCCTCGGTGGTTTTAATATGTCCATAAGGATACGAGGAAATGCGGGAATGTGCAATGTCAAAATTCCATGAAATCCGCCACCCGGAGCAGCATGGTTTCGTATTTTTCTCCAAACTGCGTGCATTTGTCCTTGCATTGTGTACACTCCTCCATTCTTTGTGTCGTTCGCACAAAGAACGTGAGAAATTTTGTGCATCGTGTACAAAGTTTTGCGTCCATCCGACGCCGTTGGCTTCCGGGAGGTAGGCTGGCAGCGCTGCACGGGCGAAATCTCGGATGTGGATGTGCCACGCTACCGGTTCTTCCCGGAAAAACGGCGGCGACCATTGACGCTGCCTTGTAAGCAGCCGTTTTCCCGGCATGGCGCAGTCTGTGGGTGAAGAAACAGCTTTACAGTCGGAGGGGACTATGATATAAAGAAGTCAGAGACAAGGCCACGAAACAGGCAGCGCTGCGGCATCGCAGAAAGCCTGCCTGTCAGAAAGGAGAATCAGCACATGAAATTCCAGATCGTAGATGCATTTACCCGGCAGACCTTCGGCGGCAACCCCGCAGGTGTCGTTCTGCTGCCGGAGGGGGCGGACTTCCCCGCAGATGAGACTATGCGGAAAACGGCGGCGGAGCTGCGCTACTCCGAGACGGCCTTCATCAAGCCCCTGGGCGGGAACCGCTTCCAGATCCGCTACTTCACCCCCGCTGCAGAGGTGGAGCTGTGCGGCCACGCCACCATCAGCAGCTTCCACGCTCTGCAGGAGATGGGACTGGTAGCCGAGGGCGGCACCTACATCGATGAGACGCTCTCCGGTACGCTGGAGGTGGTGGTGGGCAAGGACGCCATCCTCATGGACATGGCCAAGCCCCAGACCTTCCAGCGGCTGGAGACGCCGGAGGAGCTGGAGGAGCTGTACCGCATCATGGGTCTCTCCGCCGACGGACAGGGCGCCGTGACCGGGAAGCCGGAGCTGATGCTCCTGCCCCAGAAGGTGTCCACCGGTTTGACGGACATCATGATGCCCGTGGCCGATGAGGCGGAACTGGAGAAGATCGCACCGGACTTCCCGGCTCTGACGAAGCACTCCCGCCGGTATAACGTGGTGGGTGTCCACGCCTTCACCGTCAACACCGCCGATGGCATGATCCATGCCCGGAACTTCGCTCCTCTGTATGACATCGATGAGGAGGCCGCCACCGGCACCTCCAACGGGGCGCTGGTCTACTATCTGTACCGGCACGGGCTGGTGGAGCTGGACAAGGTGTACACTGTGGTGCAGGGCGAGAAGATGGGGCGGCCTTCCATGATCTCCGCTCAGGTCATCCTGAAGGACGGCCAGCCCTTCGTCAAGGTGGGCGGCCCGGCCGTGACGTTGGTTCGGGGCGAGATCGAGCTGTAAAGGCGAAGCTATGCTATAAAGAAGGCGCAGGCTGGGCTGAACTGCACCCCATTTGTTGGACAGTATGGGATGCTGTTAAGGTTGGCAGTACCAGATGAAGGCTTACCAGCGGATGCTGAAAGAAAAAGGCACTACACAAAGTATGTCTCGTAAAGTGACCTGCTTGGATCATGCTGTCGCCGAACATTTCTTTGGGCTGCTTAAACCGGAATTGTTCTATTTAGAAACGTTCGATTCCATCGACCAGCTCGAAAAGGCCATTGTTGCGTATATCGGTTACTACAATAGCCACAGAATCAAATGAAAACTAAACGGTCTGAGTCCTGTGCAGTACAGGATTCAGACCGTTTAGGCCGCTTAATTCTTGTTTTTGTCTGACTTTTTGGGGTCACTTCCGTGCGGGTGCGGCTCTTTTATCGATCGCTGCAGGCGGTCGCAAGGGTCGCCCCTACGGGTGGTTTGCGGCAGCTTAATATAATGAGGTGGCCTTACAGCTCCGGGCCGAAGGGGTCCGTGGGGCGGAAGGTATCGTCGGGCTGCTCAGGACGAGCCTGCCAGCCGATGCCCTTGATGCGCTTGATCTCCTGAAAATAGCCGATGTTGGTCTGGATGATATAGGGAGCGATCCAGATGGAGAGGATGCCCAGCGTCAGGCTGCACAGGAGGTTCCAGCCGATGAAGGTCAGGTCCAGCAGGAACAGGTCGCCCTTATACCCGGCGGTCTGTGCCTTGCTCATGCTGATGGCCTCCATGACGCCTATATCGGGGTTCTCACACAGGTTATAGATGGCAAAACGGTAGCGGTAGCCGGCGATGATACCGGGGATGATAAACAGCATGGACCACAGGAAAACATAGAGGGTAATGACGATATTCAGCAGGATCAGCTTGCCGATGAAGCCGAAGCCGTCGAAGAGGGTGGCGTAAGGCATCTCCTCGCCCCGGCGCACGCCCAGATGGTACAGCACCCAGCCGCCCTGCAGCAGTACCCGCAGCAGCCAGCACACCACCGCCACCAGCGTCACCACCGTGGTGGGCAGAGCCACCGGGTAGAGATAAGAGGGGATGGGGACGTTGGGGAAATACGTCTGCATATAGAGCGCCACGTCGCCGTTGACGTAGACGCTGGCCCCCTGCAGCAGCTCCGTCAGGGCCAGATAGAGCAAAGCGAACAAATAGGCAGAGACGGCGGCGGTGCGGACAACGCCCTTGGCCTCCTGCTTCAGCTCAATACGGTTCATCATGTGTTTTGTGTCCTTTCTCTCCTGCGGTCTGCGCCGCAGGATATCTATATAGGTGTTTATTTTATCATATAGCCTTCCCATTTGGCAAGAGGCGCATCCGAACTGCGCCGGTGGGAGAAAATGGATATTTCGGAAAAACGTGGACAAACACGGACAAACGTGCGTGAAAGGCGGAGTTCCCAGTCTCCAGTATTCAAAAAGTGACAAAAATGAGAGCTTAGGTCTTGCCAACGGGGCAATTTTGTTGTAGACTAATGTGCAGTATGTGGTGGCGTAGCCACCAAGGAGTAAGATGAGGTGAAAGACAATGGCACAAGCTTTCTTTGGCGGCGTTCATCCCAATGACATGAAGGCCGCAACCAATGAAAAGGCCATCGAACAGCTGGAAGCCCCGGCTGAGGTGGTCATTCCCATGTCTATGCACATCGGTGCGCCTTGCAAGCCTATCGTTGCGGTGGGCGACAAGGTGACCATCGGTCAGAAGATCGGTGAACCCGGCGGTTTCGTGTCCGCTCCCATTCATGCGAGCGTGTCCGGTACCGTAAAGGCCGTGGAGCCCCGCCCCTTCTCTATGGGCGGCACCATGATGTCTGTGGTGATCGAGAACGATTTTCAGAACACCGTGTGCCCGGACATTCATCCCGTGGAGGATCCCGACAGCCTGACTCCCGAGCAGCTGGTGGAGATCGTCAAGAACGCCGGTATCGTCGGTATGGGCGGCGCAACGTTCCCCACCCACGTGAAGATCTCCGGCGGCATCGGCAAGGTCAAGGACGTGCTCATCAATGGCGCTGAGTGCGAGCCCTACATCACCGCCGACGACGCCCTGCTGTGCAGCTATCCGGAGCAGATTTTCCGGGGACTGGCTGCGCTGGATGCCGCTCTCCATCCCGACCGGCGGGTGATCGCCGTGGAGGACAACAAGTCGGAGGCCATCGCCATCCTGCGCAGGCACCTGCCCGACTGGCCGGGAGTGGAGCTGGCCGTCCTACCCACCCGCTACCCCCAGGGGGCGGAGAAGCAGCTCATCCAGGCAGTCACCGGCCGCCAGGTCCCCTCCGGCGGATTTCCCAAGGATGTGGGGTGTGCGGTCTTCAACATCGCC
>ENA-OVGM01002428-OVGM01002428.1-human-gut-metagenome-genome-assembly--contig:-NODE-2428-length-12301-cov-3.100114_pt1 | contig 12301 bp, 10 predicted proteins | sample MGYA00237773_ERZ505425 | MGnify/ENA primary metagenome ERZ505425 (study PRJEB26158, sample SAMN06016407) | human gut metagenome | biome: human gut; feature: ankylosing spondylitis patient; material... | reverse complement strand
CTTTAGCAATTGATGGGTTGTAGCGATCACCAAGGGTGTTCTAAAATAGGGTTCCGATTCTCCATGAAGTAAAGAGATGGGGCAGGAAAAATCTTCCTTCATCCTTCCGTACAGTTCGATACAGACATCGATTCTTGGGGTGGCAATACAGACTGCTTTTCCTGCCTTGATCGCTGTTGCTACAACCTGATACATCATTTCCGTTTTTCCAGCTCCTGTCACAGCATGTACCAAGGCATGTTTTCCCGCCTTAACTGCTTGGATGAGACCTTCGGATACCTCTTGTTGATAGGAAGTCAAGGTTCCCTTCCAGTTTAACACCTCCTGTCCTTCAAAGTCTTGCTGTGCAATAGTATAAAGTTTTTGATCACTCCGGATCCTCCCCAATTGGATACAGGCTCTACAATACAGTACCTCTTCACTCAACTTCCACAGTTTTTGATCAATCAAACTGCCACATCGAAAGCATTGGTACCTTCCATTCTGTTTTTCTATAGCGGGAAGTTCTTGGGCAATTTCTTTTAAATCATTTGTCATTTGACTCTCCGTTAAGAGTCTTCCATAAGATTCTTCTATCTTCATACTTATTAATTCGCAAAAGTTGGAGAAAATCATTCTTTTTTTGTAAAATAAGAATATGGAATATGTTACATTTAAAGAGAACGGCACTGTTCAAGAAGAAATCAAAAAATCAAAATTCATTTGTCATGTCAAGCGAGTCTCCTCTGAAGAGGAAGCTAGAGATTTTATCAATGCCATCAAAAAGGAACACTATAAGGCTACACATAACTGCTCTGCTTTCATCATTGGGGAACAAAGTGACATCAAACGGACCAGTGACGATGGAGAGCCTAGTGGAACCGCTGGGGTACCGATGTTAGGAGTTTTGGAGAATCATCGCATCACTAATAGTTGTGTCGTGGTTACCCGCTATTTCGGAGGTATTAAATTAGGCGCTGGCGGTCTGATTCGTGCTTATGCTGGAAGTGTTGCACAAGCAGTTCGAGAAATTGGACTGGTAGAAATCAAAGAGCAAGTGATTCTTGGGATCACACTTTCTTATTCCCAATACCAAGAGTTTGCTAATTTCTTAAAAGACCATCAATTAGCGGAACAAGATCCGATGTTCACAGATCAGGTGATGACAACTATTTTTGTGGATAAAGATAACACAAGCTCTATCACAGCAGCTTTAGTCGAATTTTACAATGGCAAAGTCATTATTGAGGACCAAGGAATTCGTGAGGTTGAAGTACCCCTACTTTCTGTAGAAAAATAACCAAAGAAGCTATCGGCAACGATAGTTTTTTTTTATCACACCCATAAAATTTCTATATTTTACATTCTTCCCGCAAGGGACTATACTTGTTAGTATCAAGAAAACCTAGAACTGAGGTATATTATGGCTATTTATGAAAATATTACAGAATTGATCGGGAACACTCCGATTGTCAAATTGAACCGTCTTGTTCCTGAAGGAGCTGCAGATGTCTATGTCAAACTCGAAGCCTTCAATCCTGGATCATCTGTTAAAGACCGGATTGCTTTGAGCATGATTGAAAAAGCTGAAGCGGATGGCTTGATCAAACCAGGTGATACCATTGTCGAAGCAACTAGTGGGAACACAGGGATTGGCTTGTCATGGGTCGGCGCAGCTAAAGGCTACAAAGTTGTGATTGTCATGCCTGAAACCATGAGTGTGGAACGTCGTAAAATCATCCAAGCCTATGGAGCTGAACTCGTTTTGACTCCTGGAAGTGAAGGAATGAAAGGCGCTATCGCTAAAGCTGAAGCAATCGCTGCAGAAAGAAATGGCTTCCTTCCTCTTCAATTTGAAAACCCTGCTAACCCAGAGGTACATGAAAGAACAACAGGACAAGAAATCGTTGATGCCTTTGGAAAAGATGGTTTAGATGCTTTTGTCGCAGGTGTTGGTACTGGTGGTACTGTTTCTGGTATTTCTCATACTTTGAAAAAGAATAATCCTGCTGTCAAAGTCTATGCCGTTGAGGCCAATGAATCCGCAGTCCTTTCTGGCGAAAAACCTGGACCACATAAAATCCAAGGGATTTCAGCTGGTTTTATCCCAAATACTTTAGACACTAATGCATATGATGGTGTTCGTCGCGTATCTTCAGAAGAAGCTTTCGAACTTGCACGCGCTATCGGTGGAGCTGAAGGATTCTTAGTCGGTATCTCAAGCGCAGCTGCTATCTATGCTGCTATTGAAGTCGCAAAAGAATTGGGTAGCGGTAAAAAAGTTCTTGCTCTTGCACCAGATAATGGAGAACGTTATCTTTCTACTACCCTTTACGAATTTGAATAATTCTCTATATCAAAAAAACTTCGATAGGTTTCATCAACCTATCGAAGTTTTTATTTCTTTTCTTGTTTGCTAAAGAATACCTTTCCTTCTTTAACCCAGGTCGGCATCTGTTGAGCTAAGGGCGCAAAACCACTCTTGTAGCGGTCATTTGAAAAACGATGGTGTCGAATGCTTCGTTGTGGTGTTTCTTCTAGTGTTCTCAGAGAGAGGCTAGCTTTCTTAGAATATTCATCAACATCGATGACTTGGACAAAGACCTTCTCCCCAATCGACAGAATATCCTGAATATTACTTACATAACCACTTCTAATCTCTGAGATATGAATCAAGCCCGTCACACCCGACTCTAGTTCGACAAAGGCGCCGTAAGGTTGAATTCCTGTGATGGTTCCTTCTAACTTATCTCCAATTTTCATATTAGTCCTCAATTTCGATGGTTTCAATCACGACATCTTCTACTGGCTTATCCATCATCCCTGTCTCAACAGCCGCGATCTCATCCAACACAGCAAAAGAAGCTTCATCCATCAATTGACCAAATACTGTATGACGTTGATCTAGGTGAGGAGTTCCCCCTTCTGTCGTATAGATTTCTGCGATTTTTTCAGGCCAGCCACCGCGGACCAATTCCTTTTTCGAATATGGAAGATGTTGATTTTGTACAATAAAGAATTGGCTGCCATTTGTGTTTGGTCCAGCATTTGCCATCGAAAGGGCTCCGCGAATATTGTACAATTCTTTTGAAAACTCGTCTTCGAAGCTCTCCCCATAGATGGATTCACCACCCATACCTGTGCCTGTTGGATCTCCCCCTTGGATCATAAAATCTTTAATAATCCGATGGAAAATGACACCATCATAATAACCAGACTTTGCAAGAGCTACAAAGTTTGCAACTGTTTTTGGCGCTTGATCCGGGAACAATTGAATGTTCATCTCACCGTGATTGGTTTTGATCACAGCGACAGGACCGTCAACCGTAGCAAGTTCTAACTGTGGTAATGTCAATTCTTTTTCAACCATATTTAACTCCTCTAAGGCATAGAATATGCCATCTTCTTCTAAATTCTTAGTGATATAATCAGCTTTTTCTTGTAACTCTGGAGCAGATTTTCTCATTGCGATACTAATTCCAGCGTAATCAAACAGTTCTAGATCATTTAATCCATCCCCAAATACTAAAACATTCTCTGGCTTCAAGCCCAAATGATTTACAAGATGAGAAACTCCTGAAGCTTTTGAAGCTTCAAAGCGAACAACATCTGATGAATGGGGATGCCACGAAACTAGGCGCAAGTTCTCTTGCAAAGAAGGGGGCAACTCTAGTTCACTATCCTGTTCATCAAAGGTCCACATTTGGAAAATAGGTTCTTTCAAATGCAGATCTGGATCTACTGGTAAGTATGGATAAATGATGTCAATAGCATCACTGATCAAGGGTGTCCGATTAGACAGGGCAGCTTGATGACTAGCTACTAACCCATAATCAATCTCGGATTCTTTGGCCCAATCCACAAAAGAAGAAACGATTGCTTCATTGATTGGTGATTGGTAGATCACAGTTCCTTTTGTATCTTCTATATAGGCACCGTTTAAGGTTACTAAAAAATCAGGCTTTAAGTCCATGATTTCAGGAACAACCCCAAAAATCCCTCTGCCGGTTGCAATCCCAGTTTGGATTCCTTTTTCTTTCAACTGATGAAAGACTTCTTTGACAGATTCTGGAATCAATCCAGTTTCTTTTGCACGTAATGTATCATCAATATCAAAAAAGACGATTTTAACTTTTTTGGCTTTATAACGTAATTTTGCGTCCACTTGTCTCCCCCCTTATGATCATGCTCTATTATAGCATGTTTCCTTTTAAAAATCTTCTTGATTCACCAGATGGTGTCGGAAGGCATAGACGACTGCTTGCGTCCGATCACTGACTTCCAATTTGGATAAGATGTTGGAGACATGGGTCTTCACTGTTTTTAAAGAAATGAAGAGTTCATCTGCTATTCGTTGATTTTCATAGCCTTTTGTTAATAGAGCCAGAATATCTCGTTCTCTAGCTGTCAAATCATCATGCAATTCAGCATGGTTCTTTCGTGACTCAACTTTTTGACTAACTTCTGTCTCAATCGCAAATTCTCCCTTTGCAACCTTCCGGACAGCCTGTAAGATCTCAGTTGCTGACGAGGTCTTTAAAATATACCCTTTTGCACCGGCATCTAAGACAGGGTAAATCTTTTCGTTATCTAAATAAGACGTCAAAATGACAATTTTAGCTTCCGGCCACTCTTTTAGGATGGCTAGAGTCGCATCGATTCCATTTAGCTCTGGCATCACAATATCCATGATGATGACGTCTGGTCTTTCTTTCAGCGCCAACTCCACCCCTTCTTGCCCATTTTTCGCCTCTAAGACTTGCTCAATATCGGTTTGCATGGACAAAAAGCTTTTCAATCCCAACCGGACCATTTCATGGTCGTCTACTAATAATACTTTCATACAGTTTCCTTTTCATTTTTATCTTTTACAAGGAGGGGAACGCGAATATCCACAGCCACTCCCTTTTGAGGACTCGTTCTTATTTTAATGGTTCCCGCCATGTCCTCTACACGTTCTTGAATATTTTTCAACCCATAACTCAATCGTTCCAATTTTTCCTGCTCAAAGCCGATTCCATCATCTACCATCCGTAAATGAAGTTGTTTTCCTTCCTGATGCAAAAAGACATCCATTTGTTGAGCTCTAGCGTGTTTCATGGTATTGCTGACAATTTCTTGGACGATCCGAAATAGATGTTCTTCCATTTCTTTTGGAATGCTCACGTCATTATGATGGAAGACAACTGTTAGGTTACTCTTTTCCTTCAATTCTCTAAAAATCATCTCCATACCTTCTACCAAACTTTTTCCTTCCAATTCTGTAGGACGAAGATGTAGGAGCAAGACGCGTAAATCATTTTGGGCTGTACCTAGAATATCTGACACACCATTGAGTTGCTGCTGGATCTGACTTTTCTCTAACTCAAGGGCCTGTGCTGCCACGCCAGACAAAATCATATTGGCTGCAAACAATTCTTGACTAACCGTGTCATGTAGATCACGCGCAATTCTCTTACGCTCGATTTCCACAATTTCTTCCTCATTTCGCATCACACGATTTTCACTTTTTTGTAAATTTTCTTCTAGTCGAAGCAATTTGCTGTCCAATAAATCTAACTGTCGATTCAATTCTTTGGGGGCAATTTCTTTTCGCTGTGAAGCAGTCAGGATAGATGCTACCTTTTGTTGTACTGCATGAACCGTTACAAATTGCGTGATTTTAATAATTAAGACAACCAAAGCCGTCAATGCAAGCGTCAGACTAAAAACCAAAAATAGGAATGACTGAAGCAAGGAAAGGTCTGAGAGAAGTTTGCCCCACTGAAAACCAACAAAATGGAAAATGGTATGACAAATGACCGCAACCACCATTAGGGAATAGAAATACAATAGGAGATAGTCTAATTTCTTCATGCGCGAATCACCTCAACATCCCCAACAATACCAACTAACACAATTTTTATAGAACGGTGCGATCTCCGATAATGTGCCGTTTCAATGTCTATGGTTTCATTTCTCATTTTACGGACAGGAAGTTCCAAAAACTTCAGATCTCCATACAGGGTGTTAATTTGTAAATGCAACTCCAAATCAATCGGTAAGATAATTTTTGTATTTCCAAACCCTTTCCGTATGATCACTACATTGTCCCAATTGCAAATGGCTACCTCCTCTAAATGGAGGGTGTCATTCCCAAAAATTCGGATCACATTCAGATCTCGATACCCTCGACTTTGCTTTGAAAAATGTTGTAAATCACCAATCCATCGAGTTTTTTCCTGACGAATTTTCGTATCCTCTTCAACATCAAACACAACTGCTTCATTTTCCTTATACATATAAGGGTAGGCGATCAATAAACCATAAACCACCGCAAATAAAATGGCTGCAATCACAAAAGGATTCAGCATCACGATAAAAAACAAGAGCACACTCAGCGCGATTAATAGAAAATTTGCTTTTTGTTTGCCAAAATAGTAATACAAAAGGAGCAAAAAGAGAACCATCAAGACAACAAATCTGGAAAAATCGATTGATAAAATGGTGATCGCTGCTAATGTTAACAAAACGGCTTCAACGAAAATAAAAATTTGTATTTTCCACATAGTCTACCTCATCTTTTCCTATTTTATCAAATTTTTCCTCATTTGACTTCCGTCTGTGGTTGGATAATACGAAGAGCAAAAAACACCCAAAAGATAGAAATCCTTTGGGTGTCCTTGGTATCGGAATGAATTGTTATTAAATAAGTTCTTTCCGATAACGGTTGTCTAGAGGCATTATTTATACATGAATGCCCAGTAATAGTTACCGTCGCCATTGATGACTGCTGCTACCGCACCTTCTGTGGCATTTGGATCGAGCATTAATTCTCTCAATCCACTGTTATACCATTTCGTTGCGACTGTTGTTGCATTGTCTTCACGGCGAGCTACAAAACCTGTGCTATCGTACTGACGTGAAATAGTATGGGCTTTTGGTAAGGCACGTGAGTTGTAGACATCATCTGACCAAGTCAATTCTTTTAAGCCTTGTGCTTTTCGCAATTCGTTAATCTTAGCAAAGGCTTCTTTCGCTTTATCTAACTCGATATAGTTTGTATTGTCTGTTGCTTCTACACGATAAACGAATTTCACATAGCCAAACTCAACATCTTTGTAGTTCTTGTCATCTACTCCACTCTTCAAGTTAGCGATTAAAACATAGTCTTTAGCCCATGGGTTTTCTTTAGATTGCTCAAAGAGTTCTGGGTCCTCGATTTCCCATTCTACTTTGGCATCCCAGCCAGCATTGTCAATAAATTTAGGATTCATTTTCTTAATGACATAGTCCTTAAATTCATCCACATTCTTAAATGGAAGAGCTTGACCTGCTTTAGCTGTTTCTACAAGGTTTGTAGAGTAGAGCTTCACGCTTGAGTCTCGATCGCTATAGGCATATTCATCATCTTTGGCATCTTCGTGGAATTTTGGATCGATTTCAGGATCTTTCGGATCTGTCATTCCATAAAGTTTCCATTTATCTCCATTCCATTTCCAATAAGCAGAGTAACCAGTTGCTTCCGTATCAGAAGGAACGTAGTAATAGTGAGTCGACCCGTCAAAGTAGTAGTTCTTATCTCGACGCAAAGCTGCTGATCCAGGTTTGCCAGGAGGATAGACTATCTTTGGTGCTCGTCCATTTGGAGCCCATGGAAGATGTTCTAATCCTTCTGCTGGTGTCTCAACGTATGGAGGAATTTGGTTTTCACTAGGCTGATCTGTTGATACCAAACCATCATTTCCAGGCACTTCAGGTTGCACCGGTTCTTCTGGTTTTGGTTCACTTGGATTTTCTGGGGTTGGTGCGAAAGGATCAAACTCTCCATCTGCTCCTACAAATGGAGGATTTTCTGGGAAGATCAAGTTCCCGTGATCTTCTGGTGTAGATGGTTCTGATGGGTTGACTGGTTGATCGGGTTTATCGCTTGGATCTGGCTCGTCGGGTGTTGGAGTTGGATCCGGAGTCGGTGTTGGAGTTGGATCTGGAGTATCAGGATTTTCCGTCGAATTCTTCACAAATACCCATTTACCATTTTTATAGTAGTAATAATCCCCATTATCTAATACATAATAATGGTAGCCATTTTCATATACATAATGAGGGTCATTGGCAAGGTTATTAGTAGAGTTATTCCGATTAGTTAAAGGCTTCCACTCACCATTGCGGTAGATCCGGTAAGTCCCATCACTCATCCGATAATAATGATTGCCATTCCAATAAATGTAGTTTACATCATTTTCCAAGGAATAACCATAGTTCCAACCATTATAGCCATAATAATTATTCCAGCTAGGATAACCATAGTTATAGCCATAATAATAGTTCCAATTTGGATATCCATAGCCATAACTATAGGTCCATGAATTATAGCCATTATAACCGTTCCAATTATTGTAACCATAGTTATAATAGTTTGAACGATAAGGGGAGGTATTCCATCCTCTATTTTCTGCAGCTACTTTTGTTGCTATAAATGCCGGGACAATCATAGCTGTTGCTAAGATTGCTCGACTAACCACGCTATATTTTCTGTCCATTTAAATAATCTCCATTGGGAAAGTATAGGCGAAAGATACATCAACTATGTGCACATATTTCAAAAGTCATTCTACCTCCCTGTTTCTCAGTTCACGATAGTTATCTCCACTAGTTGTCAAGGCCTATTCAACTAGCAGAAAAAAATCTATTCGTTTACCAATTTCCTATCAAAGCAGGTCTGAACGACTTTTTACTCTTTGATCTCCTTTCACGCAGATTATAGCATGTGGGCTAAAACAAAGGCAAATAATTTGATATTCAATCTATTTTCAACTTCAAATCACCTTATGTTTAATTGACTATTTTATTTTACCGGACTTGAAACCCCTTGTTTGTTAAGGAGTTCACATAATCTATTCATCTGTAGAAAAATAGTTTCTTGAAGCGACCTCAAAGTTTTTCCCTCGACAGGGAAATAAAAAAATCACGACATAGCAACAAAAAAATACAAAAAGACTCAGAAATCCATCTGAGTCTTAGACTGATTTATGAATCTCCACCAGTTGCACTACTGCTAGAACTTTCTGTATCTGATCGTTCAACAGAAGATGAACTAGATGTATCTGAACTTGATGATGCTTTCGTACTTGAAGAAGCTGTCACTTTAGGCTCATATACCGTTAAAACAATTCGTGTTCGGTTAATATCCACCGTACTCGAAACTTCTGGAGTTTGACTAACAATTTGACCGGCAGAAACAACTACCCCGTCAGGGAGATGTTCTGTTTTTCTTAATTCGATATTGGCTTCTTTAATACCATAGATCTCAATCAAATTACTTCTAGCAAAATCGTAAGTTGATCCAACATAGTTTGGCATTTCAATTGAAGTCGTTTCTTTCGCTACTTTCAAAACAATCTTTGTTTTTGAATTCAGAGAATATTGCTCTCCTGGAGCTGGGGTTTGTTCAAGAACTGTCCCTGCAGCATAATCGAAGGTCTCAACTTCTTCAATCGTGATCATTTTGCTTGATACTTTATAAGTATTTTTCAGATCTTCCTCTGCTTTAGCTCGTGTTTCTCCTACATAGTTTGGCATTTCAAAACTATTTGGACCTTTTGAAACAATCAAATCAATGCGACTTTGTTCTTTCTTTTGAGCACCTGCATTTGGATTGGTCCGAATGACGTAGCCTTCTGCAACCGAATCACTGTACTCTTCTTTCTCTTCACCGACTTGAAGGTCTTGTCCCTCAATAACCGCTCTAGCTTCGGCAATGGTTTTGCCGGAAACATCTGGAACTGTTTTATTGGCTGGGCTCATATACAACAAGAAAGTAAAGGCTGCAAGAACTAGGGCAATGGCAACAAACAAGACCTTGTAGCGCGCCCGCAAGCGTCTTCTTGGCTTTTTACTTGGTGCCATTGTCTGCTGGTCAGATAATGGTCGATTAGGATCTACCGAACTGATTTCACTGCGTACCTCAGAGATTGGAACAGGAGCCGTCTTTGGAGTTGGACTCACTTTTGGAAGAGTCTTTGTATCAGCTTTCGATTGATCTTCAAAAATCAGTTTTTTCTCATTTCTTCTCTCGTAGGACAAGCAACTTGAAAGATCCACATACATCTCAGCCACTGATTTATAGCGATCCGTCAGTTTTTTAGCTGTCGCTTTGATCACCACATTTTCTAAAGCTTGTGGAACATTCTTATTCTCTTCCCGAATAGATGGGAGTGGCTTTTGAAAATGCTGCAAAGCAATTGTAACTGCACTATCTCCATCATAAGGAATGTGTCCTGTCAACATCTCATAGAAAATAATCCCCATCGCGTAGATGTCACTTTGCACCGTAGCTTTTGATCCACGCGCCTGCTCAGGGGACAAATAATGAACCGACCCCAACATCGAGTTGGTCTGGGTCAAGCTAGTCTCTGCGAAGGCCACTGCAATCCCAAAGTCTGAAACTTTTGCTGTTCCATCTGGTGTCAAGAGGACATTCTGTGGTTTTAAATCTCTATGGATAATGCCACACGTATGGGCAAGACGCATAGCTAGAAGGATCTGCCCCATCAAACGAACAGCTTCTTCATTTGATAAAGGAGCATTTTCTTTGATATAGCGTTTCAAGTCTAAACCTGCAACATATTCCATTGCAAGGTATTGTTGTCCTTCTTCTTCGCCAATGTCTGTAATCCGAACGATATTTGGATGGTCCAGCTCTGCCATCGCCTTTGCTTCACGCTGAAAACGCGCAACCGCAATGGGATCCGTCTGGTAATTCGTACGCAGTACCTTGACTGCAACTTCTTCCCCATCTAAAATCAAATCACGCGCAAGATAAACATCTGCCATCCCGCCGCGTCCAATTTGTTGGATGATTTTATATCGCCCGGCAAAAATTTTGCCGATTTGAATCATGCTGCGTCCTCCTCAGTAAAGTGGAGCAGTACAACAGTGATATTATCCAAGCCTCCAGCATTATTGGCAAAACGAATCAAGGTTTGAGCTTTTTCTTCCAGTGAAACATCACTCAAGACAATGTCTCTGATTTCATCTGGGCCAATCATATTGGTTAAACCGTCACTATTGATCAAAATATAATCATCTGCTTCAACCGTCACCAAACCATAATCCGGCTCTAACTCATCTTTTTGGCCAATGGACTGAGTGATGATGTTACGTTGAGGATGATGGGCTGCTTCTTCCTCTGTGATTTGACCTGCTCGCAAAAGAGCATTTACAAGAGAATGATCACTGGTCAACTGCTGGTATTCGCCCTGACGAATGAGGCCAATCCGCGAATCTCCAACATGGGCATAAATCACTTGTCCTTCTACAAAAGCCAAAGCTTCCAGTGTCGTTCCCATTCCTTTGTGCTCATCATCTTGCCCAGCTAAATGGATCCGACGGTTCACAGCTTCTAAATGTTCTGCAAACCATTCCCGTACTTGATTAACCGTCTCGATCTCAGAAGAAACCCAAGCCGCACCTAGGTCTGTGACTGCCATTTCACTAGCAATATTTCCGGCACGGTGTCCTCCCATACCATCAGCAAGAAAAACCATCGGTTTTCCTGCCTTGTTTGTATATTGATTTGCATAGTCTTGGTTATTTGTCCGTCTTTGACCTACATCGGTTAAGATCGTCATATCCATACTGTCAGTTTCCTCCTGATATTATGAGATTCTCTTAAAACGACTGATAAAGAAGCCGTCGCTTCCATATAATTCGGGTGTAATAAGGATACAATCATTTTTAAGAATATCTTTTCTTTCGTGATCCAATGGGACTTGTTCGAAATTTGGATGGTTTTTCAAAAATTGGTCCACCACTTCAAAATTCTCTTTGCCCATAATTGTACACGTACTGTACACTATTATACCACCTTTACGCACACTTTGACAAACACTATCCAGGATTGCCAATTGAATAGCTTGTAAAGATACAAAATCTGCACTCTCTTTATTGTACTTGATATCAGGCTTTCTCCGTATCAAACCAATCCCTGAACAAGGCGCATCCACCAAAATTTTATCGAAAGCATCAGGTCCAAATGTTTCAAAGACTTTTGTCGCATCTAACTTCTTTGTCAAAATTTTGTCCGCAACATGGAGCCGATTAGCATTTTCTTGAATCAATTTGAGCTTATGGTCATAGAGATCCAAGGCTGTGACTTTCCCAGTTGTGAGATAAGAAGCCAGGTGGGTCGTCTTTCCACCTGGCGCCGCACAGGCATCTAAAACCCACTCATCTCCTTGCAAATCTAAAGCTGGTGCCACCAATTGGCTGGACTCGTCTTGAATAGTAATAGATCGGAAGAGCGTCGTGTAGGGAAAGAGTGTAGATCTCGGTGGTCGCC
>ENA-OVGM01002426-OVGM01002426.1-human-gut-metagenome-genome-assembly--contig:-NODE-2426-length-12312-cov-4.908542_pt1 | contig 12312 bp, 3 predicted proteins | sample MGYA00237773_ERZ505425 | MGnify/ENA primary metagenome ERZ505425 (study PRJEB26158, sample SAMN06016407) | human gut metagenome | biome: human gut; feature: ankylosing spondylitis patient; material... | reverse complement strand
TTATTTTATGCAAAACAGATCAGTGGTTTAAATTTCAGGAAAAGATTATTATAAATATTGATATGTACTAAAATACTTACGTGAAAAGTTTTATTGGTTGTCATGAAGTCCTAGCTGCAAATCACAACTCGTTTTTTATATTGATTAAAAATTAGAGAAAATACTTGCCTAAAGATTAAAAAAAGGATATGATAGACTTCGGAAGAAGGTTAATAAATGTATAGAGTGCGTGTTTTTTCAATAACGTCTTCGTTTTTTTGACGTGCCTTGGGGTACAAGGATTAACATATAGGAAGATTTTGAATGAAACAAGCAAATCATGTTTTTGAAAAAGTGACAAAATACGGCATTCGTAAGTTGTCGGTAGGTGTAGGACCAGTTGCTATCGGGACATTCTTGTTAGCAGGTGGTTTTTTCGTGTCTAAACCAGTCTCTGCAGATCAGGTTACTAAGGATGCAACGGTACACATGGCCTATGTCGCTGAAAATGAATTAACAGCTGAAGAGCAACAGCAAGTGGTCCATGCTATTCCTGAGGACTACCAGAATGAAGATACTTTTTATTTGGTCTACAAACGTAAGGGTGCTACGCAAACTAGTCTTCCTCAGACAGGAAGTTCTGACTGGGTAGCGTCAGGTTTAGGACTAGCAACGGCGACTATGGCTGTGTTGCTGTTTTCAAAAAAACATCGTAAAAAAATTATTGGTTTGGTCTTGATTGGGGCCGCAGGGCAAAGTCTCCTTGTGCCAATAGAGGTTCTTGCCTTGCAAAACAAGGAGTTGCAGGCCTATAATCAGACCCTTGCTGTTGCAGACGAGGCGGACCTAGCTAAAGGTGTTATTGCAATTGATGGTTATGAGTATGTCGGTTATCTGCGTTACTCAGCTAAGCCAGAGCTTGAACAACCTTTGGAGAATACTTTGCAGGGGCTTGAGTCTTCAATAAAAGAAGAGACTACAGTAAATCAGGGTACAGCTGATAAGGATAGTGAGGGAATCAGTTGGAAAAAGGGAACTCAGGAGTCAGGTCACGAAGGCGAAGCTGTGGTTCAACCTGCTAATCCAGAGTATACCGGACCAATTAGTGCCAATGGTACGCAAGAATCAGGTCACGAAGGTGAAGCTCTTGTTCAGCCCGTAGCCCCAGAGTATACCGGACCAATCAGTGCCAATGGCACCCAGGAAGTTGGTCACGAGGGTGAAGCTGTAGTTCAGCCTGTCAATCCAGAGTACACCGGTTCAATCAATAGCGACACTACCAGTGCCAAAGGCACACAAGAACCAGGTCACGAAGGCGAAACTCTTGTTCAACCTGTCGCCCCAGAATATACCGGCCCAATCAGTGCCAATGGAACGCAAGAGGTTGGTCACGAAGGCGAGGCTCTAGTTCAACCCGCCACTCCAGAGTACACCGGTTCAATCAATAGCGATACTACAAGTACCAATGGTACGCAAGAAGTTGGTCACGAAGGTGAAGCTGTGGTTCAGCCTGTCAATCCAGCGTACACCGGTTCAATCAATAGCGACACTACCAGTGCCAAAGGAACACAAGAATCAGGCCACGAAGGTGAGGCCCTTGTTCAACCTGAGAATCCTGTTCATACCCCAGTTGTCGGTAGTATCACAGAGACTGAAACGCAAGCCATCGATTATCCTATTGAAGTGATTACGGATGATAACAAATATGTGGATGAAGAAGTTGTTGAACAAGAGGGTAAAAAAGGTAGCCAAGAAATCCAGAAAATTTACCAAACCATTGATGGTGTCAAGGTTGGTGAGCCGACTATTGTGTCAGGTAAGGTTATTGAGGTGCCACAACCTAGAAAAATCCGTCGTGGAAGCAAGCCTCTAGATGGCACAACGACCGAAGAATCTATTGTAGAGCTTCCATTTAAAGAGATTGTCCAAGAAGATGATAGTCTTGAAAAGGGCACTTTAAAGGTTGTTCAAGAAGGTCAAAAAGGTCAAAACAAAATCACCAAAGTCTATAAGACCTATAAAGGGAATAAGACGTCTGAGGCACCAACTGTCACTGAAACCGTGCTAGTTCCTGTTCAAGATCGTATCGTTCACAAAGGGACCAAGGTATCTGAAAAACCAGTGCTTACGCTGACACAGATTGACAAGGATGACTTGGGTCGAAGTGCTAAACTTAGCTACAACTTGACTAATCCAGGTTCAGCAACTATCACGACTATTAAAGCGGTCCTTAAGCAAGATGGACAGGTTGTTCAAACGCTTGATATTCCTAGCACGACCTTGACTGCTGACCTAACAAACTTAGACTATTACAAGCCATATACCCTCACAACAACCATGACCTATGATCGTGGCAATGGTGAGGAGAATCAGGTTTTGGCAGACCAAACTCTCCAACTGGATCTCAAGAAGGTTGAGCTTAAAGATTTTGCACGTACAGATTTGATCAAGTATGACAATCAAACAGAAGTGGATGAGACTCGTCTGACAGCTGTGCCTCAAGATCTCACGAATTACTACTTGAAACTGACTTCTGCGGATCAAAAGACGACTTACTTGGCAGTGAAAGCCATCGAAGAAACAACAGTTGATGGCAAGGCGGTTTATAAGGTAACTGCAGAAGCGGACAATTTGGTACAACGTGATGCCCAAAACCATTTTGCACAAACCTATAGCTATTACATTGAGAAACCTAAGGCTAGCCAAGCCAATGTCTACTATGATTTTGCTGAGTTGGTCAATGCCATTCAAGCAAATCCATCAGGTGAATTTAGACTTGGTCAAAGCATGAGTGCTCGTCACGTCGTTCCAAACGGCAAATCATACATCACGACAGAATTTACTGGTAAGTTGCTCAGTGATGGTGACAAACGCTTTGCCATCTATGATTTAGAGCATCCATTGTTTAATGTTATCAATGGCGGAACTATCAAGAACATCAACTTTGAAAATGTAGACATCAATCGCCCTGATCAAAATCAAATCGCGACACTTGGATTTAACCTTAAAAACAAAGGTCTGATTGAAGATGTTAAGGTGACTGGTTCGGTTACTGGTAACAATGACGTGGCAGGTATTGTCAATAAGATTGATGAAGATGGCAAAATTGAGAATGTCGCCTTTGTCGGTAAGATTAACTCTGTCGGTAATAACTCGACAGTTGGTGGGATTGCTGGTTCAAACTACATGGGATTCGTCAACAGAGCCTATGTCGATGCGACTATTACAGCTCAAAATGCCAATGCAAGTATGCTGGTGCCATTTGTTACCTACATGCTCAACAGCTGGAAGTCAGGAACTAAGGCCAAGGTGACTAACTCAGTAGCAAAGGGTGTTCTTGATGTTAAAAACACACGAAATGTCGGTGGTATTGTCGCTAAGACTTGGCCATACGGTGCTGTTCAAGACAACGTGACCTATGCCAAGGTTATCAAGGGCCAAGAAATCTTTGCTTCGAATGATGTTAATGATGAAGATGGTGGTCCATACATCAAAGATCTCTTTGGTGTTGTCGGCTATAGCTCGGCCGAAGATGGTACTGGTAAAGATACTAAGAGTCCTAAAAAACTCAAACATTTGACCAAGGAAGAAGCTGACAAGCGTGTTGAAGGTTACAAGATTACAGCTGATACATTTGTCAGCGAGCCATACGCGTTGAACACCCTTAACAACGTTTCTAGTCAAGCAGATTTTGCCAATATTCAAGACTATAATCCAGCATACAAACAGGCTTACAAGAATATTGAGAAATTCCAGCCATTCTATAACAAGGATTATATTGTCTATCAAGCAAACAAACTGGCTAAAGACCATAACTTGAATACCAAAGAAGTGCTCTCAGTAACTCCAATGAATGACAGTAATTTTGTTACAGACTTAAGCGATGCTAATAAGATTATTGTTCATTATGCTGATGGAAGCAAAGACTACTTCAAGCTTTCAGAGAGTTCAGAAGGGTTGAGCAATGTTAAGGAGTACACTGTCACTGATTTGGGTATCAAGTACACTCCAAATATCGTTCAGAAAGACCACTCAAGCCTTATCAATGGCATCGTTAATATCCTTAAACCGATTGAGTTGCAGTCTGATCCGATTTACCAAAAACTTGGTCGTACCGGTCCAAACAAGGTCAATGCTATCAAGAACCTCTTCTTGGAAGAAAGCTTTGAGGCTGTTAAGGCTAATTTGACGAACCTTGTGACTAAGCTGGTTCAAAATGAAGATCACCAGCTTAACCAATCACCAGCTGCCCAACAAATGATTCTTGACAAGGTCGAGAAAAATAAAGCAGCCCTCTTGCTAGGTTTGACCTACTTGAATCGTTATTACGGTGTGAAGTTTGATGATGTTAATATCAAAGAAATCATGCTCTTCAAACCAGATTTCTATGGTAAAAATGTGGATGTCCTTGACCGTTTGATTGAGATTGGCTCTAAGGAAAATAATATCAGTGGTTCAAGAACCTACGATGCCTTTGGTGAAGTTCTCGCTAAGAGTACCCTTTCTAGTGATCTTACCGACTTCCTCAACTACAACCGAAAACTCTTTACCACTATCGACAATATGAATGATTGGTTCATCGATGCCGCTAAGGATAAGGTCTACGTTGTAGAGAAGGCGTCTCAAAATGAAGGTGTCGGTGAGCACAAGTATCGTGTTTATGACAACCTCAGTCGTGGTCTCCACCGCAAGATGATTTTGCCATTGTTGAACCTTGATAAGACAGAGATGTTCTTGATTTCTACCTATGACACCATGTCTTATGGAACAGCTAACAAGTACAACACAACTCTAGAGAAGTTGAAACCTGAGATTGATCTAGCGGCTCAACGTCAGATTAACTATCTTGATTTCTGGCAAAGATTGGCTGCAGATAATGTTAAAAACAAATTGTTCAAAGACATTGTCAATCCAATCTGGGAAGGTTTCTATGTCTGGGGTCATGGTTGGCCAGGTTGGCCAGAGCGCTACGGCCAATTTAAGAACAGTACGGAAGTCTATGCGCCAATCCGTGAAATCTATGGACCAGTCGGTGAGTACTACGGTGATAACGGAGCTATGGCTGGTGCCTATGCTGCCATCTACGACAATCCATATGATAATCGTGCCAAGGTTACCTTCGTTATGTCTAACATGATTAGTGAGTACGGTGCATCAGCCTTCACTCATGAAACAACCCATATCAATGACCGTATTGCCTACTTTGGAGGTTTTGGTCGTCGTGAAGGAACAGACGTTGAAGCCTATGCCCAAGGAATGTTGCAATCACCAGCTACTCAAGGTCACCAAGGTGAATACGGTGCCTTAGGCCTTAACATGACCTTTGAAAGAGCCAACGATGGTAACCAGTGGTACAACACCAATCCAAACAAGTTGAACTCTCGTGAGGCCATCGACCGTTACATGAAGGGCTACAACGATACCCTTATGCTTCTTGATTCATTGGAAGGAGAAGCAGTTCTCAGTCAAGGCAAGCAAGAGCTCAATAACGCATGGTTCAAGAAGGTAGATAAACAGCTACGAGGCAATAGTAAAAACCAATACGACAAGGTGCGTGCTCTAAGTGATAGCGAAAAGGCTATTAGCTTGACCTCTATTGATGACCTTGTGGATAATAACTTCATGACCAATCGAGGACCTGGCAATGGTGTTTATAAACCTGAGGACTTCTCTTCTGCCTATGTCAATGTGCCTATGATGTCTGCTATTTATGGTGGTAATACCAGTGAGGGCTCTCCAGGTGCTATGTCCTTCAAGCACAATACCTTCAGACTCTGGGGTTACTACGGCTATGAAAAAGGCTTCCTAGGTTATGCGACCAACAAGTATAAACAAGAAGCAAAAGCGGCTGGTAAGAACACCCTTGGTGATGACTTTATCATTAACAAGATTTCTGATGGTCAGTTCAACTCCCTAGAAGACTTCAAGAAAGCTTACTTCAAAGAAGTCAAAGAAAAAGCGTCACATGGTTTGACGACAGTTACGATTGATGGCACATCAGTAAGCTCTTACGATGATTTGTTAGCCTTGTTTAAAGTGGTAGTTGCCAAAGACGCTGCAAGTCTTAAAACAGATAATAATGGCAATAAATCTGTATCTACAAGCCATACGACAAAACTCAAAGAAGCTGTCTATAAGAAACTCCTACAAGAGACAGATAGTTTCACAAGTTCTATTTTCAAATAATAGATGAAAGAATCCCTTTTGGTAAATGCCAAAGGGATTTTTGAATCTGTTGGGAATGCGGGTAGTAGGAGTCTCTATGTCAGTATTGGTAAGGGGTTGAAAGATCTGTGAGTTGAGTCGTTAAAAAATTTTTCTTTTTGAAGGGAGAGTATTTTGTATTTTAATAAATATCACCAAAACTAAAAAATAAGGTTAGAGTGACGAAGGTTTTTAATAAAAGGCACTTTGATATAAAAGTATTTTAAAAATTATAAAACTGACAAAATAGGGAATTGTGCTAAATAAAAGCACGAACGTTTTGAAGTTTCAAAGGACTTAGATAAAAGTTTTAAATTAATGTTTTTTAATAAAAGTTAAACTTTTACACGATTATTAGTATATATTTGACAATTTAATAATTATAGTATAAAATGGAAAACGTATATAAAGTAATTTGGATATTGAGGAAATTTATTATTATGAGAGATATGTTTAATAAACGCCAACGTTTTTCATTAAGAAAATACAGCTTTGGTGTAGCCTCTGTACTTTTGGGAGTTTCAATCTTCTCAAATGCACAGGGTGCCCAAGCTGATGAAACGGTAGCACCAACTACCGCAGGTATGGAAACAACTGCTGAGCCAGATGTAGTCGTGGAGCAATCAACGCCAACAACAGCATCAGTAGCGCCAGCAACAACAGAAAACGCACCAAGCTCAGTCTCTACTGTGGCCTTGGCTAGTGAACAGCCACAATCAGCAACTCAAGAAAGCCAGGCAACTTCAACAACTAGTCAAACAGCAACTAGTTCAGAAGCAGCTTCTCAGGCTGCATCGCAAGCGAGCTCTGAATCTGCAGCAGCGACTGCTTCATCTGTAGCTACTAGTGCACAAGCTCTTAGCTCAACAGCAGTAGCCGAAGCTCCTGCTGCTGGTCAAGTATCAGCACAAACAAGTGCAGCCGCTTCAGTTGCGACTGCAGCAGAAACTGCCAGCGCAGAGTCTACAACCAATGCTGTAAATAGCGTCCTTAAAGTAGCGACTAGTGAGTTGGCCGTGACAAGCAGTGAATTGAATGCTGCTGAAGCAAGCCTTAACTCTGAAAATCTCATCAACGCTATGGGGCTTGCAGTATCAAACCGTAGCCTTCGTACAGCTGATGCGGTTGCTGTTTTGACAAATGCTGGAGCAGGCTCAACAAACCCTGACTTGACAAACCTCGGCTACAAACTTGACTATTTACCAGGGCGTCAACAATACTTTGTTAACATTGACTACATCAACCACCTCAAAGTCGGTCGTGATAACCGTGGAGTAATGAGACCTTATGACTACATTACAAACGGTAATTACATGGTTGTCGTTAACTACGCTAACCTTGGTATTATTGACTATGTTGATGAAGCAGGAAACAAGATTCCTGGATCTTCAACCTACCGTATCAATAACTCAACTGAAACAATCACAGCAAACGGTAAGACTTACAATAAAATCTACGATGCTGGTGTAACAGAACTTCCACCAGTACCAGCAGGATACCGCATCAAGTATGCAACTGCTGACAAATCAAAAGCTAATGCTTACGTAGATGTCTTGAAGTCAGAACGTCAATACGACTATAACAACGGTGTTGCAACTATCCGTTCTGAACGTTCTTGGGACCGTAACCAAAGTCGTGTCGTTGACCTTGTTCAATTTGCTAACGGTTCACAAGGTTTGGATGCTTCAATTGATGCCAATGGTGGTGGTCAATACCTAGCTCCAGGATACCGTTACCACATTATCGTTGAAAAAGACACTAGAGATGTCACTAAAGCAACAAGTCAAACAGTGACTTACACTGGTGCTGATACGAAGACACCAGCTGCTAACACTCAAAATGACTTTAGCTTCAACGGTAAAGAAGATCCTACAACTAATACAACAACTTGGACTGAAACGACTCACACTTATGGAACAGTTAAGACTCCGGTTGTTACTGGTTACTATGCTGATAAAGCTGTAGCAGGTGGTAAGACAGTTACTCCAGATGCACCAAATGCAACAGACACAGTGACATACAAAGCCTTTGGTAAATTTATCGCTGTGGATGAAAATGGCAATCCAATCCCAGGTGTATCAACAACTGCCTACACTAACGATCCTAATGATGCGACTAAGATGATTGCCATCGACAAGACGCTTCCAAGCATTCCTGGCTACACTGTTAAAGTTATCCCTGCATCACCATCAAATCCAGGTGAAGACACTCGTGTCGTTTACGTAGCAATCGTTAACGATGTGACTAAGGCGACGAAGCAAACAGTTACATTCCAAGGTGCTGGCGATAAAACTCCAGCTGCAGATGTGAAATCTGACTATACCTTTGCAGGTAAGGATAACCAAGCGACTGGTAAGGTGACTTGGAATGAAACTAGCCACACTTACGGTACAGTTAAGGTTCCTGTTGTTAATGGTTACTTTGCAGATAAAGCGGTAGCAGGTGGTAAGACAGTAACTCCAGATGCTCCAGAAGCAACTGACACCGTAACTTATAAGGCCTTTGGTAAATTTGTCATTGTCGATGAAAATGGTAACCCAATTGCAGGTGTGTCAGATACTGCCTACATCAATGATCCTAACGATCCAACTAAGATGATTGCAGTCGACAAGAACTTGCCAACTATCCCAGGTTACACTGCTAAGGTAGTCCCTGCAACACCAGGTGACTTGTCTAGCGATACTAAGGTTGTTTACGTTAAGAACGATCAAAAAGCAAGTGTTACTTACCGTGATGAAACAAGCGGTTCAATCCTTGAAACAGTTGCTTTGGCTGGTAAGTCTGGCGAAGCGATTAACTACTCAACAGCTGAACGTATCAAACACTATCAAGACCTTGGCTATGCCCTTGTGACAGATGGTTACCCAGCTGGTGCAAGCTTTGACTTGGATAGCACAGTTGACCAAGCTTGGACAGTAAGCTTCAAACGTGTAGCACTTGACTTTAATCCAGACAATGCACACGAACCAGGAACTCCAATCTACCCTAACCAACCAAACGGTCCAAAATGGCCAGCTAAGGATGCTTACCTTAAAGATGTTACTTACACTGTTCACTATACAAGCAAGAACAGAAATGCTAAATTGCCAGCTGACAGTGTTCAAAAGGCACAATGGAAACGTTCATTGACCCTTGATTCTGTAACAGGTGACATTCTTACTGCAGGTGAATGGAAGGCTGATAAGACTAAGTTCGACCTCGTAATCACACCATTGGTTAACGGTTATTTCGCCGATAAAGGCCGTGTGGCTTCTCAAGATGTCACTATGGACAACAAGGTTGAAACTGTTACTTACACTAAATTTGGTAAGATTATTGCCGTTGACGAAAAAGGTAATCCAATCCCAGGTGTTGAAGCAGTTACTTACACAAATGATCCTAACGATCCAACTAAGGCTGCCATGACACTTGTTCCTGAAGTAAAGGGTTACAAGGCCGAGAAGACTGCTGTGACACCAAGCAACCCTGGTGCTGATACAAAGGTTATTTATAAGTTAACTAACGCAGAACCCGCTAAACCGACAACTAACAAAGACCTTGGTACTATCGTTGTCATCTACCGTGATGAATATGGCAACCAAATCAAGATGCCACTCGTTATCACTAACTCTGTTGGTTCTGAAGTTAACGTTCACGGTGACCGTTATATCTACCGTAATGGTGTGAAATACGAATTGATTCGTCAAGAAGGTAAATCTACAGACAAGATGACAAAAGGTCAAACAGTCGTGACCTATATCTATCGTAAGGTCGAAGATGGCTCAACACCTTCAAATGGCAATGGTGGTCAATCTGGAAGCTCAACTTCTAAAGCTATGAAAGCAACTTCAAATGGATCTAAGGGTTCTGGATCTAAAGGTTCTGGATCTGGATCAGCAGCTGATGGTGCTTCAGATGGTAAAGGTTCAGATAAGAAGAAATCTGGAAACAAAGATGGTAAGAAGGCAGATGGTTCTGATAAAGCTAAAGAAGGCGACGAACAATTGCCAGTAACAGGTGAATCAGATAACAACCTCGCAGCAATGGGTGTTGTTGTTATGGGACTTATGTCAGGACTTGCGGCTATGAATCGTCGTAAAAACCAAGACTAAGATTTCCACACCTTATCTCTCATAAATTCCAAAAATAAAATCTCTCTCGAGTGTTATTACTCGGGAGAGATTTTTTGGTCTTTGTAGATAAAACTCAGGAAAGCTCCAAATGTTTGTGAATCTTTTAAGCAGTATTTAGCTTGATAAGGTACAATAGAGTAAGACAAAACGAATGAGGAGACTGTCATGAAGTTTTTACATACGTCAGATTGGCATGTGGGGCGAACCCTCAATGGCTGGTCTTTGCTGGAGGAGCAGGAGTGGGCCTTTCAACAGATTGTGGATTTGGCTATTAGCGAAAAAGTGGATGGGGTTATCATTGCGGGAGACCTCTATGACCGTGCGGTGCCCCCTGTGGATGCCATTAAGCTTTTTAATAAGACCTTGGCCCGCTTAGTACTGGAGAAACAGATTCCTGTCTATGCTATCAGTGGTAATCATGATGGAGCTGAACGTTTGCATTTTGGACGAGACTTTTTTCAACCTCAGGGCCTTCATTTGAGCACACGTTTGGAGGAGGCTTTTGAGCCTATTGAGTTGGAGGATTGCCAGATTTTTCTGCTTCCCTTTATCGACCCTGTTGATGCCCGTATTTACTATAAGGATGATGAGGATAAGGAGATTCAGGGGATTGGTGATGCCTTGGCCTACATTCTTGAGGATATGGAAAAAGCTTTTGATCCCGACAAGGCCCATGTCTTGGTGACGCATTTTGCGGTTTCTAAGAAGGAGGACCAAGATGGTCAAAGTCTTCGAGAACTGATGTTGTCTGAAACCAGCAATACAGTGGGTGGTCTTACCAATGTGACCAGTGACCTTTTCAAGGCTTTCGATTATGTAGCCTTAGGGCATATCCATACGCGCTTTGCCAGTCCTACCAAGCGCGTGCAATATTCAGGTAGTCCAGTCGCCTTTAATGTCAAAGAAGCCAAACGTAAGGAAGAGAAGGGTGTCTATATTCTTGAATTGGATACGACTGGTAACTTGTCTCAGACCTTCCATCCTCTAGAGGTCAGACGGCCAATCGTGACCCTTCAGGAACCTTTTGAAACCTTGATGTCACCTGAATTTTATAAGGAGCAACCTTGTCAAAAGGCCTGGTTTGCCTTTGATATTCAATTGTCCAGCCGTAAGGAATTAGAGGGCATCAATGTGCGTGCCCGTCTGGAAGAAATTTATGGGACAGACATTGTAGAAATTACCTTCAGTCGTCTAGGTGATGTTAGGGAAGAAAACTTGACTGTTAATCATCACTTAAAAGATTTGGAAATGCAGTCGCCTCAGGAAATCGTATCTGATTTTTACCAGACAGTGACTGGGGGCGATGTCTTGTCTGAGAGACAGACTGCCCTTGTGGAAAGTATTTTTGAGGAGATTGGAAGGAGCCGACAATGAGACCAGTCCAGTTAGAATTGACCAATTTTGGACCTTATCGTAAGGAAGTCATCAATTTCACCCAGTTTGACCATGCTCCCCTCTTTTTGATTGGTGGTGACACAGGGGCTGGTAAGAGTACTCTCTTTGACGCTATGACAGTGGCTTTATTTGCGACGACCAGTGGTGATCGTAATGTTGAGGAGATGCGGTCGACCTTTGCTGGTCCAGAGGATGATTTGACCAAGGTGACTTTTTACTTCCAACAAGGCAACCACCTTTACCGCATTGAGCGAATTCTCCAGCAGGAGAGGGCCAAGCGAGGTGGTGGCACGACCATGCAAAAGGCGACGGCTTCTCTAGTCATTGTGGATAAGATTGGTGGTCAAGAAATTGAAAAACTAGGGGATAAAATCAAGGAAGTGAGTGACCAGATTGAGCAGATTTTGGGTCTCAATGCCGAGCAGTTCAAACAGATTATTCTCCTTCCGCAAAATGATTTCAGTCGTTTCTTGAAAGAAGATTCCAAGACCAAGACTCAAATTTTGAAGAAAATCTTTGGAACGGGTATTTTTGACCGTTTTCAAAAGAGCTTGGAAGAGCGTCTTCGTCAGAGCAATAAGGATATGGATAAGCGCCAAGCTCAGCTAGATGGCCATTTTGC
>ENA-OVGM01002423-OVGM01002423.1-human-gut-metagenome-genome-assembly--contig:-NODE-2423-length-12320-cov-25.092784_pt1 | contig 12320 bp, 10 predicted proteins | sample MGYA00237773_ERZ505425 | MGnify/ENA primary metagenome ERZ505425 (study PRJEB26158, sample SAMN06016407) | human gut metagenome | biome: human gut; feature: ankylosing spondylitis patient; material... | reverse complement strand
CTGATATGTTTGCACCGCTGGTAGCACAGCTGAAGGCAAATCCCAAGACGATCGTGTTCACCGAGGGCAATGACCCCCGCATTCTGGAGGCCGCAAGCAAGCTGCTGGCCGAGGGCGTGCTGAAGGTCGTTATGGTGGGCAACGAGGCAGAGTGCAAGGCTGCTGCCGCCGCCGGTAACTTTGATATTTCCGCTGCCGAGATCATCGACCCGGAGAACTACGCCGGTTTTGATGAGATGGTCAGCACCATGGTGGAGCTGCGCAAGGGCAAGCAGTCCGCTGAGGAGTGCACAGCCCTGCTGAAGAAATCCAACTACTTCGGCACCATGCTGGTGAAGATGGGCAAGGCAGACTGCCTGCTGGGCGGCGCTACCTACTCCACCGCCGACACCATCCGTCCCGCTCTGCAGCTGGTCAAGACCAAGAAGGGCGCACATCTGGTGAGCTCTTGCTTTATTCTGGACCGCGACTGCGGCGAAGAGGGCCTGAAGCGCATTGCCATGGGCGACTGCGCCGTCAACATTGATTACACCGATACCGTCGATAAGGCTACCGGCGAGGTCAAGATCTCTGCCGCTTCCAAGCTGGCAGAGGTGGCTGTGGAGACTGCCCGCACCGCAAAGCTGTTCGGCATCGACCCGAAGGTGGCTGTGCTGAGCTTCTCCACCAAGGGCTCCGGCAAGGGCGGCACCGTGGCACTGAGCCACGATGCTACCATCAAGGCACAGGAGATGGATCCCGAGCTGGCTGTGGACGGCGAGCTGCAGTTTGACGCAGCCGTTGCTCCCGAGGTCGCACAGGTCAAGTGCAAGGGCAGCAAGGTGGCTGGTCAGGCCAACACCTTCATCTTCCCCTGCATCGAGGCCGGCAACATCGGCTATAAGATCGCACAGCGTCTGGGCGGCTACGCTGCCTACGGCCCCATCCTGCAGGGCCTGAATGCTCCCATCAACGACCTGTCCCGCGGCTGCAACGCTGACGAGGTCTACAAGATGAGCCTGATCACTGCCTGCCAGTCCTGATCGTACCCATCTGAGCTGAATTGAACCTGAGGGCCCCGGAAGTGTCTGCGGATGCTTCCGGGGTCCTTTTTTGTCTCCCTCTTGAATTCTGCCTGCGTTTGTGGTACAATATTCAAGCACTCAGAAAAGTGCGTCGGACAGCGCCTGCGGCGTGGTTCGGCATACGGATGCGGGTCCTGTACGATGGAGCCGCTGTGAACCAGGTCAGGTGGGGAACCAAGCAGCCTTAAGCGGCGTGCTCTGTGCGTTTCAGACAGCCTGCATCCGTATGCCGAGCTACGCAGGGCGGGGACAAAACCCCGTCATGCGCTGTCCTTTTTTATTGCCGATTTTGTCCGGAAAGGGGAGTGCTGCTCATGTATCGAGCCCTGTACCGCAAGTGGAGACCCCAGCGGTTTGAAGATGTGGTGGGCCAGCGCGGCATCGTGACGGCCCTGCGCAATCAGATCGCCACCGGCCGTGTGGGCCACGCCTACCTGTTCACCGGCGTGCGCGGCACCGGCAAGACCACCTGTGCCAAGATCTTTGCCAAGGCGGTCAACTGCCTGCACCCGCAGAACGGCGACCCCTGCGGCGAATGCGAGATCTGCAAGGGCATCGACAACGGCAGCATTCTGGATGTGGTGGAGATGGACGCCGCATCCAACAACGGCGTGGACGATATCCGCGACCTGCGGGATGAGACTGCCTACACCCCCAGCGCCTGCCAGTATAAGGTATACATCATCGACGAGGTGCACATGCTGTCCACGGCGGCCTTCAATGCGCTGCTCAAGACGCTGGAAGAACCGCCGGCCCATGTCATTTTTATTCTGGCCACCACCGAGATCCAGAAGGTGCCGGCCACCATCCTGTCCCGCTGCCAGCGGTATGATTTTACCCGCATCGGGCCGGAGGACATCGCACAGCGGGTGGAGTATATCGCCGGGGAAGAGCACTTGGAACTGACCTCGGACGGCGCGGAGCTGATCGCCCGCCTGGCCGACGGTGCCCTGCGCGATGCGTTGTCCATTCTGGATACCTGCGCAGGCGTCACGGCAAAGATCGACGCGGACGTGGTGCGCCGCATGGCCGGTGTGACCGACCGCAGCTATTTGTTTCGCATCTCCGACGCGCTGGAAGCGCAGGACGGAGCCGCCGCACTGGCCCAGCTGGCCCAGCTGCGGCAGCAGTCGGTGGACGTTAAACGCCTGACCGAAGAACTCATCGCCCACTACCGCGCCCTGATGCTGGCGGCTTTGCCCGGCGGGCAGGCACTGCTCTCCGGTGTGTCACCGGAAGAGGAGGCGCAGTATCTGGAAAAAGGCCCGCAGCTGGGCCAGCGGGAGGCCATCCGGGCCATCCGCACCCTGGGCACGGCACTGGAGCACATGACCCGCGGCAGTGACCAGCGCATTGAGCTGGAACTGGCGCTGTTCAGCCTGTCGGAACCGCCGCAGCAGCGGCAGACCGTACCAGTGCAGGCAGCACCGGTCGCCCGTGCCGCACAGCCCGCTGCCGTGCAGCCGTTTGCTTCGGCTCCGGCGGTGCAGCCCTTTGTGAGCGCACCGGTACAGCAGGCTCCCGTACAGCAACCGGTCGTGGAATCTGCCCCGCTGCCGGCTCTGCCGCAGCCTGCGGCAGAGCCGGTGCAGTCCGCACCGGAACCGACACAGGAACCTGCATCTGTGCAGGTGCCCGTGCAGGCCGAAGAACTGCCGCCGCTTCCGGAGGAACCGCCCGTGCAGGGCGGGGAAGCGCTGCCCTGGGAGGAACCCTCCGCACCGGCACAGCCCGTGCCGCCGCCCCGCGAGGAATCGTCGCCTGCGCTGCAGACAACGGCCCCGGCCCCGAAGCAGGAAGCCGCTCCCGCACAGCCCAGACCGGCAGCGGGCAGTCTGGCCCCATACCCGGAGTGGGCACAGATCACCCAGAAGCTGCAGGAAGTGGACCCCATGCTGTACAGTTATCTGCGCAAATCCAAGGCGTACTTTGACGGTACCCGGGTGCTCATCGACGGCGGCAAGACCTTCCGCGATTTCATCCGGGCCAACAAGGACAGCCAGCGGCTGATCAAAAAGCTCATTTTGCAGGTGTCCGGCAAGGCGATCCCCATCGGCCCCTACGAGCCCAGAACCGCAGGGAAAACCGTGTCCAACGCGGAGCAGTCGCTCCACGCACTGGAAAAGCTGGGGCTGGATGTGTCCATTGAGGACACCGCCCGAAAACAGAAATAAGGCTTCCCCTTTTGGGGAAGGCTTTTCAACCGATAAGACAAAGGAGAACAAACTATGAAAGCAAGAATGCCCGCAGGCTTTGGCCGCCCCGATATGAACGCCCTGATGCGTCAGGCCCAGAAGATGCAGGAGGACATGAAGGCCAAGCAGGCCGAGCTGGAAGCCGCCGAGTACACCGGCAGTGCCTCCGGTGAAATGGTCACCGTGAAGATGAACGGCAAGCACGAGGTGCTGGCCATCACCATCAAGCCCGAAGCTGTGGACCCGGATGACATCGAGATGCTGGAAGATCTGGTGGCTGCTGCCGTCAACGCCACCGTCAAGCAGGTGGACGAGACCGCCGAGGCCGAGATGGGCAAGCTGACCGGCGGCATGAACATTCCGGGTCTCTGATCCGGCTGGAGGGAAGAACATGGGCTACAATGCTGCCCCGCTGGAAAAGCTGATTGAAGAGTTCGGCAAGTTTCCGGGCATCGGGCGCAAAGGCGCGACCCGCATGGCCTATCAGGTGTTGAGCATGTCCGATGAGGACGCGGCGGCCCTGGCTTCGGCCATCCAGAACGCGCACACCAAGCTCCACCGCTGCCGCATCTGCCAGAACTACACCGAGGCCGAGATCTGCCCCATCTGCGCCAGCGCCAAGCGGGACACGTCGGTCATCTGCGTGGTGGAAACGCCGCGGGATGTGCAGGCGTTTGAGCGCACCCGGGAGTACCACGGCCTGTATCATGTGCTGCACGGCCTGATCAGCCCCATGGACGGCATCGGGGCCGAGCAGCTCAGTGTGAAGGAACTGCTGGCCCGTCTGGGTGACGGCAAGGTCAAGGAAGTGATCATGGCCATGAACCCCACCGTAGAGGGGGAGGCCACCGCCATGTATCTGGCCAAGCTCATCAAGCCGCTGGGCATCAAGACCACCCGTCTGGCCTACGGTCTGCCGGTGGGTGCAAGCCTGGAGTATACCGACGAGACCACCCTTTACCGTGCGCTTTCCGGCCGCGGAGAGCTGTAAACCGCCTTAAGTGAACAGAGAACGCCCCGTCTGTCAGACTGCAATATCTGGCGGATGGGGCGTTTTTTGCGTACAGAAAAAACTGGATGCTTTCGCAAACTTCTACGGGGGTGAAATATCTGGCAAAATTCCATTTATAACGTTATTTCGTAAAAACCAGAACTTTGCCAGATAACACTACCCCAGTAGACATTCCGGATAGTTGGGACTGGGACCCGCGCACGCAGCAACAGCCCACTGGGCTGATTGCTGCCCCTGCTGCGCAGGGTCGTGCTGTTCGCCTCCTCATCGCCGGGACCACAAAAACAAGAACTCCCCCACCGCAGCGCGGCAGGGGAGTTCTGTTTTTGGTGGAGGCGATGGGAGTCGAACCCATGTCCGAAAGGAGTTCAGTGTAGGTGTCTCCGGGTGCAGGCGATCTACAACATTCCCGCCGCGCCACGCCGATCGTCAGGCTAGCGCATTGGTAGCTTCATGAGTTCCTGCCGGTCCGCAAAGCTTAAGTCCGTTCAGGTGCTGTGTCTAAAGGACGCCCCGGCCCCACACGACACAAGAGTGGGCGGAACGCGCAGCACTCAGGCTGCGAGCAACTGATAATTATTGTTGTCAGTTAATTTTTTTGGAGGAGTTATAGAGCAGTTCCCCCGCTGCTACCCGCTGCCCAGACCTCGCTCCCCCCGTCGAAACCTTTACGCCCCCATAAAAGTACACCTTGCGATGCACGAAAAACAGGAGAAGTTCCGCTTCAGGGAAACCGTCTGAAACGATCAGTAATACTTGCCGTTGGATTTCATGGCGCGGTCGATGGAACGCTTGGCGTCGCGCTGGGCGGCGTCGGCTCGCTTGTCGTAGAGCTTTTTGCCCTTGCAAAGGCCCAGTTCCATTTTTACGCGGCCATGTTTGAAATAGAGCGAAAGCGGCACCAGCGTGTATCCCTGCAGCTTGCACTGCTGGTGCAGCCGCCGGATCTCGTTTTTGTGTGCCAGAAGCCGCCGGACACGCAGAGGGTCCTGGTTGAAGATGTTGCCGTGGTCGTAGGGCGTGATGTGCATGCCCTTGACCAGCAGTTCGCCGTCCTCAATGTCCACCCAGCTGTCCTTCAGGTTGACCCCGCCGGCCCGCAGGCTTTTGACCTCGGTGCCCTTGAGTTCAACGCCGGTCTCCAGCGCTTCCAGAACGAAATACTCGTGGCGCGCTTCGCGGTTGGTGGCGATGGTTTTGGTCGCCGGGCGCTCTTTGGTGGGTGCCATGCTGCGCGCCTCCTTTCTCCGTTCAGTTCGTTGTATTAGTATACCATTTTTCTGTACTTTTGCAAGGGGCATCTTTGAAGAAACTGTAAATTATTGCACTCTGACCGGCCGCGGACCGGTCACCCTTGACCTTCCCCCTTGTGGAAGGTATATTCTAAGGGCAGAGGGGCGCACTGCCCCAGACAAAGGAGGGCACTTTATGCTCAACATCGAACATCTGACCAAGACCTACGGCGGCAAGGCGGCCGTGCAGGATCTCAGCCTGCACATCCGTCCCGGCGAGATCTGCGCATTCATCGGCCACAACGGCGCGGGCAAGACCACCACACTCAAGTGCTGCTGCGGCATCCAGCAGTTCGACAGCGGCCGCATTACGGTGGACGGCATCTCGGTGCAGGATGACCCGCTGGAATGCAAGCGGCGGCTGGCCTATCTGCCGGACAACCCGGACCTGTACGAATACATGACCGGCATCCAGTACCTGAACTTCATCGCGGATATCTTTGCCGTGGGGGCACGGGAACGTGCCGAGCGCATCCGGTCCTACGGCGACCAGTTCGACCTCACGCAGGACCTGGCCCAGCCCATCAGCGCATACTCCCACGGCATGAAGCAGAAGCTGGCCATCATCTCGGCCCTGCTCCACGAGCCGAAGCTCATCCTCATGGACGAGCCCTTCGTGGGGCTGGACCCGTTGGCGGCACACCAGCTCAAGACCCTGATGCGCCGCTTCTGCGACGGCGGCGGGGCCATCTTCTTCTCGACTCATGTGCTGGAGGTGGCCGAAAAGCTCTGCGACCGGGTGGCCATCATCCGGGCCGGGCGGCTGGTGCGGGCCGGTTCCATGGACGAGGTGCGCGGCGATGACAGTCTGGAAGAGGTCTTTCTGGAACTGGAAGGCACGGAGGCGCAGGCATGATGATCCGTGCATTGCTCCGTAAGCAGCTGCGGGAGCTGGGCGCGGCCTTTCTCCGCAGCAGCAAGACCGGCAAAGCGCGGTCCCGGGCATCGGCCGTGGGGTATGCGCTGCTGTTTGCCGTGCTGGTGGTGGTGCTCATGCTCTGCTTTGCGGGCATGGCCCTGCCGCTGGCTTCGGTGCTGCTCCCGGCCGGGCTGGACTGGCTGTATTTTGCCTCTATGGGGCTCACGGCGCTGCTGGTGAGCGTGCTGGCCAGCGCCTTTACCAGCTATTCCGGCCTGTTCCAGAGCCGGGACAACGAACTGCTGCTCTCGCTGCCCATCCCGCCGGCGGTCATTTTCGGGGTGCGGGTGAGCACCGTTTATCTGGCCTGCCTGATCTACCTGCTCATGGCGTGGGTCCCGGCGGTGGTGTGTTACGGCCTGCTGGCAGCCCATCCGCTGGCCGGGGTGCTGTGCAGTATCCCCATGGCGTTGGTGCTGGCCGGAGCGGCCTGCATTCTGGCGGTATTGCTGGGCTGGGCCGTGGCGCTGGCCAATGACCGCGCCCGGCACAAAAGTCTGGTCACCGTGGTGTGCTCGCTGGTGTTTTTTGCGCTGTATTATGCGGGTTTTCTGCGGGTGCAGGAGACGCTGGACGATCTGCTGGCCGATGCCGCACAGTCGGGTGCGGCACTTGCCCGTGCAGCCTGGCCGCTGCGGCTGCTGGGCGGCGCGGCGGCAGGGGAGCTCCCGGCGCTGGTCGGCCTCGTGCTGGGCACAGTGCTGTGCTTTGCGGCCTTTTGCAAGCTGCTGGAAAAGCCCTACCTGCGCCGCATGACGGCCCGGAAGGGTACGGCCCGCACGGCATACCATGCGCGAAAAGCACGCCCCGTCAGCCTGCGGCAGGCTCTGCTGCGCCGGGAACTGCTGCATCTGGGGTCCAGCCCGGCCTATATGCTCAACAGCGCCATGGGTACGCTGGGCCTTCTGGTGCTGGGCGGCGTGTCCCTGTGGAAGGCAGACCTCTTTGCCCGGTTTGCGCAGGCCGTGCCGGAAGGGGTCCCGGTGTTGGTGTGCTGTGCCGTGTGTGCGGTGTCGGCAGCCAACTTCCTGACCACGCCCTCCGTCTCGCTGGAAGGCCGGACGGTCTGGCTCCTGCAAAGCCTGCCCATCCCGTCCTGGCAGGCCCTGTGTGCTAAGCTGGAACTGCATCTACTGCTGACCGGCGTCCCGGCGGCATTGTGCCTTGTGTGTATGCAGGCGGCGGTGCAGATGCCGCCGGTGTATTTCTGCCTGACCCTGCTGGAAGCAGAGCTGTTCGTGCTGCTCAGTGCGGAAATGGGCCTTGCACTGGGGCTTGTGCTGCCCAACCTGCATTGGACGAGCGAGGCTGCGGTGATCAAAATGAGTGGCTGTACCTTGCTGTCCATGGCGGCCAATCTCGTTGCTGTGCTGGTGCTGACCCTTGCGCAGACCAATCTGCTGAAGATCCTTCCGCTTCCGGCGGTCATGGCGGCGGCCCTTGTGCTGCTGGCGGGTGCGGACGGGCTGCTGGGGCACTGGCTGAAAACCAGAGGAGCCAGACGCCTTGCAGAGCTTTCCTGAAAAACCATAAAACAAAGCAGCGGCCTGCTCTCCCAAAACGGGGGAACAGGCCGCTGCTGTTTGTGCGGGAGGGGCTTACTGGATGCCGGTGACCTTGTAGTCCTGATCCTCGACGGTCTTCTTCAGCACATCGTCGGAAACTTCGGCGCTCAGGGTGACAACGGCGGTGCCGGCCTCGTGGCTCACCACAGCCTCGGTCACTTCGGGCAGGGCCTCCAGCGCCTTCTTCACACGGGCCTCACAGTGGCCGCACATCATGCCTTCTACATGCAGAGTCTTTTTCATGGTCATATCCTCCTTGATGGTTCTCTCTTTATCCTCAACCGCTGCGGGCTGCGTGAGGGCAGCGGGCAGGGCAGAAGCGTTTTTCAGCGGGTGGTCGTGTTTGGTGCTGTGCAGATCGAACAGATTCAGCCGCAGGGCGTTGCTCACCACGCAGAAGCTGGACAGGCTCATGGCCGCTGCGCCGAACATGGGGTTCAGCGTCAGGCCGAAGGGGATGAACGCACCGGCTGCCAGCGGAATGCCGATGGTGTTGTAGAGGAAGGCCCAGAACAGGTTCTCGTGGATGTTGCGCAGGGTGGCGCGGCTCAAGCGGATGGCGGCGGGCACATCCGAGAGCCTGGAATTCATCAACACCACATCGGCGGCGTCGATGGCCACATCGGTACCGGTGCCAATGGCGATGCCGGTGTCGGCGCGGGTCAGGGCGGGGGCGTCGTTGATGCCGTCACCCACCATGGCTACCTTACCGGCGGCCTGCAGCTGGCGGATCACGGCTTCCTTGCCGTCCGGCAGCACCCCGGCGATCACGGCGTCCACACCGGCCTGCTTGCCGATGGCGTCAGCCGTGCGCTGGTTGTCGCCGGTGAGCATGACCACTTTGATGCCCATGGCCTGCAGCTCCCGGATGGCCCGGGGGCTGTCCTCCTTGATGGTGTCGGCCACCGCGATGACACCCAGCAGACGGCCTGCGCCGCCAAAGAACAACGGGGTCTTACCCTGCGCCGAGAGCTCGGCTGCTGCCTGTGCCAGCTCGGCCGGGACGATGACCTTGGTGCCGGTAAAGGCTGCATTGCCGCCAAAGATCTCCTTGCCGTCCAGCTTGGCGCTCAGGCCGTTGCCGGGCAGGGCCGCAAAGTCGGTCACCTCCGGGGCGTCCAGCTGCTGGGCCTCGGCATAAGCCAGCACAGCGCGGGCCAGCGGATGCTCGCTCTTGCATTCCAGCGCGGCGGCCAGGGTCAGCAGTTCGGTCTCGGTCACGCCGTCGGCGGGCAGGATGTCGGTGACCTTCGGCTCGCCGCTGGTGATGGTGCCGGTCTTGTCCAGCGCCACGATCTGGGTGCGGCCGGCAGCTTCCAGCGAAGCGGCAGTCTTGAACAGGATGCCGTTTTTGGCGCCCATGCCGTTGCCCACCATGATGGCCACCGGCGTGGCAAGGCCCAGGGCACAGGGGCAGCTGATGACCAGCACCGAGATGCCGCGGGCCAGCGCATAGCCCAGCTCCCGGCCCAGAAGCAGCCAGACCACGGTGGTGACCACTGCAATGCTGATGACCGCCGGCACAAAGAAGCCGGACACGGTGTCGGCTACCTTGGCGATGGGAGCCTTGGTGGCGGCGGCATCGCTCACCATCCGGATGATCTGGGCCAGGGTGGTGTCCTCACCCACACGGGTGGCTTCGCACCGCAGGAAGCCGGACTGGTTGGCCGTGGCGGCGCTCACCTTGTCCCCGGCGGCCTTGTCCACCGGGATGCTCTCGCCGGTCAGGGCGCTTTCGTTCACGGCGCTGCTGCCCTCCAGCACGACGCCGTCCACCGGGATGTTCTCACCGGGGCGCACCACAAAGATGTCGCCCTTCTGCACCTGCTCGATGGGTACGGTCACCTCGGCACCGTTCCGCAGCAGGGTGGCCGTTTTGGGGGCCAACTTCATCAGGCTCTTCAGTGCATCGGTGGTCTTGCCCTTGGAGCGGGCCTCCAGCATCTTGCCCACCGTGATCAGGGTCAGGATCATGGCCGCCGACTCAAAGTAGAACTCCATCATATAGTGCATGACCAGCTCATCGTTGCCGTCCACCTGTGCGCGGGTCATGGCAAACAGGGCGTAGGTGCTCCACACAAAGCTGGCCATGGAGCCCATGGCCACCAGCGTGTCCATGTTGGGGGAGCCGTGGATCAGCCCCTTGAAGCCGTTGATGAAGAACTTCTGGTTGATCACCATCACGATGCCCGCCAGCAGCAGCTGGACAAGGCCCATGGCAACGTGGTTGCCGTCAAACCAGTGGGGCAGAGGCCAGCCCCACATCATGTGGCCCATGGAAAAGTACATCAGTACCAGCAGAAAGCCCAGCGAAGCGATCAGCCGCTGCTTGAGCTTGGGCGTCTCGTGGTCGGCCAGCGCATCTAGGTCGGCGCTGGGGGAGCTGGCGGCGGCAGCACCGGCCGCCTTGGGGCTGGCACCGTAACCGGCTTCCTGCACGGCCTGAATGATCGCCGCGCTGGATGCGGTGCCCTCTACGCCCATGGAGTTGGTCAGCAGGCTCACTGAACAGCTGGTCACACCCGGTACCTTTTTTACGGCCTTTTCCACCCGGGCAGAGCAGGCCGCGCAGCTCATACCCGTTACATTGTATTGTTCCATCGTATTCACTCCTGATAAGTCCAGTATGTCTGCCGCAGGGTCACTTCATGAGCCGGGGCAGCAGCTTGATCAACTCGTTCAGCTTTTCGTCGCTGCCGGCACGCAGGTCATCGGCCACACAGGTGCTCATGTGCTGGGCCAGCAGCTCCTTGGCAAAGCTGTTCAGCGCCGAGTTCACAGCGGCCACCTGTACCAGAATGTCCACACAGTAGGCATCCTTTTCCAGCATGCCGCGCACGCCGCGTACCTGGCCTTCGATGCGGCTCAGCCGGTTGACCAGTGCTTTGTATTCCTCCGGGCTGCGGTCCTTGTGGCGGCAGCAGGAGGGGACAGCGTCCGGCGCGTCGGCAGGGAAAACCGCGTCCGCCGCAGGTTCTTCGGTGCTGCAGCAACAGCAGGGCTTCTTTTCGGTGGATTCCATGATGCAGGCTCCTTTCACAAACCCCTTGGGGGTATCTTTTGCTTCCAGCAGGAGTATACCACACTATATCCGACAAATCAAGTAGGAATTTGAAATAAAAGAAAAAAGAGGGAAAACCCGCAGGCTTTCCCTCACACAGAACCGTGATAAAGTTACTTTTCCAGAATGCGCGGAGCAAACAGGCTCCACATCTTGCCCCACCAGTACCAGTCGTGGGACACGTCGCCGCCCCACACTTCCAGATGAGCGGGCAGGCTCTGGGCCTGCAGCACATCGGCCAGTGCCTGAGTGTCGGCCTTGGCGTCATCCTCGTAGGCACCCTGACCGGCGCAGAGGATGAGACTGTTTTCCTCGGCCTTGACCAGTGCCAGCTTGTTGGCGATGCCGTTCTCCTGCAGGTACAGCAAGGGAGAGCAGCGCAGCACCAGATCGTCGTTCTCGGCACCCCAGAAGCGGCTCAGGTCGTAGATGCCGCCCATGCCCACGGCACCGGCAAACAGGTTGGGGCGGCGCAGACGGCAGTTCACGGCCTGATAAGCGCCCAGATCCACACCGGCGCACCAGATCTTGGTGCCCTTCTCGGCCTTGTTCAGGGCCAGGATGCGGGGAGCCAGCTCGGCAGTCAGGTAAACAAAATACTTCTCCTGTGCCTCGGCCCGGCGGCGCAGCGGCAGATCCCCGTTCAGCACGCCTTCACCGTCCACGCTGTCGGCGCAGAACAGCTGGATCTTGCCCTCGTTCAGCAGCGGGGCAATGGCGTCCGGCATGCCGTTGTTCTCCCAGTCGAAAAAGCGGCCGCCGCGGGCGGGCAGAGCCAGCACCGGCACACCGGCACTGCCATATACCTTAAACTCCATCTCGCGGTTCAGCACACTGCTCCACTCTTTGTAATAGGTACCCTGCATCATAATCAATCAAGCACTCCTTTTTTATCATGATCCGGCCCCGGCGCACAGTCGCTGCACGTCCGGCCGGCAGTAGCGTTTCAGGATAAATCAGACAAACTGGTTGCGCTGTGCGTCGTACTCGTAGCCGACGGCACGCAGCTTTGCACACAGATCGGTCTTGTCGGCGTCCAGATCTTCGCACAAAGCATCGAGGTTTTTGTAATAATCCCGGAGTTTGAGGTTCACCACGCTCAGCAGCATGATGGGATCGGTGGGAAGAGCCATGCGTTCATCTCCTTTATGGCAACAAAAAAAGCCGGCCACTCGACAAAGTGACCGGCCACATACACCAAATTAGACAGCG
>ENA-OVGM01002410-OVGM01002410.1-human-gut-metagenome-genome-assembly--contig:-NODE-2410-length-12426-cov-3.537305_pt1 | contig 12426 bp, 8 predicted proteins | sample MGYA00237773_ERZ505425 | MGnify/ENA primary metagenome ERZ505425 (study PRJEB26158, sample SAMN06016407) | human gut metagenome | biome: human gut; feature: ankylosing spondylitis patient; material... | reverse complement strand
AGAAAAATTTTATAGAATAAAATACCGGCTCACCTCTATCGGATTATGGATAGTTAGGCGACCGGTTCCCTGAACACGAACACCGAAGACGAATAAAGAGCGGAATAATTCTACTTCTTTAATAGTTAAAAGGAGGCAACGATTACAACGGTTTCAGCAAACAAATCTACCTGCTGTAACCGTTGCAACTATAAAACGATCAATACCCCGGATTCTGTTCTGCCCCACCTAAACCGACTTCCGACTCAGGGAATGGCAAGAGCTTTTGCCAGGCTTCGATTCCGAGTTCTTTTTCACACAGATCGTTCCGTTTTAAAAAAGCGAAATAAGCGAATTCCCCCTTCAACAATTCTTTCCAGGTAGCTTTCAACTGTTGGTCGAAATCTGTCGCTTCAGACAAACGGTAGTTTTTCCGGACCTGATTCAGATAATCCATAGCTTTCGCCCGGTCACCGATACGATTCGTACATTCGGCCAGCAATAACAAAGCCTCGGTATAGCTACCGACAGGTAAATATCGGTGATCTGCAATCTCACTGGTATATACCGAAGGATAATCCAGCAGATCCAACCCGAATACCAGTTCTTTAGAACCGCTATTCAAGGCCTCTTTGCGGCTGGCATTAAAGGCATACCCTTCATTCTTCAAAAATATCTCCAAGCCCCTTTTCGCTTCATTGTATCTTCCCAATTGCATATACACTTTTCCCAGCATCAGTTCACCGATACCGATGTAATCCTGATATTCAGCACTTCTCCAGTCCAGTATCAGCCGATGGATCTCCTCCAGATCCGCAGCCAACTTCTCGTAAGCTTTTTGCTCTGTCAACCGGGGTGCCGCCGCCGTCGAAAAATGTTCCGGATAAGGAATGTTTCCCCACAATACGATCAGCGGATAATACATGATCGAACGCAACAACTTAAACTGAGGCGAACAGAGGTTACCCATTTTTTCCTTCTCCAGGATATCATACCCATTATTGGCACTGGCAATAGCTTTATAAGCCACCTCCCAGGCCCGCTTCAAGTCTATATCGGCCATGACACTTTTTTCATGCCGGTAATATTTCTGCCACTTGTTTTGTGGTTCCGGGAAACATTGCGTATAATAAGCCTCTATCGTATACATATAATCACAGGCTTCACGGATACTCCCCAATATGCCGCTCACCGCTTCTTCGACTCCTTCAGGTACTTCGAACTTATTCATATCTCCGTCCTGAGTAATCAGCAGGGTGGCGCTTACTTCACCATCCAGGCTGTACAAAGTAATGCGTTCATCCCGGATCCAATATCCTTTTGCCGGCTGTACCGTCAGTTTAAGCTGCCCCTGCACCTTATCGAGCGTCACTGTATAATCCATTTCCTCTGACTTGAACTGGAATAATTTATCTACCTCCACCCCGGATTTCGGCACTTCTTCTTCCATACCGGGATAAGTAAAATCATAAGATAAATTAGCCAGGATATCTACAGCATATTCTCCCCCATCCTGACTTACCCGTAAAGTATCGGTCTTGAATTTCAATTTTTTATCGCCTACGATCCCTCCGAATTCATTTCCGGCTTCTCCATCGCCGTCCCAGTCGATAAAATAACTCAAATCGGGCACAGTAATTTCCAGGCCAGTTTCCTTATACTTTGCAACTAATCCTTCAGCAACCTTTGTCCAATCGATACTCACTGCATTTTTACGGATTTCTTCCTTCGTATCGTCCGGAAGCGTACCGGTTTCCTTCAACTTTTCACACAACCCTTCCAAATATTCCGCAAACCGGGTCTCGGTTTTATCCTTCAACAGAGAAGCCGACACCACCAACAAACTACCCGCTCCTTTGATTCCATCTGTCAGTGAATAGGTATTCACCTCATCCATCTCGAATCTCTGCAACCCGAAGGCCTTCAACACTTCTCCATGTGCCTGCTGACTGACGGCTTTAAAGCGCTTTTCTCCACCGTTCAACTCCAATAATCGTCGGGTTTCCAGATGAGTGAATACATTCACATTCACCGATTTCTGATTCGAAAGATCTGCAATCGAACGCAAACTCAACGATCCGGAGGTCTGTTCGCCGGTCAGCTCATTATAAAAAGCTCCTGTCGCCACAATTTCTACATAAGGAGACCGGATATCCAAAATACCGAAATCGAAATTTCCCTGATCGTCCTGTACGGTCTTCGTATAACTGATTCCGGTCCGTTCAAGCCGTTCGCTCAATTCATAAACCGTAACCTCCGATCCTCTGACAAAAGGTCCTTTCTCTACCTTTCCTTTCAGTTCATACCGGTCTGTATACTGCACATCGTCCTTCTTACATCCTGCCAATACCAATAACAGCATACAAGTCCACAATATCATTTGCTTTTTCATTTCCAATCTCTTTATATCGTTCTACTTTCTTATCTGCCCGATTCAAATGAATCCGATTCTTTTCCGTTCGTTCATTACTCCTGCCACAAAAGCTTCGGTAAACATAGCCACATCCTGTTTTTGAACAGAAATCACCTCTTTTACTGTACTCGTCCGGTTACTCTTTGCCATCCGTTGCAGACAATTGCGGACAATCAGATCGGCTACGATCCGCATCAGGCGCGAACTGGCATGACTGCGTTCCTCGGTCGCAACCAGCGAACCGATAAAAACAGTCATATACTGACGGGCTGTCGCTGTCATTTTCATTCGTTCTTTCTCCAGACGACGTTTCAGAATAATCATCAACTCTTCTTTCGTATAATCTTCGAAGACCAGTACATTGACCAAATCCGACATGTGTTCGGCGTCTCCGTTGATGCCCGATACCCTGTTCCGGGGTTCTGCATAGATGATAATATAACTTCCGGGATGTTCGGCCATCTGATTCATCAGGAGAGCACGTACTCTTTCACGGAAGCCGACAGCTTCGTTCAATTTGGGTGAATCTTCATCGAAAAGCAAGATACCTCCGCTGGATTTCACCAACGCTTCCCCGATACTACGCTGAGCCTCGTCTTCCATCAGTCCGATCATTCTTTCCACCTTAAAATCGAATACCTGTCCCTTATCGACGATCCCCATGGCTTTGTAAAGACGGGCGATGATCCGGGCTACCGTTCCCTTTCCCATGGCCGAATTACCGGTCAAACACCATTGCAGGGACATCCGGCTGCTCAATTTTACCCCCTCGTGGCTATAATGACGCGCCAGCTCTACAAAATCACGGATCTGTTTTTTTATTCCCGTTTGTCCGACCATTTTATCCAGCTCTTCCAATGCCCGGCCGATCTCCTCTTCATCGAATACATCCCTTTCCAATTTTGGAAGTTCAAAACTATCGACCGGTATATCGTCTTTGCGGATGGTAGTCATCTCCTGACGGGTCAGCTCCCGTTCCTGACGGATTTTCATCGTCCGTTCGGACATATGACGAATAGCCGCTGCCACGACTTTTTCAACGAAAAGCGCATTACCGAAATTCTTATCTCTGTTTTCATAAGCTTTCCGGATCAGCTCACCGAATACTTCCCGTGCCTTGGGATGAAATACATAAGCTTTTTCTTTCAGTTTATTTTCAGCGATCTGCATCAGTTCTTCGGGCGTATAATCGTTGAACGAAAATACATAAGGAAAATAATTCTTTAAAGCGGGATTCATCTCCAGCATCTTATCGACTCTTTCGGGATATCCGCCTAAAACCACGATCGTATCCCCGCATTCCTCGGTCGATAAATTCGACAATAAAGCTTCGAACAGGGCCAATCCCCATTCACTCCGGGGCAATACATCGGCATGGTCGATATATAGAATACCTCCGGCCGCACCGTTCATCAACACTTCGGCTCCCTGTTGGGGAGTCAGCCCTCCATCGCCGGTGAGCTGACGTCCGTCCTGTACCGTCACATTCGGACGCAACAGAATACCCACCGAATGATAGATTTCTCCCATCATCTTAGCGACAGTCATCTTCCCTGTACCGGGATTACCGCTAAAGATCATATTCAGGGGAGGAAGGGTATCGTCGAAACCATGTTTTTGCCTTTCCCGGATAAAATATACGTAACTCAGATGTTGTACAATACTTTGTTTCAATGCCCCCAAACCGATCATCGCCTTGAGTTTTTCCAATGCTTTGCCAGGGTCTCCCTCGGGTAAAGTTACGATATCTTCCTCCGTAATCAGCATCAGGTCCTCTTTCTTATACTCTCCGCAGCGGTTCGCCATCAGACGGGCCGACATCCGGGCCGAAGCCTGTTCGAGCTGTTCGTCGATGTAACGTCCGTTGGTAAAATCCACCTCATTGGCCCGGCAAGCTATTTTCAACTGTTTATAAAATTTCTCTTCTGCTCCCGGCGTAAAACGGAATTGCAGTTTTTCCAGTTTGATCCGGGCGATTTCCATCAATTCCTCAGGACTATAATTTTCGAAACAAAGCCGGCGCGGAAAAAGCTTCTGCAAATCGGGAAAAGCTTCCAGCAAAACAGTCATCTCTTCATCGATATCGGAAAGAATAACCAAAACTTCCGGTTTTTCCCTGGTCAGTATACCGTACAATATTCCTAAAGCGATCACCCCCCGATCGTTCGGATCTTCGGGATGAAATAAATCTCCGGCCTGATCGACAAACAGAATCCCCCCTATACTGTTTTTCAGGGCCTGCCGAACCAATTGCTCTTCTGCAGCAGTGCCTTCACGCACCAAATCACGACGGCTGTAATGATTCACCCGGCCGTGACTCAAAAGCCCTAATTTCTGATACAATTCTCCCACCATCTCCGCCACGGTATTTTTACCGGTACCGGGATATCCGGTAAAGATCAGATGCAATTGAGGAAAAGTATCGCTGAAGCCATTCTCCCGCCGGAGACGGATAAATTCGACGTACTCTATGATCCGGGTTATCTCTTCTTTCACTTTACGCAACCCCACCAAACGATACAAACGGTCGAGGATTTCATCTTTATCTTTAGCGGTGTATACCGGATTCAGATTTTGCTTCACGGCCACTTCTCCACCATCGGCCAGTATCTCCTGCTCGAAATCATAAGGAATATCTTTATGACCTATTCCATAGCCCATCTTCAGGACCGTCTGTCCGAAACAGGAAACCATCACGGTATATTCTCCCGGAGTGACGAAATCTTCCTGACTCCCCAGATCGACAGCAAAACAAAGAATACTATTCCCGGCCTGATCCTTGATATATTGGGCGGATTTTACGATCTGCATGGCTTTGATACTCCCCCTACGGTCTACCACCCGGATAACGAATTCATATACCCACTCTCCCCCCAGCAGGTTTTGGGCCATCAGGAAGAAACGGATATTTTTCAATCGGGTGGCATCGAACATCCGGAAAGAATGAGGACGTTTCTGAGCCTCGGACTCGGTTTCTTCACAAAAACGGTCCAGACCGGCATGCAGGATGCGAAAATATTTTTCGGGTTTCCCCTCCCCCGGGACGATATACAGATCTTCCGATTGTCCGGCCACTCCGTCGATATCCGCCAAGATACGATATATCCCCTGTTTCCAGGCCTGTTCCGGTAAATCTGCGCGGTCTATCCGCTCTTCATACACCGGCAAAGCATCCTGACGCTCTACTTTTATTCCGCTCTCTTTCACAGACAAGCACTGTCCTTTGCCGTTCTCCAGGCGAAACAAACGGACAGTCATCTTCCCCTCCCAGGGTTCGCCTTCAAACTGTTTATTCAATACTTCCGTATCCACATACAAACATTCTATTTCCTGTACGCCGAATACAGAACGATAGTCTTTCTCCCCCCGGTAATCATTTTCAGGACTACAGCTCACCCGCACACTTCTGACTACTCCACTCACTTTTTCCGATAGCGTATCGATCGATTGCTGGGCTTTATCTTGATCCATATGTTCTACTATTTACCTATTTTGAAAGTAATTTTGATCTTTTCAAATATATGTAAATATTTAAGAAATCCAGCAAAAATACGGTTTATTTTGTGCGGTTGAATTCTTCCAGCAACGAACGGAAAGTTTCTTTCACAGACATAATTTTCGTAGCCTTGAATGCATTGGCTCCGGCAAAGGCATAACCATTTTCCATATTTCCCCGGAAAGCGTTGTACAAGGCCGTAATGATACAATACGGACTCTTACTGATATCACAGGTTTTAATACAATTGAAAGGGCACACTTTCGGTTGTGTTTTCCCCTCTTTGATCTTTTGGATAAAATTACTGAAAATCGCCCTTCCCGGCATCCCTACCGGACTTCTTATGATTTGAATATCTTCTTCGTGTGCATTCAGGTAAGTTTGTTTGAAAACATCCGAAGCATCACATTCTTCGGTAGTCACAAAACGGGTACCCATTTGTACGCCGTCGGCTCCCAACTCCATGATTTTTCGGATGTCGTCGCCGGAATAAATCCCACCGGCAGCGATCACCGGAATCTTACGTCCGTATTTTTCTTCTATCTCATGAGCTTCCTGAATCACTTCGGGTAAAATGGTTTCCAGTTGATAATGTTCGTCATCGATCTGCTCATTTTTGAATCCCAGATGTCCTCCGGCTTTCGGACCTTCTACCACCAAAGCATCCGGCAAATAATTGTAAATACTTTTCCATTTCTCACAGATCAGCTTGGCAGCCCGCCCCGAAGAAACGATCGGTACTAATTTAGTGGTACTGTCTTTTTGCAGAAAGGAGGGTAAATTCAGCGGCATTCCCGCGCCGGCAAAAATAATATCGGCTTTCTCGGCAATCGCCGTCCTGACCAGATCGGCAAAGTTCGAAAGAGCCACCATAATATTTACTCCAATGACTCCCTGGGTTTTCTGACGGGCTTTGCTCAGCTCTTCTTTCAGTCCCAATATACTCGCTTCCAGATAATTTTTGGACAAATTCTTATAAATTACCCCAAGTCCTGCAGCAGAAATCACCCCGACCCCACCTTCATTTGCAACAGCAGAGGCCAGACCTGAAAGGGAGATTCCAACTCCCATGCCTCCCTGTATAATCGGCACCTGAATAGAAAGATTACCGATTTTCAACGTTTTTAATAACATAAAAAGTGTATTATATAATTCTCAAAAGACCAAAACAAAAGGTCAACGACATCCAAACAGTCAGTTGACTTTTTCGATGCCGTTGACCTTGTTTTACCCTTATCTTGAAGTCAAAGATAATGATTCGATCTCAGGTATTTTTCTACTTTCCGGTATGTTGTAAAAATAAATATTACAGACGGTAATATACCTTGTTTTTGATGGTCTGTATTTGCCGGTTCATCATCCAAATCTTAAAATCTCTCCCCCCTTTCACATAAGGTGGTTGTAAATAATTCCGGTCTAAAATCCGGTAACCGTTCCGCTCATAATAATGGATTCTCCGGGTAGCCATCTCCGTTTCAGCAGGCTCTACTTCGAGTAATCTCACCCCTTGCAGCTGTTCTTTCACCCAATCCAGAATCTGTTGTCCGATCTTTTTATTCCGCATTTCAGCAAAAACAGCCAAATGTTCGAGGTAATAAAAACTTCCGAAATCCCAATAAACAAACAACCCGGCAAGCTGACCGTCACATTCCACTGCATTGAAATACATGGCAGGTTCGGTATGCAGCAACTCTCCGAGCTGACCGATCTCCCGCCTTTCTTCTACCGGAAAGGCTTCGGTATAAAGGGCCGTTAATTTCCGGAAAGCTTCATCTTCCGCCTGCGTAATTCTTTTTAAAGTAACCATAAGAGCAATATTTAATGACTGAAATTGATTGGCTTTATCCATCGAACCGCTTTCCGCAATTTCAAAGGAATCAAACGCCGAGGCCTGAATCCGTCTTTACTATTGGCCAGAATGACAACCGATACCGCCGACAAAATAATCACAATCCCTGCCAATTGCCAAAAGCCCAGGCTTTCGTGCAGAAACCAGACACCCATACATACGGCAGTCAACGGTTCCATACATCCCAATACAGCCGTAGTCGTCGAGCCGACATGCTGTACCGATAAGATTAACGTAAAATCGGAAACCAATGTCGGAATCAAAGCCAATAATAACAAATATACTCCTGTTTCCCAATCCGGAATCGGATCTAAAGGTACTCCCTTCACCGATAAATTCAAACCGAACACCATAGCCCCTGCCAAAAGCACATAAAAAGTGAGCTTCAAACCATCCATCCGGTGTACACAGGATTTGTTTACACCCACAATATAAAGGGCATAAGTAACGACCGTTGTCAAAACCAGCAACAACCCTTTCAGACTCACCGTTCCGGCAGTCCCGTTATTACTCAGCAGATATACCCCTAAGATAGCCATCAAAGTAGCTCCGATGACCGGAACAGAAACCTTGTCTTTAAAAAAGAGGATCATAACGGTCGTCACAACCACCGGATAAAGAAAATGAATCGTCGTTGCAATACCACTCGGAATATACAAATAAGAAGTAGTCAGCAACAAAGCGGTCATAGCATAAAAAATACCCAATCCGGCCAGAGTGAACAATTCCCGTCCCGATATCCGCAGATCGTACCGCCGGATAACCAACCAAAGCCCCAATACCAAAGCCGAAATACCGAACCGATAAAACATTACCGAATCCACACCGATCCCATTACGAATCGCCGGAAGTGCAAAAAGCGGAATCAAACCGAATGTTGCAGAGGAAATTACCCCATATATTAACCCTTTCAACCGATACATCATACTTTCATTATTTGGATAACTCACCGATTTTCATGCAAATGTATACAAAATTACAGCACAAAATCCGATTTTAACAAAAACTAAGAATAATTTTTCTTCCCGAATATTTGGATTATAAAAAATAAACACTACCTTTGCACTCGCAATACAGAAAGTATTGACCAAGATTGCGGGGTGGAGCAGTGGTAGCTCGTTGGGCTCATAACCCAAAGGTCGTTCGTTCGAGTCGGGCCCCCGCTACTAAAAAGAGATTAGCAAATGCTAATCTCTTTTTTTCGGATTCAGGGACGGAATTTCAAATGAAAAGATTGATATTGGCTTGCTCGGCTCTTTCGAGATAGGTAGCCACACCTCCGATTTTCACTCCGTCCAATAATTCTTCGGCTTTTATTCCCATAACCTCCATCGACATCCGGCAGGCGATAAACTCTACCCCATTCGCTTTCGCTTGCTCCATCAGAGTCTCCAGAGAATCTATCTTTTTATTTTTCATCATTCCCCGCATCATCCGTGAACCGATCCCTCCCAAGTTCAGTTTGGACAAAGCCAGCTTACGACTCCCCGAAGGCAACATCATACCGAACAGCTTTCCAGCCATATCTTTCTTTACCGGTACAGTAGCTTTCCGCTTGATCACATTCAATCCCCAAAAGGTAAAAAACAACGTCACTTTACGTCCGGCAGAAGCTGCCCCATCGGCTATCACGAACGAAGCCAACGCCCTATCCAAGTCATCACTAAAAACGACAATGGTCTTTCCGTCAGCGGAAACACCATCCTTCCCGCCTCCCTGTCCTCCTTCTCCTTTTTCCAGGGTAGCCGTAATGATTCCTTTTTCCTGTACCACCTGCACCAACCGATTGCCGGTCATTTTAGCCCATGACCCGACATCCCTGACAAAACCGGGATCGGTAGCTGTAATCTCGAGCCTCTCCCCGATCTTCAAACCCTCCATTCTACTTTTCAGTTTCATCACAGGTCCCGGACACTGCAATCCGCAAGCATCCACGGTCAGGTGTCGGCCTCCTCCACCCGACCGACTCTGTTCTTTCTGTAAAGTCTCCGGTAAAATCTCATTGCTCTGCCGGACGGTAACCGCTTTATACGTCTTTAAACCACCGCTCAGATTGTAAACTTCATACCCTCTTTGCATCAGGATTCGGGCAGCTATATATCCTCTTAATCCTACGGCACAGAACACGACCACAGGACGCCCTTTCGGAAGCTCTCCCAGACGTTCACGTAATTCATTCAAAGGAATATTGACGGCCCCTTCGATCGTATTCAGCTCACATTCCTCTTCCGAACATACATTCACTAAAGTCAGGGTATTCTTATCCCACGCTTCCAACTCTTTCCAACCGATCATTTTCACTTTGCCCCGCATCCTGTTATCGGCTACAAATCCCAACATATTCACCGGGTCTTTCGCCGAGGAAAAAGGTGGTGCATAAGCCTGATCCAATTCCATCAAGTCCTGAACCGAACCACCGGTACGAATGACTGCAGCCAACATTTCCAGGCGTTTATCCGCTCCGTCCATCCCAACCACCTGAGCTCCCAGTAATTTTCCATCTTCCGGGGAAAAATTAATCTTCAAAGTCATCGGAATACTTCCCGGATAATAACCGGCATGCGAACCGGCATGAACGATAGCTTCCTGCCAGGTTATTCCCAACCGTTCAAGTACCCGCGCCGACAATCCGGTTGCCCCGACCGTCAGATCGAACACTTTAGCGATCGCTGTCCCGATAGCTCCCTTGTAAGGCCGTATATTTCCATCCACGATATTTTCGGCACATATCCGTCCTTGTTTATTTGCCGGACCAGCCAAAAAAGAAAGCGACGGACGCCCACTTACAGGATGGGGAAATTCGATCGCATCTCCTACGGCATAGATATCCGGATGGGAAGTCTGCAAATATTCATTCACCCAAATACCACCGGTTTCCCCGATCTTCAATCCGGCCTCTTTAGCCAAACGGTTATCGGGACGCACGCCGATAGACAATATGACCAAATCGGCCTGTAAGGCTTTACCACTTTTCAATTCTACTTGCAATCCGTTCTCTGTTTTGCAGAAAGCAGCCACCGCTTCCTGAAGCAATAACCCCACTTTTCGATCTTTAAACTGCTGATGAACTACTGCGGCAATCTCGAAATCGACAGGTGTCATCACCTGATCCGCCATCTCGACAACAGTCACTTGTATACCCAGCTCATGAAGATTTTCCGCCATCTCCAGTCCGATAAAACCAGCTCCGACGACAACGGCTTTCTTCACTTCCTGACGGCCGGCCCACGCTTTGATCCGATCTGTATCAGCCACATTCCGGAGGGTAAAAATACCTTCGGTCCGAATCCCTTCCCAAGGTGGAAGTACCGGCTCGGCGCCCGGTGACAATACCAATTTATCGAACGACTCCCGATATGTCTTTCCTGTAGCCCAATCTTTTATAACGACCTGTTTATTTTCAGGCTCGATCGCTTTTACTTCCGATTTTATCCGAACTTCGATATTAAAACGGGCTTTGAAACTTACGGGAGTCTGTACAAATAAACGCTCTCTTTCTTCGATCACCCCACCGATATAATAAGGTAATCCACAGTTCGCATATGAAATGTATTCTCCTTTTTCAAACAGTATTATTTCAGCCTGTTCATCCAATCTTCTCAAACGAGCCGCCGTAGACGCACCACCGGCAACTCCGCCGATAATCATATACTTCATGTCCGGTAATTTAAGAGGCTAAATAGGGTTTGATTATTTCTTCCAATCGAGGGACTCTGACTACCCCACTCTGGCGCCACAACATCCGTCCTTTTTTGAAAAGCATCAAAGTCGGTACAGACTGGATCTGATAAGCGTAAACACTTTGACGATTGGCAGGAACGTCTACATCTATCTTCAAAATCCGGACTTTATCCCCCAAACGCTCTTTCAATTCATCCAATATCGAATGCATCATTTTACACGGACCACACCAGGCCGCAAAATAGTCCACCAACACCGGTGTCTCACTATTTATAAACTCTTCAAATTTTTCCATAAGAACCTCCTTTTTATAATTAAATATTCAAACATATATTTATACAATAAATTAAAAAATAGCTTCCGGTTTCTCAACCTCCAGCCTTCATCATACAACGCATCACGTTAGTCACCCGATCGTCGGCCAGACGATAATAGGCGTTACGTCCTTCACGCCGGATTTGAAGAATACCTTTTGCGTACATATCCGTCAAATGATGGGAAATCAAGGCCTGGCTACAAGCCATCTGTTCACAGATTTCCGAAACATTCAATTCCTCGTTTCTGGACAACAGACAAATGATAGCCAACCGATTCGGATGTGCTACCGCTTTCAAGGCATAAGCGATGTGTTCAAGCTCTTCTTTCGTAAAACATTGTGTTCCCATAAGACCATCTAAAGTTATCCTATTCTCTATTATTTCACAGCACAAATATATAAATATATATTTATATATAAATAGAACAATCAAATATTAATATTTTTTAACATTCAATCCGTAATCTCAAAAAAAAAGAACTGCCCCATAAAATCCTTTCAAGACAGTTCAAAAATTCTACCTTGTCTTACCCATCTCCTTCATAAACATCATGTTTCCCACATGAATACAAGTCTGCTAAAATAACACACTACTATAATTATAGTATCATGAAGCAAATCAACAGCAACAAGCAGATGACGGACGTATGGCAATTACCGGCCATAGCTCGTTGGGAAAAATCATGTGGCAA
>ENA-OVGM01002408-OVGM01002408.1-human-gut-metagenome-genome-assembly--contig:-NODE-2408-length-12429-cov-95.826410_pt1 | contig 12429 bp, 6 predicted proteins | sample MGYA00237773_ERZ505425 | MGnify/ENA primary metagenome ERZ505425 (study PRJEB26158, sample SAMN06016407) | human gut metagenome | biome: human gut; feature: ankylosing spondylitis patient; material... | reverse complement strand
TGTTGGGGCCGGTGACCGGACGGCCGCGGCGGCCGTTGTCGATCAGGCTGTCCACTGCTTCCTGCAGCATACGCTTCTCGTTGCGCACGATGATGTCGGGAGCGCCCAGCTCCAGCAGACGGCGCAGACGGTTGTTGCGGTTGATCACGCGGCGGTACAGGTCGTTCAGGTCGGAGGTGGCAAAACGGCCGCCGTCCAACTGGACCATGGGGCGCAGGTCAGGCGGCAGAACAGGCAGCACATCCATGACCATCCATTCAGGACGGTTGCCGGAAATGCGGAATGCCTCAACTACTTCCAGACGCTTGAGGATGCGCACGCGCTTCTGGCCGGAGGACTTTTCCACCTCGGCAGTCAGCTCTTCACTCAGCTGATCCAGATCGATCTCCTTCAGCAGATCCTGAATGGCCTCAGCGCCCATAGCAGCCTCGAACTCATCACCGTAGTGGTCGCGCATCTCACGATACTCGCTCTCGGTGAGCAGCTGCTTCTTTTCCAGACGGGTAGCGCCCGGATCAGTGACGATATAGCTTGCAAAGTACAGCACCTTCTCCAGCAGGCGGGGGCTGATGTCCAGCATCAGGCCGATGCGGCTGGGGATGCCCTTGAAGTACCAGATGTGGCTGACGGGAGCGGCCAGCTCAATGTGGCCCATGCGCTCACGGCGGACCTTGGCCTTGGTCACTTCAACGCCGCAGCGGTCGCAGATCTTGCCCTTGTAGCGGATGCGCTTATACTTACCGCAGTGGCACTCCCAGTCCTTGGTAGGTCCAAAAATGCGCTCACAGTACAAGCCGTCGCGCTCCGGCTTCAGGGTACGGTAGTTGATGGTCTCAGGCTTTTTGACCTCGCCGTAGCTCCAGTTGCGGATCTGCTCCGGGGAGGCAAGGCCGATCTTGATGGAATCGAAAACGTTGTTTTCCATGAAACGAACCCTTTCTTAATCTCTAGTTGTCTCGATGATACAGGCGGCTTTCTTGTTCAGACCACAGGCCCCTCTCCCCTGCCGCAGCACGCGGAACAGGGGGCTTGAGACTTGTGTTCTTTGTCTGATCAGAAATCTACTTCGTCAGAAGAAGCGGGAGCTTCGGCACCGGAGTTATTGTCCTCCAGCACAGAAGGATCATCGAAACCGGCATCGGCATCCTTAATATTATAATCGTTGAGCAGTTCGCTCTCCTGCACGACGTTCTCAGTGCCGGCAACATCGCGCATATCAAAGCCGGTCTCTTCGTCGTCGAAGTTCTGACGCATGTCGATCTCGTTGCCGTCCTTGTCCTGAACAACAACGTCCAGACCCAGAGACTGCAGTTCCTTCAGCATAACGCGGAAGGACTCGGGGATGCCGGGCTGCGGGATCGGCTCACCCTTAACGATGGCCTCGTAGGTCTTCACACGGCCCTCCACGTCGTCGGACTTGACGGTCAGGATCTCCTGCAGAGTGTAAGCAGCGCCGTAAGCTTCCAGTGCCCAGACTTCCATTTCGCCAAAGCGCTGGCCGCCGAACTGGGCCTTGCCGCCCAGAGGCTGCTGAGTGACCAGAGAGTAGGGGCCGGTAGAACGTGCATGGATCTTATCATCGACCAGGTGATGCAGCTTCAGGTAGTACATATAACCAACGGTAACGCGGTTATCGAACTTTTCGCCGGTGCGGCCATCGTAAACGGTGGTCTTGCCATCGCGGTCCAGCTCGATCTTGGAGAAGTCGATGATGTGACCCTTCTCGCCCATGATCTTGGGGAGCTTGGTGGGATATGCAGGAGCATTCTCACCATGCCACATCTCGCGGGCGGTATCAAAGGTATCGCCGATGTCGTTCTCACGAGCGGAATCGAAGACGGGAGTCATGACCTTGATGCCGCATGCCTTGGCAGCGTAGCCCAGGTTGACTTCCAGCACCTGACCGATGTTCATACGGGAAGGCACGCCCAGAGGGTTCAGCACGATGTCCAGCGGAGTGCCGTCGGGCAGGTAGGGCATGTCCTCCTGCGGCAGAATGCGGGAAACGACACCCTTGTTGCCGTGACGGCCTGCCATCTTATCGCCAACGCTGATCTTGCGCTTCTGGGCAATATAGCAGCGGACGACCTCGCGCACGCCGGGCTGCAGTTCGTCGCTGTTCTCCGGGGTGAACACCTTGACATCCACGATGATGCCGTATGCACCATGGGGCACGCGCAGAGAAGTATCACGCACTTCGCGTGCCTTCTCGCCGAAGATGGCGCGCAGCAGGCGCTCTTCAGCGGTCAGCTCGGTCTCGCCCTTCGGGGTGACCTTACCGACCAGAATGTCGCCGCTCTTGACCTCGGCACCGATGCGGATGATGCCGCGCTCGTCCAGATCCTTCAGTGCATCCTCAGAAACGTTGGGGATATCACGGGTGATCTCTTCGGGTCCCAGCTTGGTGTCGCGGCTCTCGGTCTCGTACTCTTCAATATGAATGGAGGTGTACACGTCCTCGCGCACGATCTTCTCGTTCAGCAGAACGGCATCCTCGTAGTTGTAGCCTTCCCAGGTCATGAAGCCGATCAGAGCGTTCTTACCCAGAGAAATTTCGCCGTTGCGCATTGCAGGGCCGTCGGCCAGCACCTGACCGGCCTTGACGCTCTCGCCGACCTCCACGATGGGACGCTGGTTGATGCAGGTGCCTGCGTTGGAGCGTGCGAACTTGACCAGAGGATAATCCTCCAGCTCGCCCTTGTTGTTGCGCACAACAACATGGTCGGCATCCATCTTCTCAACGATACCGTCATTCTTTGCCAGAACAGCGGTGCCGGAGTCGGTAGCAGCCTTGTACTCCATACCGGTAGCAACGATGGGCTGCTGGGTGACCATCAGAGGCACTGCCTGACGCTGCATGTTGGAACCCATCAGAGCACGGTTACAGTCATCGTTCTCCAGGAAGGGGATGCAGGCGGTAGCAACAGAGACCATCATTCGCGGAGAAACGTCCATGTAATCGACTTTCTCTGCATCAATTTCAAGGATCTCGTCGCGGCGGCGGGCAGACACACGGGGACGGATGAAGTGCTTGCCCTCATCCAGCGGCTCGTTGGCCTGTGCCACAACGTACTCGTCCTCGACGTCAGCGGTCATATACTCGACCTCGTCGGTGACGACCTGTTCCTTCAGGTTGCCGTTCTCGTCATAGATCTTCTTGACCTTGCGGTACGGAGCTTCCACGAAGCCGTACTCGTTGATCTTGGCGTAAGATGCCAGATAGGAGATCAGACCGATGTTGGGGCCTTCAGGAGTCTCGATGGGGCACATACGGCCGTAGTGGCTGTAGTGAACGTCGCGGACCTCGAAACCTGCGCGGTCACGGCTCAGACCGCCGGGGCCCAGAGCAGACAGGCGGCGCTTGTGGGTCAGCTCAGCCAGCGGGTTGTTCTGATCCATGAACTGGGACAGCGGAGAAGAACCGAAGAACTCCTTGATGGCTGCCACCACCGGACGGATGTTGATGAGGGCCTGCGGAGTGATGACGCTCTGATCCTGGCTCTGCAGGGTCATGCGCTCACGGATGACGCGCTCCATGCGGGAGAAGCCGATGCGGAACTGGTTCTGCAGCAGCTCGCCCACGCTGCGGATGCGGCGGTTGCCCAGATGGTCGATATCATCGGTGGTGCCAATATTGTGGCCCAGACCGTTCAGGTAGTTGATGGAAGCCAGAATATCGGCGACCGTAACGGTGCGGCCGATCAGCTGGTCGTGGTTGCGGCGCAGCATCTCCTTCTGCTCTTCCACATCAGAGGTGGTGTCGAGGATCTTCTTGATCTCATCGAAGGAGCAGCGCTCGTTGATGCCGCACTCCTTCACGTCGAAGGAGAAGAAGCCCTGTGCATCCACACAGCCGTTGGTGATGACCTTGATCTTCCGGCTCTCTTCCTTCATGGGATCGTCGAGCTTCAGCACGACCAGATTCACACCGGCATTGTCAGCCTTCTCAGCCAGCTCGCGGGTGATCTTGGCACCAGCCTCGATCAGGATCTCGCCGGTCAGCGGAGCGACCACATTCTCAGCAGCCACCTGACCGGTGATGCGGCGTGCCAGAGACAGCTTCTTGTTCATCTTATAACGGCCGAAACGAGACAGGTCATAACGGCGCGGGTCGAAGAACAGCATGTTGATCTGGCTGGTAGCAGACTCCACCGTGGGAGGCTCGCCGGGGCGCAGCTTGCGGTAAACTTCCAGCAGGCCCTCTTCCTGATTCTTGGTGGTATCCTTTTCCAGAGTAGCGAGGATGCGCTCATCGTCGCCAAAGAAGTTCAGGATGTCCTCGTTGGTGGACAGGCCCAGTGCACGGCACAGCACGGTGACAGGCAGCTTGCGGTTCTTATCAATACGGACATAGAACACATCGGAAGCATCGGTCTCGTACTCCAGCCATGCACCGCGGTTGGGGTTCATGGTGGCGCTGTACAGGTCGTTGCCCACCTTATCCTTGGCATCGCCGTAGAACACGCCGGGAGAACGCACCAGCTGGCTGACGATCGCACGCTCTGCACCGTTGATCACAAAGGTGCCGGCATCGGTCATCAGCGGGAAATCGCCCATGAAGATCTCCTGATCCTTCACTTCGCCGGTCTCCTTGTTCAGCAGACGGGCGGTGACGCGCAGGGGTGCTGCATAGGTCACGTCGCGCTCCTTGCACTCCTTGATGCTGTACTTCGGCTCCTTATCCAGGCGGAAGTCCACAAAGCTCAGTGCCAGATTGCCGGTGTAGTCCTCAATGGTGCCGATATCGTGGAAGACCTCTTTCAGGCCCTCGTCCAGGAACCACTGATAAGAGTTCTTCTGGACCTCGATCAGGTTCGGCATACTGATGACTTCGTCGATGTGGGAGAAGCTCATGCGCTCGGTTTTGCCGAGCTTTACGGGCTTGACTTTCATCATAAAATCAACCACTCCTTACTTTTATACTCTACGGGATGTCGTATACACGGGTCAAATTTGAGCAGACACACATAATTCGACCCGCGTCGAAGGGAACGTTTCGGCGTTTTTCACAAACTTTTCGGTTTGACCCGTCCAGCCGCCGCCTGCGTATTCCCCTTTTTGGCGCACTAGTCCATTATGTGATACTAATGCAGTATACACCCTAAAAGCCTTGCTGTCAAGCCATTTTTCAGATTTTTGCCAAAACAAATTTATTTTTTCTTTCATTTTCGCACGCCCGGCAGCGTGTTGTGTTTTGCTGTTTTAGGGCTTGATTTTTTTATTTTGCACGTTCCTGTTCATAATCCCCTTGTGCAATTTGTCTATCTTTGCCCTTGTGTTTTGGCGTATTACTTTTACAGTCGGATATGCCCGTTTTCCCTTGCGGCCCTTTTTTGTGAAAAAGCAGCTCAGAAAAGCTCGCAGGCTTTTCTGAGCTGCAAATATAAAAATAATGTTTCCTCTAATATTGCCAGAGTGCAAGCGGCGGCAATTATAATCGTTCACTCATCCAGATAATCCCGCAGGCGTTTTGCACGGCTGGGATGCCGCAGCTTGCGCAGGGCCTTGGCTTCGATCTGCCGCACCCGCTCCCGGGTCACATTGAACTCCTTACCCAGCTCTTCCAGCGTGTGCGCCCGGCCATCCTCCAGCCCGAAGCGCAGTGCGATCACCCGCTCTTCCCTCGGTGTCAGGCTTTTGAGCACGCTGAACAGTTCCCGCCGCAGCAGCTGCCGCCCGGCTTCATCCACCGGGACGCCTGCATCCTCGTCCTGAATAAAATCTTCAAGGTGGGCATCCTCTTCCTCGCCCACCGGCGTTTCCAAGCTGATGGGGTCCTGCGCCAGCTGCAGCAATTCCCGCACACGGTCCGGCTCCATGTCCAGCTGAACAGCGATCTCTTCCGCGGTAGGCTCCCGGCCATTTTTCCGCAGCAGGTCACCCGTCGTCTTTTTGACCCGGTTGATGCTCTCCACAAGGTGCACCGGGATGCGGATGGTCCTCCCCTGATCCGCAATGGCGCGGGTGATGGACTGACGGATCCACCACGTGGCATAGGTGGAAAATTTGAAGCCGCGCTCCGGCTCAAACTTTTCCGCCGCCTTCATCAGACCGAGATTGCCTTCCTGAATAAGATCCAGAAACGGCAGGCCCCGCCCTGCATAGCGCTTTGCCACCGACACCACCAGCCGCAGGTTCGCTTCGCTGAGCTTCCGCCGGGCATCCTCGTCCCCGGCCTGCGCGGCACGGGCAAGCTCCGCCTCCTGTTCTGCCGTCAGCAGCGGCACCCGGCCGATCTCCTTCAAATAGGCCTTTACCGGGTCGTCCAGCGCCACCCCCTCTGCCGAAAGCTCATGTTCCAGCCTGCCGATCTGCGTTTCATCCAACGCAGGCAGGTCCGCTTCCTCTTCGGTCAGGTGCACGCCGCGGTCCTCCAGTGCCGTATACAGCTCGTCCAGCTGCGCCACATCGTAATCCTGTTCGTCCATGGCACGGCTGATCTGCTCCGGTGTCAGGGCATGGTGGCGTGCCCGCGCGGCCAGTGTTCTGGCCAATTCCTCCGTTTGCGACAATTTCTGCATGGTTCCTGCTCCTTTCCTCTCCTGCTCCAGCCGGAGGGGAAAGCGGGGATCATTCTTCTACAGGCACATTTCCCTGCTTCTTTTCGCGCATCGACTGGAGGTAATCACTCAGTTCCTCATTGGACATATGCGCCGCTTTGCCTGCCATGGGCATCCCCCGGGCAATGCGGTCCAGATACAGCCGGATATCATCCGGCGTACAATTCACATCGCTGTATTGTGCCGCAAGATGGCTCAGTTCATTCAGCGCTTCTTCGCTTACAAAAGCGCGCAGCGTGGTCAGGCTGATCTCAATGCCCTCCTGTCGGCAGCGCAGCATGGCTTCAAACAGCTCCTTCTGCTGCGGCAGCACGAACTGTTCTGCGGTCAGCTGCCCCTGCACCAGATCGATATAGTGCGGCTCCCGCAGCATGGCCGCCAGCAGCCGCTGCTGTGCGCTGGCAATGCCCAGCGCCTGACTGCCGCCCGCACTGTACGGCACGTTGATCTGATTCATCTCACCGGACTTGAGCGCCTGCTGCTTTTTCTCCCAGCGGTGCTTGCTGCCCGCCCTCTTCACTGCAGTCTCCAGCTGGGTCATGATAGCTGTTTTGGAGATGTTGGTCTCCTCAGCCAGACGCCCCGCATACACTTCCTGCTCGGTAGGGTTGGAGCGCTCTGCCAGCATATTCACAGCTTCCTTCACGTATTCCAGCCGCTGGGCATCCTGTGCCAGATCGTACTGGCTGCGCAGACGGCCCAGCCGGAAGTCCAGTGCATTGCCCACACCGTCCAGCAGGGCCTTGAATCGCTCTGCGCCATACTTTTTGATGTACTCGTCCGGGTCCTTTGCACCGGGGATCTGCAGCACGCCCACCTTTACCGGGCTGTTGCGGAACAGTTCCAGCGAGCGCAGTGTGGCCTTCTGGCCTGCTTCGTCCGAATCGTAGCTCAGGATCACCTCGTCAGCATACTCGCTGATGAGCCGCACCTGCTCCGGGGTCAGGGCCGTGCCGCAGGCGCACACTGCTGTGTCGATGCCTGCCTGATGCATACTGATCACGTCCATGTAGCCCTCGCACAGCACGAACCGGCGCACCGCGCTGCGCTTTGCGATCTGCAGCGCAAACACCGTCTCTGATTTGTGGTACACCAGCGTTTCCGGGCTGTTGACATATTTCGGTTTGGAATCGTCCAGCACGCGCCCACCAAACGCAATGATGTTGCCGCGCAGGTCAAAGATGGGGGTCATCACCCGCTTCCAGAACAGGCAGTAGATGCGGCCGGACGCACTGCGCTTGAACAGGCCGCTGGCATCCAGCTCCTGCTGATTGTAGCCCTTATCACGCAGGAACTGATACAGCGCCTGTCCGTCGTTGGGCGCATAGCCCAGCCCGAACCGGACGATAGTCTTGTCGTCCAGACCGCGCCGCCGCCAGTAGGCACGGGCCTGACGGGCTTCCTCCACGGTGGAGTTCAGGCAGGCGTGGAAAAACCGTGCCGCCTCCTTGTTCATGGAGAGGATGCGGCTGCGCATCCGGCCTGTTTTGTCGTCCTCCTGCGGCTCCGGCATACCGGCCCGCGCTGCCAGCAACTTAACGGCCTCCGGGTAATCGATGCTGTTGATCTTTTTCGTAAAGGTAATGGCATCGCCGCCTGCGCCGCAGCCAAAGCAGTAAAAGCTCTGGGTGTCCGGGTAGACGTAGAATGAGGGCGTTTTTTCGCTGTGAAAGGGGCACAGGCCGCCATACAAACGTCCCTTGCGCTTGAGCTGCACATAGCTGCCCACCAGCTCTACAATGTCGGTGCGGCGGGTCAGTTCTTCAATGTATTCGTGTGGGATCATGGATCTTTCAAACGACCTTTCGGATTTATAGGACATGCCACTTCTGGGGCACAAACAATTCCTCAAAAGTGCGGATGGCAAATTCATCGCTCATGCCACTGATGTAATCAGTCACTGCACGTTCTCTGCCCTCCTGATAAGCCAGCTGGATGTAGAAGTTGGACATCCGGTCCACATGGTTCAGGTAGTAATCGTACAGTTCCCCGATCACCTTGTCCACCTTCTGCTCTTCCCGCTTGGCGGTCTTGTCCACGTACACGGTGGCGTACATGAAATCCCGCAGCGCAAGGAAGGCTTCGTTTTCCTCTGCGCCCACCTTCACATCCCCATCGCTGTTGGCAAGGATACTGTTGATCATGGTGGTGATGCGGGCAGATTTTGTCTGGCCCAGCACGGCGGTGCATTCTTTCGGCAGGGTGGCTGGGTCCAGCACACCGGCGCGCACCGCGTCCTCAATGTCGTGGTTCACATAGGCGATCTGATCCGCCATGCGCACGATGCGCCCTTCCGGCGTTGCCGCCCAGGTGCCCTTTGTGTGGGTCACGATGCCGTTGCGCACCTCCCACGTCAGGTTCAGGCCCCGGCCGTCCTTTTCCAGCTTGTCCACCACACGCAGGCTCTGCATGTAGTGCTTGAAGCCGTCCGGGCACAGCTCATTCAGCGCGCGCTCCCCGGCATGGCCAAACGGCGTGTGGCCCAGATCATGGGCAAGGCTGATTGCTTCGGTCAGATCTTCGTTCAGCCTCAGGGCGCGGGCAATGGTCCGCGCGATCTGCGAGACCTCCAGCGTATGGGTCAGTCGGGTGCGGTACAGGTCTCCCTCCGGCGAGAGGAACACCTGCGTCTTTTGTTTGAGCCGTCGGAACGCCTTGCAGTGCAGCACCCGGTCACGGTCACGCTGGAACACCGGCCGGATCGGGTCCTGCTCTTCCGGCAGCATGCGGCCGCGGCTCTGGTCGCTGAAGGTAGCCCACGGCGCGAAGGTCATATGTTCGATCTCTTCTGTGCGCTGACGTACATCCATACAAAGTCGCCCTCCCTTTTTGTCGCCATTCCCCCTCTCTGTTTCGGCACAGCCGATCCCAATTGCTGCGTCTGCGGCAATTGTAGCACACCCGCTTTGTCGAAGGGGGAAAAAGCCTGTCGGTTCGCAAAATAATGCTTGCTTTTTTATTTTTGCTGCTGCCGGGTTCAGAACGGTGCGTAGAACGGGTCGGATACCGTCACCTGCGCGCTGCCGCGCGTCAGCTCCCGCAGCTGTTCCAGCAGCGGGCCTTCGGTGTGTTCCGGCATCTGCCAGCACAGGGTCACGCGATCCGTGAACTGCGGCGCGGCCTGTTTTGCTCCCGCCGCATCGATCAGCAGCGATGCACGCTCATAAAGGGAGTAATCCACCGTCACGCGCAGCTCCACCACGCTGCGCACCGTGACCACCTCGGCATTTTCCAGTGCACGGGCCGTAGCCGTGGTGTATGCACGCACCAAGCCGCCGGTGCCCAGCAGCACGCCGCCAAAGTAACGGGTCACCACCACGATCAGATCCGTCAGGCCGCTGTGCTGCAGCACCTCCAGCGCTGGTGTGCCCGCCGTCTTGGCCGGTTCACCATCATCTGAATAGCGTTCCCGGTTGCCTTCCCTCAGGCGGTAGGCATACACATTGTGGCGGGCGGTGCGGTTGGCCGCACGCACCTGTTCCAGAAATGCAACGGCAGCTTCCTCGCTGTCCGCAAATGACAACGCCGCAATGAAGCGGCTCTTCTTTTCTTCGTATTCTCCTGTGGCCGTGCCATGGATGGTGCGGTAATCCTCCACTGTGGTTCCTCCTGCATGTTATTCAAATCAAGTATAACATAAATCGTCCGTTGTGCAACCACTGCCGCATACGTTTTTGTGTCAAGGCCAGCTCCCGGTACCGCTGCCCGCATGTCCTCTGCCAGAAAAAAGCACAGCAAAAAATCGGCTGAGCCCTGCGGCCCAGCCGATCTTTTGTTAGAAGAAAGCAGATGATCACTTCGTAAAGAGCTGGATCCACTGATGGCCCCAAGCGCTGGAGCTGTTGTAGTAGTAGCCAACACCCATTGCACGAGCTTCGGGATCCAGAATGTTTGCGCGATGGCCTTCGGAGTTCATCCAGGCATTCACGACTTCTTCAGGAGAAACGCTGCCCCATGCGGCATTCTCGCCAGCAGCGGCATCCGTCACGCCGTACTCGCTGAGAACAGTATACCACTTGGTACCATTGGGACGAACGTGAGAATTGACGGTTGCGATCTCTTCGGCGCGCCGCTGAGCAGCTGCGGTGAGCTTTGCATCGCCCATGACCAGGGGCTGCAGGCCGTACTTTGCACGCTCGGCATTGACCAGATTCAGAACTTCCTGACGGTAGTTGCTGGTGTAAGAGTTTTCGGGGCAAGAGAAGATCAGCACCCAGTAGTTGTTGTAAACGCCACCTTCGTAGTGGCCCACGCTCATGGTGGTCGCGTCTGCGTTCAGGATGCGCTCACGGGTAAAATCAATGTTCATCCACTGATCTACCGCTGCATCGGGGGTGGAAACGCCCGCCATGTAGTCCTCGCCAATCGACACATCTTCGATGCCATTCTCGGCGAAGATGGTGAAATCGCGCTGGCCATTGGGACGAACGTAGGAATAAGAAGAGGCCAGTTCCTTAGCGCGCTCCTGAGCGGCACTATTGTGGTTGCTGTCGCCCAGCTGAACGGGCTTCAGGCCAGCCTTTGCGCGCTCGTTGTTTACGCGGCGCAGGAACTCGTTCTGATAAGCTTCGTCCTGAAAGCTGATGTAGGAATTTTCTTCTTCGATGGAGGCAGAAACCGAAGCCTCAGCTGCGTTTGCAGTAACGGGCTTGAGAGATGCAGCACCAAAAACCACAGCCAGAGTCATAGCTGCTGCTGCGATATTCTTCAGGGCACGCATCTCGAGTTTCATAAGACATCCTCCGTAAGCTTTTGTATATAAAAGCTTTTTTGCATTCATGTGAATGCGTACTGCAACACATTTGCAACTCTTCCGTTTCAAATGTGTTGCTTTTGTGCAACAAAAGTATCACAATAGTATCTCATCGTCAAGGGGTTTCTGTCGATTTTTTGAGAGAAAATGCAAAAAAATCAAAATTTCCCGTTCCGAAAACGTTTCACAAGCGCAACAGGTTCATCCAAGATACCGTAAATTTGTTACGTCTGTGTTGCACTTCACCGTTTTCAGGATTGTTTCGTCACACTTAACGTGTTGCATTTTATTTTTCTACACCTTTTCTGCAATGTTTTTCATGCATTTTCTGTATGTTTATTTATTTATATGCATATTTCAAAGTGTAACAGACTTTTGTGTGCGCTTTTCCGTTCCACTCCCCTCCCGCAGCCCTTTTCTGGGCTGCAGCCGGCCTTTGGCTGTACTTTCTGCAACAAAAAACAGCACAGGCAGCCTTTTCAGGGCCATCTGTGCTGTGCCGTATTCCTTATATAAAAAGAAGAGCGGCTCCGAAGAGCCGCCCTCCCACAATTCAGGCTATGCTATAAAAAGATCTCGCGTCAGTCGATCACTGAGCAGCCTTTGCTGCCTCGATCTGCTTGATCAGCTCGGGCACGACCTTGAACAGATCGCCCACGATGCCGTAGTCAGCCACGCCGAAGATGGGTGCGCCCTCATTCTTGTTGACAGCGATGATGCACTCGGAGTCCTGCATACCAGCAGTGTGCTGGATAGCGCCGGAAATGCCCAGAGCAACATAGATCTTGGGGTGCACGGTCTTGCCGGTCTGACCAACCTGATGGTCAGCAGTCATCCAGCCTGCATCGGTGACGGCACGGGAAGCACCCACAACGCCGCCGCCCAGAGCAGCTGCCAGCTGCTCAGCCAGCTCAATGCCCTTCTGGACATCCTTGCTGATGCCGCGGCCGACAGAGACGATCACGTCTGCGCCGATCAGATCGACCAGCTTTTCAGCTGCCTTCTCAACGCTCAGCACTTCGGTCTTGATGTCCTCAGCAGCCAGAGCGAATGCGGGCTTCACGATCTGGCAGGCATCAGCCTTGGCCTGATCGAAGGGAGCCTTCTTCATAACGC
>ENA-OVGM01002404-OVGM01002404.1-human-gut-metagenome-genome-assembly--contig:-NODE-2404-length-12438-cov-2.742066_pt1 | contig 12438 bp, 10 predicted proteins | sample MGYA00237773_ERZ505425 | MGnify/ENA primary metagenome ERZ505425 (study PRJEB26158, sample SAMN06016407) | human gut metagenome | biome: human gut; feature: ankylosing spondylitis patient; material... | reverse complement strand
GCCCACCTCTTGATAGAGTTTGATATCACGCGCCATGCTGGCGACATTACAAGAGATATAGGCGATACGGTCAGCTCCTGTTTGGGCGCTTGCTTTGATAAAGCTTTCGGTCAAGCCCTTGCGTGGTGGGTCGACCAGGATGGCAGTTGGTTGGATACCCTCCTTGAGCCAATTCTTCATGGCATTTTCAGCTGTATCACAGACATAGTGGGCATTGGTGATGCCATTTAGACTAGCATTCTTCTGGCTATTCTCCACGGCTTCTGGGATGACTTCGACCCCATAGACTTCCTTGACATGCATGGCAACTGACAAGCCAATGGTCCCGATTCCGGAGTAGGCATCAATCACCACATCATCTTCACTTAAGTCCGCAAAGTCAATGGCTGTCTGGTAGAGCTTCTCTGCCATTTCGGTATTGACCTGATAAAAGGCTGGTCCAGAGATTTGGAAGCTATTGCCCAACATTTGATCCGTAATATAGTCTTGACCATAGAGAACCTGCCATTCTTTTCCAAAAATGGCATTGGTATTCTGGTCATTAATATTTTGCATAACAGATTTGATAGCTGGGAATTGCTTGATCAGCTGCTCGATCAACTGGTCCACACGAAACACCTTAGGACGAGTGGTGACCAAAATGACCATGATTTCTCCAGAATGATGTCCTCGACGAACGACGAGATTGCGAATCAAGCCAGACTGTTCCTGCTCATCATAAGGCTTGAGATCAAAACGACGAATCAAATCACGAAGCGCCAAGACCACTTGATCAATGACTGGATCTTGGATATAAAAGTCTTCAATCGGCATCAAATCATGAGAGTTCTTCCGAAAGAAGCCTGTTTCGACCTGACCATTGACACGACGAACAGGGACTTGGGCCTTGTTGCGGTATTGGACAGGATGGTCCATTCCCAAGGTCGGGGGTACTTCCATATCAGTGATTCCCGCCATCTTGTAGAGGCTATCCTTGACCTGCTTGGCCTTGAATTTCAGTTGCTCGGGATAAGCCAGGTGCCCCAAGTCGGCGATTCCGCTTCGTAAATAGGCAAGGTCAAGCTCTTCATTACGATGAGGGGATTTTTCTAAGTACTCCTCTACTTTTCCGTAGCCGATCCTTTTGTTGACTTTAAGCACGCGCATTCGGATGATTTCTCCAGGCAGGGCATTCTCCACAAAAAAGACCAGGCCATCGACCTTAGCCACTCCTGCTCCTTCGTGTGTCAAATCGACAATCTCAACCGTTACAATTTCATTTTTCTTTAACATGGTGTTCAATCTTTCTACAAATTAAAAGGGGTGGAGTCCAAAACTCCTATCCCCTTATTATATCATCTCAGTCCCATTTGGTACAATTTCTTTTTATAAGCATCGAAATCAACGAGCAAGCCTTGGCCCCCATACATATCGTAGGCATCGACCCAATCCCCATTTTCTGGGATGGTCACTCGTTCAATTCCTTTTCCAGCACTTCCGACTAGTCCAAGTCCATTGGTCAATAGGAAAGAGAAAGGAACATTGGTAGACGTCATAGCAAAGACTTTCCCTAGGGCTTCTGATCCCGTAAAGAGTTTGGTTGGATCCTTGATCTGATGCATGATAGCGGACATGACCTCTTGCTGGCGACGGGTCCGACCAAAGTCTCCTTCATCATCCTTACGGAAACGCGAGTAATTGAGAAGGGTCCGGCCATCCATCCGTTGTTTTCCAACCTTGATGGTTTGCTGCGGAACGACACCGTCTTTCATGTTCAAATCATCTGGTACTTCTACTTCACTGACCTTTTCGCCGTCAACCGTTGAAAACTGCGCATTCATCTCGACCCCATTTGGGAAGAGGGTATCGATCGCTGTCGCAAAGGTCTTGAAATCGACCATGGCGTAATATTGGATGTCAATGTCAAAGTTGTCTTTTAGCATCTGACGCACCAATTCAGCCCCTTGGTTGTTATTTTGCTCCCCGATGGTGAAGGCAGTATTGAGCTTCTGGTCGTAGTAGCCATCATATTCAGGAATATTTTGCTGGCTGACACCATCGATATGGACCAGTGTGTCCCGCATGAAGCTGACCATCTTGATCTTGCCTTCTTTGTTATTGACATTGACCACCATGATGGAGTCTGTCCGGGTCTCATCTGACTTCTCACCGATCCGACCATCTGTCCCCAAGATCAGAATATTGACCCCATCTCGCGACTTCTTGCCGTTAAATTTCTCAACGACAGCCGGTTTGGCATCTGGACCTGTCGGCTTACTGTTCAAGCCTTTCACAAACATGAAGACCATGCCACCGATGATGAGCAAGAAAAAGAGGGCAATCCACTTGAGGATCCGCTTGACGCGGATCTTTTTCCGTGGTTTCTTGGGTGTAACGCTCGTCGCAGCAACTGCTTTCTTCTTAGACTTTTTGCTACGTGATTGGTAAACAGGGAGATTCCCAATTGGTTCAGCAATCTCACCTTGCACTTCTTCTGTAGCATCTACCTCAGGTTGAAGGGCTTCTGCTTCCTCATAAGCTCCTTGGCTCTTCTTGAGCAGGTAATTGTATTCTAGTTGTTCTCGTTCATTCAAATAATGAAAATTTGAGTATAAGTACTCTAATCGCTTTCGCTCATGGTGAGATAGAAAGTTTGATTCCTTACTCATCTTTTCTCCATTCCATTTTCTTTTAAGGTATAGACCTGATACTGACCCAAGACTTTTGTCTGAATGCCCAAACTGTCTAATTCTTGATAGGCAAATTGCAGAAGATCAGGCGCTTCGTTTAGGAGGTCAATAATGAAAAAGTATTCTCCTAAAGCTGTTTTTAGGGGGCGACTTTCAATCTTGGTTAAATTGATCCCCCGCCAAGCAAAAGTAGACAAACCTTTATAGAGGGCTCCTGCCAAGTTACTTGGTAAGGTCAAGGCCAAGCTAACTTTTTGCAGTCCCGGACTTAAAGTTTCTGAGATTGCTGGCTCTTTGGCTCCTAAAATCCAAAAACGTGTATAATTGTCCTCGATTTCTTGGATGTCTTTGGCCTGGACTTCCAAGCCGTACTCACTGGCTGCTGCCAGAGGGGCAATCGCCGCAATTTCCAAGTCTGGATGCTCTGCCACATAGCGAGCCGCATAAGCTGTTGAAGCCGTCATTTCCATGGCCACATCCGGATAATGAGCCCTTAGAAAAGCCTTCCCTTGGGCCAAGGCCTGTGGATGCGAATAGACCGTTCGAATGGGGCGGTCTTTTTTAGCCACCAAGAGCTGTTGCTTGATGGGATAGACCACTTCTGCAACGGCCTGAATGGTCCCTTGATGAAAGAGGTAATCAATGGTCTCATGGACACTGCCTTCAATCGAGTTTTCAACTGGGACAACCGCAAAATCGATCTCGTGATTCTCATAAGCCTTGATGACATCTGTGATCGTCCGATAGGCGATGCGTTCAGAAGTTGGAAAGCTATGAGTAACCACATCGTGGGTAAAAGATCCCTTGGGACCAAGATAGCCTACAAGCATCGAATGATCTCCGCAATTTCTTCAGGTGTTTTGTCCTCGACATCCACAATATGGGTAGCAATATCCTCATACAAAGGCAAACGACCATCAAAAATCTTCTTGAATTCTTCTTTGGTGTGGTTTAAAAAGAGGGGACGTTGCATGGCTTTGTCATTTTGAATGCGGCTGTACAAGGTTTCAAAATCTACCCGCAGATAAATGTTGTGAGGATTTTTTTCCAAGAGCGCACGGTTATGAGGATTGACCACAATCCCGCCTCCAGGAGAGATGATGGCCGCCTCGTTTTCCAACAAACGCTCCAGCATTTCAGCCTCGCGACGACGAAAGGCAGCTTCTCCTTCCACTGAGAAATAATCATTGATCGACATGCCGATCTCTTCAACAATTAATTCATCCATATCATGGAATTTTGGATCAAGAATGCGACCAACGGTCGTTTTACCTGTTCCCATAAAACCAAGTAAAATTTTAGCCATGCAGTAAGGTCTCCAAATCTTCAAAAAAACTAGGGTAACTGGTGTTAATGGCCTCTGCCCGATCCAGCATCACATTTTCTTCACTCACCAATAAGGCAGCAATGGCAGCCATCATCCCAATCCGGTGATCTCCAAAGGTCTCTAAGTCAGCTCCATGTAGGGGAGTCGGTCCAGTGATGATCATGCCGTCTTCCGTTGGCACGACATTGGCTCCCATAGCATTGAGGCTATCTGCTACGACCTGGATGCGGTCCGTTTCTTTCACACGAAGCTCTTCAGCATCCGCAATCACGGTCTGACCATTTGCCTGTGTCGCTAGTAAAGCAATAATCGGCAATTCATCAATCAAGCGTGGAATCAATTCCCCATCAATCCGGATCCCTTTTAAGGACGAAGTCTTGACAGTGAGACTCGCAGAGACCGCTTTTTCATCGCGATCCTCAATGGTGAGATCTCCCCCCATTTCTTGAATCACATCGAGAATTCCTGTCCGCGTTTGGTTGATGCCCACATTTTCAATCTTGATCACACTCTCTGGAAGAATGAGGCCAGCCACTAACCAAAAGGCTGCACTGGAAATATCTCCAGGAACGATGACTGTTTGACCTTGGAACTCTTGTCCACCTTGGATGCGGATGGTTTTTCCATCCACTTGGATCTCTCCACCAAATTGGCGAATCATATCCTCCGTATGGTCACGCGTCTTTTCCTTCTCGATAATCGTCGATTCCCCCTCAGCTTGTAGAGCGGCAAAAATGAGAGCAGACTTGACTTGAGCCGATGCCACTGGCAAACGGTAATGAATCGGTTGGAGCTGACGGGTGCCTTTTTCATGTAAAGGCGGGCAATCGCGATCTCCCTGACCAGCAATCTCTACCCCCATCTGACGCAGTGGGATCGCGACACGATCCATGGGCCGTTTGGAAAGACTGTCGTCTCCGACCATGGTCACTGCAAAATCCTGACCTGCTAGTACACCTGAGATCAAACGAATAGAAGTTCCTGAATTGCCCATATCAAGGGGAGATGTCGGGGCTTGCAGACCTTGAAAGCCTACTCCTTGAATCCGAATCACATCCCCATCATCTTGGATAGAAACTCCCAAGTCTCGAAACACCTGGATGGTAGAAAGCACATCTTCGCCTCGCAAGATATCATAGACCTTAGTTTCGCCCTTTGCAAGACTTCCAAAAATAATGGATCGGTGACTGATGGATTTGTCACCAGGGACTCGAATGGTTCCCTTTAGACCCTTGCTATTGGTTCTTAATTTCATTGCCATCTCCAGAGTGCTTTTCCACATATTCTATCATAAATAGGACATGAATTCAATTTTTGATCAAAAATTTGGAACAAAAAACGAATGTTTCCAAGCATTTTTTGAGCTTGTTTTCCTCTAGTGGCGAACGAAAATACCAGAGTCAAAATTACAACTCTGGTAGTGGTTCTTATTTGTATAAATCTTGAATCGGCTCAAAGATGATCTTTTCAAGATCTGCAAGATAAATAGACAATTGTTGTTGTTTGGTGAAAAATTCATTCACAATCGGACTTGCTTGGATTTTTTCCATATAGTCCTTCATTTCTTGTTGCACAGCTTCTGTTGGAAGTTGACCGGATTGCATCAAGCCTTGCAATTGATTTTGGAAAGCGACGTATTCGTCAAACAACGTTTTCGCTTCTGGATTTGCTTCGATCGCTTGTTTGCTTTCTACGACAGCCTTGTATTCAGGAAGATCTCGAAGGGTCCGAGAGAGTTCATTAGCTACATCATAAATATTTGCCATTTTCTAGGCTCCTTTACTGATAAGATACTTCTATTATACTGCTTTTCCTTCAATATTCCTAAAATGAAGCAGGTCTTTTGATGCAAATCCTTCTTTAGACCTAGCGAGCAAGAACGGTATAAGATGTCGCCTGGCTGATCAGTGTTTGAGCCTGCTCTTGATCCTCTGCATTTTTGAAGGTCAGCTGCAAAATCCCGTGGATATCTTCACGATTCTCTTCATTGATGTGAATATTGACCAAGGAAATCCCTTGTAGGAGTTGTAAGATTTCGAGGATCACACCTTCCTTATCGGGGACATCGATAAAGAGATCATAGGCACTATCGCGTCCAGCACGCTGATGGATCTGCATTTCTTTTCGGTGCTTCCGCCCTTCATGGAAAAATGACCAAATGGCCTCCTCGTTATCTGCTTGGATGGTCTCGGCCACTTGATCCAAACGCTCTTTGAAATCAGCAATCCGCTCTAATATCGCTTGAGGGTTGGACATGAGAATAGAGGTCCACATGCCTGGCTCACTTTCCGCAATCCGTGTCATATCCCGAAAGCCACCAGCTGCAAAACGGCGGGTCATTTCATGCTCTTCCCCATAAGCTACGGCCTGCTCGACTAATGTCGATGCTAAAATATGAGGAAAATGACTGATCTGAGAGGTTACCCGATCGTGTTCCTCAGCATCGATTTCGATAAAGCGGGATCCCAATCCACTCAGAAGCTCTTTCAACTCTTCCATGGCACCCCCTGTCGTCAAGCTGGAAGGGGTAAAAATATAATAAGCGTTCTCAAATAAGGTGGCATCTGCTGCTGCAGCACCTGTCTTATGACTACCAGCCATGGGGTGTCCTCCCACAAAGCGTACATCCTTATCTGTAAACACTTTTTCAGCCTGTGCGACAATTTCTGCCTTGGTAGAGCCTGCATCTGTCACCAGTACCTGGTCTTTCAAATTCAAGCCAGCTAAGGTTTCTAAGTAAGACTTGGTTTGCTTGATGGGAAGGGCCAAAATAATGATATCTGCTAAAGGGGCAAAGGCTGCGAAATCATCCGTCACTTGATCCACCATTCCTCTTTCAAGGGCGATGGTTCGAGAGGCTTCACTACGATTGTACCCAAGAACAGTCACGTTTGGGTGGGACCTCTTAATGCCCAGCGCGAGGGATGCACCAATCAAACCCAAGCCTGCAATATATACAACTTTCTTCTCCAAAGGAAAACTCTTTCTCTTAAAAATTCTTCGTAAAGTCCCGGTGCTTAGCAACGGCTTCTTTCAATTCTTCCAAGTTATCGGATGAGAATTTTTCAAGCACTTCTGTAGCAAGGACTGTTGCGACCACTGCTTCCATCACCACACCTGCAGCTGGCAGAGCTGTTGGGTCGCTGCGCTCAACCGTCGCCTTATAAGGCTCATGAGTTTCAATATCCACACTCATCAAAGGTTTGTAGAGGGTCGGAATAGGCTTCATGACGCCACGAACCAGAATGGGCTCACCATTGGTCATCCCCCCCTCAAAACCACCAAGATTATTGGTGCGACGGGTATAGCCGGTGTCTTGAGACCAGATGATTTCATCCATAACTTGACTACCTTTTAGGCGACCTGCGTCAAAACCAAGGCCAAACTCAACTCCCTTAAAGGCATTGATAGAGACCACTCCTTGAGCGATTTTGGCATCCAATTTCTTGTCCCATTGCACATAGGATCCTAGTCCAACAGGTACACCGCCAACCAAGGTTTCCACAATTCCCCCGATGGTATCACCATCTTTTTTCACTTGGTCAATGTAGGCCTTAACAGCTTCTTCTTGTTCTGGCACCACGATCGAAACTTCCGACTGACCTGCCTTTTCCTTGATTTCTGAAACAGTTAGATTCTCGGGAATTGCAATCTCAATTCCACCAAAATTAACAATGTGACTGGCCACTTCAATACCGATTTCTTCTAAAATCCGTTTAGCAACTGCACCAACGGCAACACGCATGGTCGTCTCACGTGCAGAAGAACGCTCTAAGGAATTACGAAGATCGTCAAAACGGTATTTCATCCCTCCGACTAGATCGGCATGACCAGGACGTGGCTTGGTGATCTTACGCAGATTTTTCTTTTTCTCTTCGACCGGTGCTACATTCATGATCTCCAGCCATTTTTGATGATCCAGATTGGTCACGTTCAGAGTAATCGGACCTCCCATGGTCAAGCCATGACGGACCCCTGATGTGATCTCGACCCGGTCACTCTCAATTTTCATCCGAGCACCACGACCATAGCGGGACCCGCTCGATGATGGCTGTTAATCGAGGACCGTGGGACTCTCCTGCTGTTAAATATCTCATACGACCTTATTCCTTTCTTTCTAAAAAGTCCTTCATTTCTTGAAGAGGGATTTGATGAATCGCAGCTTGCCCCAACTCTGGAACAATGACTAATTTCAAGTTCGTCCCACGCGCTTTTTTGTCATAGGTCAAGGCTTGATAAAGGGCTTCTTTATCCCAGTTCTCATAGGTTACCGGAAGGCCAAATTTCCGGCACATATCTTCGATTTTTTGAGTAATTCCTTTTGGCATCAAGCCCTTTTCTTCTGCAACTCGGGAGAGCTGCACCATGCCCATACTAACGGCTTCCCCATGCATAACCTGTCCATAACCAGCTGTCGCTTCAATGGCATGCCCGATGGTATGACCAAAATTGAGATACAGTCGAATGCCGTTGTCCAGCTCATCTGCCACAATATGGTCTCGCTTGACCAGGCAAGAATGGGAAATGATGCTCTCTGCATGCTCTAAAATACTCTGGACAGAACCATCCATAGCTTCCAATTCTTCCCAAAGTTCAGTATCTTGGATAAGGCCGTACTTGATGACTTCGCCCATCCCCTCGATCAATTCACGTTGCCCCAACGTGCTCAACACTTCAGGATCAATAAACACACCGTCTGGTTGAGCAAAGGTCCCTACCATGTTTTTAGCAAGTGCTGAGTTGACTCCAGTCTTTCCTCCGATAGAAGAATCCACCTGTGCGGTCAAGCTAGTCGGGATCTGAACAAAGGAAATTCCCCGCATATAGGTCGAGGCAGCAAAACCAGCCAAATCACCAACTACGCCACCCCCAAGAGCGACGATTCCATCACTGCGCGTCATGCCCTGGGTAGCTAGAAATTCATAAACTTTTGAAACAGTGGTTAGATTCTTACTGGCTTCCCCTTGAAGAAACTCAAAGCGCACCACTTGAAAACCAGCTTTCTCAAGGCTCTTCTCTACGATAGAGGCATATAGCTTAGCCACGCGGTTATCGGAAATAATGGCGACTTTTTTATCGCCCCAAAGAGTGCGCAACCAGTCTCCAACCTGGTTGAGACCACCTCTTTCAATCACAATATCATAGGAATGTCCTGGAATAGGTACCGATACGTTCATAGGAATCTCCTTCACGTTTTTCTTTGATTCTATCTTATCATGAAATAGGGCACATGTCTCAATCAAAATGAAAAAGAGACTAGAGCAAGACTGTTTTTTAAAAAATCAGTTCCTGTTCTAATCTCATAAAGCTTTTTCAATAGGAAAATGTAAACCCCACTCTTAGTCACATACAAATTGGCGATATTCTGTTGTCAAAGCTTTCCATACAGACTCTGTAGGAAATACTTTCCCAGTCATTAATTCAAAGGCTGCTTCAGCTTGATAAAAGAGCATTCCCAGCCCATTTACCCTCTGGTTTCCTTGATTCACTGCTAATTGCAGAAAGGGGGTCACTGCTGGATAGTAAGCCATCTCTACGATTAAGGCCTGTGGGGGAAAGGTCAAGTGACTCGCTATCGGAAGAGACTCACTATCCATGCCTACACCAGTCGCATTTAAGATGAGATCGGCTTGATTAAAGGAGCTTTGAACGTCTTCATCTTTCTCAATCGCATACAATTCTATCATGAAATCAAAGGCATCTTCTAGCAACTGAACCTTGGAACGATAATGAACTAATCTCTCCTCTCTCACAAAGACAAGGATACGTTTTACACCTAGATGAATCGCCTGTGCAATAATCGCTAAAGCTGCACCACCTGCACCTAAGAGAACCATTGTTTTTCCCTTAATAGAGAAAGCAGGAGGTAAACTACGAAAGAAACCTATCCCATCTGTATTATAGCCTTTAAGCTTACCATCGCGGTGAACGATAGTATTGACAGAACCGATCTTTCGGGCCATCTCATCCACTTCATCTAAGTAAGGAAAGACCTTCTGCTTGTAGGGCATGGAGATATTGACCCCAATCATATCCAACTTACGAATTTGGCTGATGGTGCTTTCTAAGTCTTCTTCAGCAATATCCCAAGCTAGATAAGCAGCATTGGTCGCTGTTAATTCATAGGCTAGATTATGGATGAAAGGAGAAATACTATGACGAACGGGATGGGCAATGACCGCTGCCATCCGAGTATATCCGTCAATCTTCATTTAATAACTCCCGAATTCTTCTCATATTTTCAAGAGGAATTTGACCTGGGGCGCTTTCCTCTCCGACTCTAGCATAAGACCAGGAAGAGCCTGTCAAATCAGCTGTCAAGCGCGAAATCTTCCCGACCTTGCCCATGGAAATGGTGACATACTCTTGCTCAGGATTCAACGTCTTGAAACCACGCGTATAATTCATCAAGTCAAGAACATCTTGTTCATTGTGGGCCATGACAGATACTTTGACCAATTTTGGAGAAAAGCTAGTTAATTCCGATAAAATCTCCATCATATTTTCCGGTGTCTCTTGGAAATTGTGGTAGCTGAGCACAAGATTTGAAAATTCCAACATCTTTTCAAAGACGTCACGATGGCTATAAAACTCGAAATCGATATAATCCGGATGATAGATAGATTGAATATCTTTCAGGATCCCAATATATTCTTCATTAGTCATCTCCATCTCCCCACCTTCAGCTCGAGTCCGTAAGGTGAATAAAATTTCGCGTCCAGCAAATTTTTCAAATACTGCTGGAGCAACGGTTAAGATCTCGTTTTTTTCTAAAAAGTCCGCACGCCACTCAATGACATCCGCATCATCGTAACGCGAACCATCTAGTTGTTGCGCCTCTTCTAAGGAGCGAGGCATAATCGACACAACTAACTTCATACATCCACCCTAATCGTAAATACTTTTAAGTAATTACTACTTTCTTCTTTCTTGTTCCATCGAAAATCTCCCGGAAGGCCGTATTCTGCTACATAACGATGTTTACGCCCTTGCAATCCCTTTTCGATTTGTTTTTTAAATTTTTCTTTGGTCACATTTGCCGCATTGGTACTGAGAATCAAGGTCCCACCTGGATTTAAAATCTCGAGGGCCTCGCTCACCAACCGATGGTAATCTTTAGCGACTGAAAAGGTCCGTTTTTTATTCCGCGCAAAGCTAGGCGGATCGAGTACGATCACATCATAGCTTAGCTCATGGCGTTTGGCATATTTGTAATAATCAAAGACATCCATCACGACAAAACGATGATCATCCAGCGCCAAGCCATTTGCTACAAAATGCGCTTCTGATAATTCTCTACTTCTCTTAGCCAGATCGACCGAAGTGGTTTCAACTGCTCCACCCATTGCCGCAGCAACAGAAAAAGCAGCTGTATAAGAGAACATATTGAGCAAGGACTGTCCAGCAGCTAAGCCATCGACCAAGCTACCTCGAACTTCATGCTGGTCCAAAAAGATCCCCGTCATCAAGCCATCATTGAGAAAGACTTGGTAAGAGACCCCATTTTCAAGAATCAAAAATTCTTGTGGAGCTTCTTCCCCGTAGACATGAGCCGATTCATAGTCCAAACCTTTAAAGCGAATCTTTTCATAGCCACCTCGGACTTCTGAAAAAGCTTCTTGAAAGGCCGCTAGAATGGTTCCCTTGATCTGAAATACGAAGGGATTGTACCAAGAAAAGACAACAAACTCACCATACAAGTCAACCGTGAAGCCACCAAAACCATCTCCCTCTTGGTTAAAGAGACGAAAGGCTGTCGTCGTTTCATCCGCATAATAAGAACGACGGTATTGCTTGGCTTTGATGAAAAGCTTTTTAAAAAAGTCTTGATCAAAAGTGACCAACTCTTGTGAAACAAACCATCCAATCCCTTTATCCGACTCCGAGGGATTGTCCATCTCCTGAAAGCAATTGAACCGCTTGATCCAAAGCAGGAAGTGAGTCAAAATCTTGCTTTTCAAGAAGAGATTGCCCTTGTTTGATTTTTGTTGCGACTTGGCGACTGACTGTGAGTTTTTTCATATCCTCTATTATAGCAAAAGTCTGTGTTTTTCACAAAGGGAGGCTTTATTTACTAGAACTTTTTTTGCTATTTTATTCAAGCTTCCATCCTTTAGCTTTTTACGATTTCATATACCTGATCTTTCCTATTTCTTTCCTCTCCTTTACAGTCATTTTTTTCTTTCTCCATAAAATTGTGGTATACTTGTATAAGAAAATTTTTAGGAAATAAGACAAGGAAGTAACATTTTGTGAAAAAAATTACGAATTCGATACTCAATTTCATGAGTACCAGACTAGGATTTGTCTTGACCCTTCTGTTGCTCTACTGGTTCAAAACCATGTGGGCCTATTCAGTTGATTTTAATTTAGACATTCAGGGACCGTATCAGATTTTTCTAGCAGTGATCAACCCATTGCCGATCAGTCTGCTCTTCATTG
>ENA-OVGM01002399-OVGM01002399.1-human-gut-metagenome-genome-assembly--contig:-NODE-2399-length-12451-cov-3.751371_pt1 | contig 12451 bp, 9 predicted proteins | sample MGYA00237773_ERZ505425 | MGnify/ENA primary metagenome ERZ505425 (study PRJEB26158, sample SAMN06016407) | human gut metagenome | biome: human gut; feature: ankylosing spondylitis patient; material... | reverse complement strand
GGGCCGATGATTTATTGGGTGGTATATCCTTTAAGAAGGAAGCGTCCGCTTAGCCCTTGCCGGCGCAGCCGAACAGCTCGATCTTTTCCTTGCACTTGTCGATGATGGCCTGAGAGCCGGGAGCCAGCAGCTTGCGGGGGTCGAAGCCCTTGCCCTGCTGATCCTTGCCAGCCTCGATATACTTGCGGGTAGCCTCAGCGAAGACCAGCTGGCACTCGGTGTTGATGTTGATCTTGGAGACGCCCAGGCTGATGGCCTTTGCGATCATGTCGTCAGGGATGCCGGTGCCGCCGTGCAGGACCAGAGGAATGTTATTGGTAGCCTTGTGGATGCGGTCCAGAGCCTCGAAGTCCAGACCCTTCCAGTTGGCGGGGTAGACGCCGTGGATGTTGCCGATGCCGGCGGCCAGGAAGTCGATGCCCAGAGCAGTGATCTTTGCGCACTCTGCGGGGTCAGCGATCTCGCCAGTACCCACGACGCCGTCCTCGACGCCGCCGATGGAGCCGACCTCAGCCTCGATGCTCATGCCCTTGGAGTGTGCCAGAGCGACCAGCTCCTTGGTCTTCTCCACATTCTCCTCGATGGAGTAGTGGCTGCCGTCGAACATGATGGAGGAGAAACCGGCCTCAACGCAGGCCTTGCAGCCCTCGTAGGTGCCGTGATCCAGATGCAGAGCGACCGGGACGGTGATGCCCATGGAATCGACCATTGCATCGACCATAGCAGTGACGGTCTTGAAGCCGGTCATGTACTTGCCGGCACCCTCGGAGACACCCAGGATGACAGGACTCTTCATCTCCTCGCAGGCGGTCAGAACAGCCTTGGTCCACTCCAGGTTGTTGATGTTGAACTGAGGCACACCGTAGTGGCCGTCACGAGCTTTGATGAGCATTTCGGTTGCATTTACCAACATTATTATTACCTCCAAAAATTATCGGGGTCTGTTCGTACCCACACAGCGCTTTGTGCATGGTTTAACGAAGTTGCACCCTAAGTATACCCCAAACAGCGGGTAAAATCAATCCACCGGAGAGTTTTTGTAACCAAACCGAAGCTTTCTTGGCCAGCGGTGTGCTCGAAAGACAGAGAAATAAGTGGGATGCAGCATTTTATACGGGCTTCGACAACATCCGGCCAGACCGGCGGCGGAGGCACCAAAGCAGACGATTTTCAACAGGAATCCACATTCGTCAAAATGATGTTGGATAAAAAGGCAAAACAAGTGCCGCTCTGCTTCAAAATTTTGTCATAATTCTGACTTGAAAATTACAAAATGTATGCAGTGTTCTGAGCCTGTCGAGATAAGATTGTGGAAAACCTTGTGGAAAGTGTGGAATTCCACCCGGAAAACAGGCTTGAACGCTTGAGTTTTGAACTTTCTCCACAGGGTTTTCAACTTGTGGAAAAAACAGGGCGGGTATACGGATGGTAAAGCGGTCTGAATGTGGAAAACTTTTACCACAGGCAAAAAGACGGATAACCGGCGCGCAAAAGACAACACTTCTCCCATGAGGCGCTGCCCGGGCGGGCGGCACAGAAATTTCACGGGAAGAAAAAGCGCAATTCTATGGCAAACCCCTGCCGCTTATGTTATACTTTAAGATGAGTTATAAGCGCTGTACGTCTGAAATGCGTCAGTGCCTGCCGCAAAATGCAGCTTTACAGCGCTGCGGTCCTGAAAACTCGCTTGAAGCGATACGATGACGCCGGGCCGGAAGGGCTTTGGCGTCCTGCGATAGAAACGGAAGGAGAACGTCATGGAAGAACGCAATATGCCCCGCCGTCCCCGCCGCGAAAAGGCCGACGACCAGCCCCGGAACGAGAGCCTCGTCTACGGCAAGAACCCGGTCACAGAGCTGCTGAAGAGCGGCTCCGGCGTGGATACGGTGCTGCTGGCCGAGGGCATGGCCCCGGCTGTGGCCGCTTACTATACCGCAATGGCGAAGGAAGCCGGTGCCACCGTCAAGCGGGTACACCCCAACAAGCTGCGCCTCATGACCGGCACCGAGAGCCATCAGGGCGTGGCCGCCTTTGCCAGTGAGATCGAATACGCAACGGTGGAGGACCTGCTGGCCGCTGCCAAAGAGAAGGGCGAACCGCCCTTCCTCGTGCTGAGCGACGGCATCGAAGACCCCCACAATCTGGGCGCTGTCATGCGCTCGGCTCTGCTGTGCGGCGCTCATGGCATCGTCATCCCCAAGCGGGGCGGCGCATCCGTGACCCCCACCGTCATCAAGTCCAGCGCCGGTGCGGCTGAGCGCCTGCCCGTGGCCCGTGTGGCCAACATCGGCGAGACCATCCGCCGCCTCAAGGAGCAGGGTGTTTTCGTCTACTGCGCCGACATGGACGGCGTGTCCCTGCGCAAGAACAGCCTCACCGGCCCCATTGCGCTGGTGCTGGGCAGCGAGGGCAGCGGTGTTTCGCAGCTGGTGAAAAAGCTGTGCGACGGCGTGGTGCGGCTGGATATGGCCGCTCAGGGTACCGGTGTGGACAGCTTCAATGTCTCGGTGGCCGCAGGCATCATCCTGTATGAGATCCAGAGCCAGCGCGCCGCACAGAGCTGAGCTGGCCTGTGCCGAACGAAACAAGGGAGGGAAGATCAGGATGCCAAAGGATGACGAGCGGAAGGAAATGACGCAGGAAGAGCTCGACGCCCGCGAAGAAAAATTCCGCACCTTTTTTACCACCAGTGTAGCCCAGATTCCGGAGGAGATGACCCGGCGGGACGGTGAGAATGAAGAAAAGCCCAAGAGCCTGCTGGGCCGGCTGTTCCACCGTGAAAAGGCCGAACAGCGGGAAAGCGGCACACCCGAAGTGAGCCGTACCGGCGAGATACAGCTGGGCGGCGAGGAGCCGGAGGAACCCTCCGACCTGGAGCTGGTCCTGGCGCTGGAAGAGGAAGTCGCAGGGCCGAGGCCCGAGCAGCCGAAGCCAGCCGAGCCGGTCAGCACCCCCCAGCCTGAGCCGGAAAAGCCCCAAAAGCCCGCAGGACCCCTCAAAGCGCCGGAGCCGCCTGCTCCCAAGCCGGAGAAAAAGCCGGCAGAAAAGCAGGCCGCGCCCCGGAAAAAGGCGGTCCAGTACGAGCCGCGCACCCCGCAGGAGCAGTATGAGGACCGGGAGATGCAGGCGCTCAAAGCCATGCTGTTTGGCGCAAAGCTTCCGCCGCAGGAGGAAGAGCCTCCCCAGCCGGTGAAGCCCGCAGAACCGGAAAAGAGCACCCCGGCGGTTCCGGTCATTGCAGCGAAACCGGACGCAGAAAAAGAGCCGGATGCAGCGCCGGAGAAGCCTGCCGTGCCGATGCCCGAGATGGTGTTTGCAGAAGATAAGGCATCGAAGCCCCATCCGGCCCCGGCGATGCAGTTCTTCGGCAAGGGCGACGACGAGAAAGCGCCCGCAGCCCCGGCCCGCGCGACGCCGCCGGACAATGACGACAGCATGAGCCTGCCGCTCATGGTCCTGAACGACGGCGACGAGGCGGCTCCGGTGGAGCCGCCGAAGGAGGAAGCGCCCGCACAGCCGGCCGAAGAGGCCGGTACTGCCCCGGCTGCTCCGGAGGCTGCACCCGTCGAGGAAGCGCCTGTCGAAGAGGAAAAAACGCCCGAGACGCCGGAACAGGTGGGGGAACGGCTGCACCAGATGGGCGCGGCCCTTACATTGCGCTGTGCGCTGGGCGGCATCCTTGCACTGGTGCTGCTCCACTTCGGCCTCGCCGCGGAGGGCCTTGTCGGCCCGCTGGGCGGCCTTGACCCCGTAACTGCCCCGGCGGCCTTCTATGCCGCTGATCTGCTCTTCCTGGCGCTGGCGCTGGCTGTGGGCTGGCCCGTCGTGAGGGACGGCCTGAAGGGGCTGCGGGGCGAACGCCCCAGCATGGAGACCATGCCCGCGATGGCAGCCTGCGCTGCGCTTTTGCAGGCCGCTGTGGCTTTGCTGAACGCGCAGAACTATCAGGCGTCCAGCTTCACCCTTCTGTCCGGCATTGCGGCGCTGGGGCTGTTCCTTGCACTGCTGGGCGACCGTGTCCTTCTGGCCTCGGTCCAGGGCGGCTTCAAACTGGCGCAGGCCGGTCCTGAGCATCGCGGTGCGTTCCGTGCCAAGGACAAAGACCTTATCCGCATCCTCTCCAAGGACATGGACGAAAAAGACCCCTGGGTGCTGCTCAGCCGACCCGCCGAGTGGGACGACGCGATGGTGGAGCAGGGCTTCGGCCCCCGCGCCTGTGAGCGCCGCGCCCGTAAGACGAATTACATCCTGCTGGGTGCGGCTGTGTTAGCCGGTCTGGTCTTCTGCGTCTTTGGCGGCGGCCTCAACGGCGGTGCTGCGGCGCTGACCGCTGTGCTCTGCATGGGCTCGCCTCTGTCCTCCACCCTCATCGCAGGCTTTGCATCCCTGCGGCTGCAGCAGTCTGCCGCTGCCTCGGGTGCGGTGATCCCCGGCTGGGCGGCGATCGAGGAACTGGGCGGTGTGGATACCGTTCAGGCTGACGCCGATGAGCTGTTCACCCCGGACAGTGCCATGCTCGAGGACATCCGCATCTTCAAGGGCGGACGCATCGACCGGGCCATCCTCTATTCGGCCAGCGTCCTGAGCAAGTGCTGCAACACCCTGAGCGGCCTGTTCCGCCAGATCATCGAGGACCGCACCGACATCCTCTATCCGGTCAAGGACCTGGAGGTCCATCGCGGCCTCGGTTTCTCTGCATGGTGCGACAACAACCGCATCCTCATCGGCACCCGTGCGTACATGGAAAAAGAAGAAGTTCCCCTGCCCGACGAGGAATATGAGGCCAAGCACTCCAAGAACGGCGAGCTGCAGATTCTCTATCTGGCCGTGTCCGGCAGTCTGCACGCCATGTTCGTGCTCCGCTATGTGGGGGGACGGAACGCCGCCCGCTGTCTGGAACAGCTGCAAAAAGAGAATATCCAGCTGCTGGTGTCCTGCCAGGACCCCACCCTGACCGCACGGCACATCACCGACGCCTACCATCTGCCCGAGGGCATGGTCGTCCTGCTGGACCAGGAGCAGTGTGCCGCACTGGGCATTGCCACCGCCAAAGACACCGGCTCCGAAGGCTGCTGCATCCTTTGCACCAACGGCTTTGCCAGCCTGACCGGCGGTCTGCGGGCCGCAGAGCAGGCCCAGAACGCCGAGACGACCGCTACCACGGTGCAGCTGGTGTCGGTGTGGTTCTCGGTGGCCATCGCCGTCCTGCTGACCTATGCGGGCAGCGTGGGGATGCTGAGCGTGGCTGCGGTGCTGATGTATCAGGCGGCATGGAGCGCTCTCAGCATTGCCGTGTGCGCACTCAAGCAGCATAGTTGAAAAAATAAATAGGAAATATTCTCAAAATAAATAGGAATAATTCTTGATTTCTGCCCGAAATTCTGGTATAATACCCTCAGAGACAAGGAAGACCTATCGCACACCCGGTACCGAACAAAGCGGGCTGTGCGTAGAATAAACCAAACCGGACACAGCCCATACTGGCAGTGTCAGACTATCTGAGAGGAGAACAGATTATGGAACTCAAGGGAACCAAGACCGAGAAGAACCTGATGGAAGCTTTTGCAGGCGAGAGCATGGCCCGCAACAAGTACACCTACTTTGCAAGCGTCGCAAAGAAGGAAGGCTACGAGCAGCTGGCCGCTATCTTCGAGGAGACCGCCGGCAACGAGAAGGAACACGCCAAGCTGTGGTTCAAGGCCCTCTGCGGCGGCTCCATCCCCGACACCCTGACCTGCCTCGAGATGGCAGCCAGCGGCGAGAACGAAGAGTGGACCGATATGTACCCCCGTATGGCAGCGGAGGCCAAGGAGGAGGGCTTCACCCAGCTGGCCGCTCTCTTCACGATGGTGGGCCAGATCGAAAAGGAGCATGAGGCACGCTACCGCGCCCTTGCTGCCAACCTCAAGGAGGGCAAGGTCTTTGCCCGTGAGGAACAGCAGGTGTGGGTCTGCCGGAACTGCGGCTACACCTATATCGGCAAGTCTGCTCCCCTCAAGTGCCCGGTCTGCGCACATCCCCAGAGCTACTTTGAGCTGAAGGCCAAGAATTACTGAGTTTTTTCAGATATTCCGTCCGATGAGAGCCGCCGCACCTGTATAAAGTGCGGCGGCTCTTTTGCTGTCCGGTAAAATACAGTCTGCACGATTTGTATAAATTTGGCGGGGGTGTTTTAGTGCCTTTCACGAAAAGGTGCGCGAAATTGTGACACTTCTGGCGAAGAACTTGACCCTTCTTTTGGGTGCGTGTACAATAAATAGTAAGAGGAATTTTGTGCAGAGCACATTGCGATAAACCTTATCCAAAGGAGGGAAGTGCTACCCTATGAATAAGATCACACGGCTGGCAGCGGCGTTTGTGCTGAGCGGGCTGCTTCTGGCAGCTCCTGCCGCACAGGCGGCCCCTGCATTGCTAGGAGCATCGGCGAACTTTGAGCTGGAAGTGAACGAGATGGAGCTGGAGATCACGGCAGACGACCCCCGCCCCAAAGCCTATCTTTACACCGGCGGGCAGAGCGACTACTACTTCATCGTCTGGATGAGCAGTAACCCCGCCGTGGCTACCGTGGACGGCGATGGCCGTGTCACCGGCCGCAACGCCGGGGAGGCCACGATCACCGCCATCACCGACCGGGGCGAGTGCGCTGCCTGCAAGGTGACTGTCCGCAAGGAGAGCGGCGATGCGGCCAGCAAAAAGCCTGCCCTCGACCACACCACCCTCAACCTCGTTATCCAGTACAACAACGCCCACCCCAGCCAGAAGCTGCAGCTCATCAACACGAGCGGCTCCTTTGTCTATGCCTACCAGTGGATGAGCAGCAACCCCGAGGTGGCAACGGTGGATCCGGAGGGTCTTGTCACGGCCCAGAAGCCCGGCACCACCACCATCACGGCGCTGGCCACCAACGGTCAGGCGCTGCGCTGCGCCGTTACCGTCAACAGCGATGTCGGCAAGGTGACTCTGAATAAGCGCGACCTGCTGCTCCGCACGGTGGGCAGCAAAGAGGCACTCACAGCGTCTGTCGCTGTGGAGAACGGCGTGAATGTACCCATCACATGGGTCAGCAGCAATCCCGGCGTCGCTACTGTGGACGCTTCTGGTGTCGTGACTGCCGTCGCCGACGGCGAGGCAAAGATAACGGCTCTCTCGCCGGATGGACGCTTCGACAGCTGCAGCGTTTTCGTGGGCCTTGCGGCAGACAAGTACGACACGGAAGAGGACCTGGCCGAGGAACTCAAGCTTCCGGACCCCTATGTGGCGGTCCGGATGAACCGGCTGAGCTGAACCGAAAGTACAAAGAGGAAGCCCCGCACTGCATCGTTCGATGTGGTGCGGGGCTTTTGCTTATTGATTTACCAGCTCAATAAAGGCTTTCATCTGGGGCGTGAGCCATTTGTCCTTGTGATAGAACAGCTGCCGGTGCATGGTGACAGCGCAGTCGGGGACATGGAGGCGGGCGATACGCCCGGCGGAGAGGGCAGGACGGACGATGTACTCGGGCAGGAAGGAGAACCCCATCCCGCGCTCCACCATCTGGCAGAGCAGCGAAGCGCTGCCCAGCTCGATGTAGGGGTGGACAGACAGCCCGCGGGCGGCGAGGCGCTGGTCGAGGGCGTCACGGTAGCTCATGCCCCGCTCTGTGAGAAGAAATTCCTGTTGAGCCAGAACGTCCAGCGGCACTTCGGCCTTGTCGGCCAGCGGATGCCCGGCGGGGGCCACGAAGCAGACCGGCTCCGGCACATTGACGGCCAGCGTCAGGCTGGGCAGGAGCAGAGGCTGGTCGAGGGTGTAGGCCAGGTCGATCTGGTTCGCGCTCAGCAGCCGCAGCATCTCGTCGGCGGTGGCGGTGCGGAGCACCAGCTCCACCTGTGGGCAGAGGGCGTGGAACTGCTGCAGCAGGTCGGGCAGGAAGGTGCTGCATACGGAATCGGCCAGTGCCACCCGCAGGGTGCCGCTGACGGCCCGGGCAGGCAGCAGCGCGGCCTTGGCCTGCTGGGCCGTGATGAGAAGGGCGCGGGCATAGCTCTGGAACGTCTGGCCCGCATCGGTGAGGCGGACAGTCTTGCCCACCCGGTCAAAGAGAGGCGTACCCAGCTCTGCTTCCAGCTGGGAGATCTGGGCCGATACCGCCGACTGAGAGTAGCCCAGCTCCCGCGCAGCGCTGGAAAAGCTGTGCAGCTCGGCGATATGAAGAAAGGTGTTGATGTTTCGGAGCTCCATAACAGTCCCTCCGGCGTCAGCGGCGGTCGATTCCGGTGACGGTCAGGACCTCGCCGTCCACCTTGAAGTGGACTTCCAGCCCGCCAAACTCCATGCCGTAAACCCGCTCCGGGTCGTGCTGGTAGGAGGGGCGGGGGTCGTTTTCCAGCACACCCTGCAGAGCGGCCTGCTGGTCGGCAGGCACTCTGGCCCAGAGGCCGGCGTCGCAGACCATGGTCAGGTGGTGGAACTGGGTCTGTGCCGTGAAGCCCCCGGCGGCGTCCGGGTGGCAGTCGGCGTAGGGGATGTAGGGCTTGATGTCGTAGATGGGGGTGCCGTCCATCAGGTCGGCGCCTCGCACGATAAGGACGGGGCCGACGTCAGGCCGGTGCTCGATGGCTTCCAGCTGGACGCTGGACAGTCCCAGCGGATTGGGCCGGAAGGGCGAGCGGGTGGCGAACACCCCCATGCGGGTGTTGCCCCCCAGCCGGGGGGGCCGCACCGTGGGAGACCACTTGTCCCGCACGGCCTCGGAGAACTGCCAGATGAGCCAGAGATGGGAGAAATCCTCCAGCCCCCGGACGGCGTCCGGATTCCGGTAGGCCGGTTCAAAGACGATGCGGCCCCGCAGCTGTGGCACCAGCCCGCTCTGGCGTGGCACGCCGAACTTCTCCGGCAGCTCCGTATGGATGCGGGCGATGACCTGCAGAGCGTCCATCACAGCTCCCTCCGTCCGGTGTCGGTGAGGTGGGACAGGATGTCCTTGGGCAGACGGCTCAGACGCAGAGCCTGCCCCGCCACGATCAGCAGGATGCCCGCCGCCAGCGGCATGGCGCTGCGGAAATAGGTAGCCAGCACAAAGGCCAGAAACATCAGGCCCACCAGCCCCATCTGGAGCCGGGAATTGCGGCTCTCCACCGTCTGGAGAGCCTCACTCTTGCGGTACACCACACCGTCATAGGTGAACTCCCCCGTGGCGGAGGGATCGTGGTACAGGGTCTTGGTGAAGTACTGCCACCGGGTCAGGGGGCAGTACTGCTCCTTTTTCTTCCCCATGGCTTACTCCTCTGTCGGGGCGGCTTCCTTCTCCGTCTCCCGGTCCGCCAGCGCCATGGAGATGACGTGGTCGCCCTCCTCCTTAAAGCGCATGACGATAACGCCCTGCGTGGCCCGGCCGGCGATGCGGATGCTGTCTACCGCCGTGCGGATCAGGATACCCGCCTGCGTCATCAGCAGCAGATCCTCCTGCCCGTCCACCACCTTGATGCCCACAATGGGGCCGGTCTTTTCCGTGACCATATAGTTGCGGATACCGAGACCGCCACGGCTGGTGATGCGGTACTCCTCCACCGGGGTGCGCTTGCCGTAGCCACGCTCCGTGATGGAGAGTACCGTCTTGCCGGCCTCGGCTCTGGCGGCGCCCACCACATAGTCGCCCTCCCGCAGGCGGATGCCCCGGACGCCCACGGCGGTGCGGCCCATGGCACGCACGTCCGTTTCGTCGAAGCACACCGCCTGACCGTCGTGGGTGGCAATGAGGATGCGCTGGCTGCCGTCGGTCTCCTGCACGTTGATGAGCTCGTCGCCCTCGTCCAGCGTCAAGGCCCGGATGCCGTTGTTGCGGAGATTCTTCAGCGTCTCCACCGGCAGACGCTTCACCGTACCGTTGCGGGTGGTCATGAAGAGGTACAGCTGGCCCTCCCCGGCCTCCCGGTAGTGGAGCATGGTCTGGATCCTCTCCCCCTGCTCCACCTGCAGGATGTTGACGATGTTGGTCCCCTTGGCAGCCTTGCCGGACTCGGGGATTTGATACCCCTTCTTCCGGTAGACCTTGCCGGTGTCGGTGAAGAAGAGGATATAGTCATGGGTGGAGGCAGTAAACACATCCACCACGTAGTCCTCCTCCCGGGTGGTGATGCCCTTCTTGCCCATGCCGCCCTTGCTCTGGGCGGCGTATTCACTGACGGCGGTGCGCTTGATGTAGCCGTTCTCCGTCAGGGTAAAGACGCACTCCTCCTCCTCAATGAGGTCCTCGATGTCGATCTCGTCCTCCACGTCCTGAATTTCCGTCTTGCGGTCGTCTCCGTACTTCTCGGCAATGGCGGACAGTTCCTCCTTCAGGATGGAGCGCACCAGAGCATCGTCGGACAGCACCTTCAGGAAGTAGGCGATCTTCTCCTCCAGCTCCTTGTACTCTGCTTGCAGCTTCTCACGATCCAGCCCCTGCAGCGCCTTCAGGCGCATATCCAGAATGGCCTGTGCCTGCACGTCGTCCAGACCGAAGCGGGACATAAGGTTCTCCTTGGCGTTGTCATAGCTGGTGCGGATGATGTGGATGACCTCGTCGATGTTGTCCTGTGCGATGAGCAGACCCTCCAGCAGATGAGCACGGGCCTGTGCGTCCTTCAGGTCATAGCGGGTGCGGCGGACGATGATCTCCTCCTGAAAGGCCAGATATTCGTCGATGATGTGGCGCAGGGAGAGGATCTTCGGCTGGGACTGGTTATTCACCAGCGCCAGCATATTGATGGCGAAGGTGGTTTGCAGCTGGGTCTGTGCAAACAGGCGGTTGAGTACCACCTGCGGATTGGCGTCCCGCTTCAGCTCGATGACGATCCGCATACCGTTGCGGTCCGTCTCGTCCCGGATGTCGGAGATGCCCTCCAGACGCTTGTCCTCCACCTGATCGGCCATGCTCTTGATGAGCATACGCTTGTTGACCTGATAGGGGATCTCCGTGACGATGATGCGCTGACGGTTCTGGCCGAATTCCTCCAGCTCGGTGCGGGCGCGCATGGTCACGCGGCCGCGGCCGGTGGCATAGGCGGCGCGGATACCGGCACGTCCGAGGATGAGGCCGCGCGTCGGGAAATCCGGGCCGGGGAGGTGTTCCATAAGGTCGGCGAGCGTGGCCTCGGGGTTATCGAGGACGCACAGGCAGGCGTTGATGGCCTCGGTGAGGTTGTGGGGCGGGATATTCGTTGCCATGCCGACGGCGATGCCGCTCGAGCCGTTCACGAGCAGGTTCGGGAAGCGGCTGGGGAGCACGCGCGGCTCCTTGCGCGATTCGTCGAAGTTCGGGTCCCAGTCCACGGTGTCCTTTTCGAGGTCACGGAGCATTTCGTTCGAGATTTTCGAGAGGCGGGCCTCGGTGTAACGGTAGGCAGCGGGGGGATCGCCGTCGACGGAGCCGAAGTTGCCGTGGCCGTCGACGAGCATGTAGCGCATGGAAAAGTCCTGCGCCAGACGCACCATCGCGTCGTACACGGACGCGTCGCCGTGGGGATGATACCGGCCGAGCACGTCACCGACACAGGTGGCGGATTTTTTGAACGGTTTGTCCGAGGTCAGATTGTCCTCATACATGGCGTAGAGGATGCGGCGGTGCACGGGCTTGAGACCGTCGCGCACATCCGGCAGCGCACGCCCGACGATGACGGACATGGCATACTCGATGTAAGAGGTCTGCATCTCATGGACGAGTTCGCTTTGAATGATCTTCTGGTCGGGATAGAGAATGTCCTCCCGTTTATAATCCTTGGCCATGGCTGCACACCTCCTTAAATGTCAATATTGACCGCGTACTTGGCGTTTTGCTCGATGAACGCCTTGCGCGGCTCGACCTTTTCGCCCATGAGCACGGTGAATACCTCGTCGGCGTGCACGGCGTCCTCGAGCGTGATCTGCTTGAGCGTGCGGGTCTCGGGGTTCATGGTCGTCTCCCAGAGCTCGTGCGGGTCCATCTCGCCGAGGCCCTTGAAGCGGTTGATGTCGATCTTCGCATTCGGATTGTCGCCGCGCATCTCGGCGGAGATACGGTCGCGCTCCTCGTCGGAAAAAGCCACGCGCGACGTCTTGCCGCGGTTGAGCTTATACAGCGGCGGGATGGCGGAGTAGACATAGCCGCCGTCGATGAGCGGGCGCATGAAGCGGAAGAAGAATGTCAGCAGCAGCGTGCGGATATGGCTGCCGTCGACATCGGCATCGGCCATGATGATGATCTTGTGATAGCGGAGCTTATCAAGGTGGAATTCCTCGCCGATGCCCGCGCCGAGGGCCGTGATGACGGGCTGGAGCTTGTCGTTGCCGTAGACCTTGTCGGCCCGGGCCTTTTCGACGTTGAGCATCTTGCCCCAGAGCGGCAGAATGGCCTGGAAGCGCGAGTCGCGCCCCTGCGTGGCAGAGCCGCCGGCACTGTCGCCCTCGACGATGTAGAGCTCGGTCAGCGAGGGGTCACGGTCGTTACAGTCGC
>ENA-OVGM01002398-OVGM01002398.1-human-gut-metagenome-genome-assembly--contig:-NODE-2398-length-12457-cov-76.211498_pt1 | contig 12457 bp, 9 predicted proteins | sample MGYA00237773_ERZ505425 | MGnify/ENA primary metagenome ERZ505425 (study PRJEB26158, sample SAMN06016407) | human gut metagenome | biome: human gut; feature: ankylosing spondylitis patient; material... | reverse complement strand
CCAGATTTGCGATCTGGTCGCCGATCCACTTGAAGCCGGTCAGCACGCTGCGCATCTCCACGCCGTAGTGGGCGGCAATGGCATCGGCCAGCGGGGTGGACACGATGGACTTGACGGCCACGGGGTTCTTGGGCATGGTGCCCTTCTCGATGCGGCCTGCGCAGATATAATCCAGCAGCAGAGCGCCCATCTCATTGCCGGACACCAGCTCATAGCTGCCATCCGGGCACTTCATGGCGATGCCCACGCGGTCGGCGTCGGGGTCGGTGGCCAGCATCAGGTCGGCACCGGTCTTGGTGGCCAGATTCAGGCCCAGCTTCAGGGCGTCGAAGATCTCAGGGTTGGGGTAGGAGCAGGTGGTGAAGTAGCCGTTGGGGTACTCCTGCTCGGGCACGATGGTGATGTCGGTGATGCCCATGTCGTTCAGCACATGGGTGACCGGAACCAGACCGGAACCGTTCAGGGGGCTGTACACCAGCTTCAGGCCGGCGGTCTTGCACAGGCCGGGGCGCACCTGACGGGCCTCGATGGCGTCGTACAGGGCCTTCTTGCAGTCATCGCCCACAAAACGAATCAGGCCGTTTTCCACGCCCTCGGCAAAGGAGATGTACTTGGCACCGGTGAGCACATCGGTCTTCTGGATCTCGTCGTACACGATGGCGGCGGCGTCATCGGTCATCTGGCAGCCGTCCGGGCCGTAGGCCTTGTAGCCGTTGTACTTGGCCGGGTTGTGGGAGGCGGTGACCATGATACCGGCGTTGCAGTTATAGTAACGGGTAGCAAAACTCAGGGCAGGCACAGGCATCAGGGCATCATAGATGCGCACTTTGATGCCGTTGGCTGCCAGAACGCCTGCGGCGGTCTGGGCAAAGACATCGCTCTTCAGGCGGCTGTCGTAGCTGATCGCCACGGTCTGGGTACCGCCCTGGGTCAGCACCCAGTTTGCCAGACCCTGCGTTGCCTGACGGACAACGTAGATGTTCATGCGGTTGGTACCGGCACCCAGCACGCCGCGCAGACCTGCGGTACCAAACTTCAGCGCCACAGCAAAGCGATCCTTGATCTCATCGTCATTGCCTTCGACCTTTGCCAGCTCCGGCTTCAGGTCTGCATCCTCCAGATCCGCTGCCAGCCAGCGCTTATATTCATCCAGATACATCTTGTACACCTTACCTTTGTTTTGTTTAAAATCTTTTTCCCCGGATCGAAATGGTTTGTATAAACCTACTTATACTATAAACTCTTGCTCCGCTTATGTCAATTGCGTAAAATGGCCGAAGTTTGTGCCCTTAAAACCGACAAATGCCACAAAAAACCGGTTCTTCTGCTATATTTATTGCGTTTTTCGAAGTATCCAGCAGCTGGTAGGGCTGGTGTACATCCTCCAGCACCTCCAGCCACTGCTCCGGCCCCACGCCGTTTTCACACAGGTAGCGCAGCAGCCGCATCACCCGGCCAAAGCTGTCCGCCGGGGCAAGCACCGTGCTGCTGCGCACCTTGCCGCCCTGCTCCCGGCGCAGCTGTGCCAGCACCCCCTGCGGGGTGGATGCGGCGCAGTACACCAGCGTACAGGCGTGTTGCAAGCCCTCCAGTTCTGAATAGGTACGGATATAGCGGCAACATTCCCCATTTGTCATGTTCTCTCGTTCTCCTTTCTGCTGCATTGACAACTTTCCTGTGCTTTACTATAATGATTTTAAACAGAAAAAACTGTCGAAGTATGGCAAATATATCCATTATTTTCCACTTTTGGCATTTTTGACAAATCATGCGCCATGCAGGGAGGGACACCATGTATTCTGTGACCAACAGCTTTGGCCTGAACGGGCTGCGCGGCTTTGCCGTTGCGGTGGAAGCCGATGTTTCCGGCGGGCTGCCCGCGTTTTCCATCGTCGGCCTGCCGGACTCTGCCGTGCGGGAAAGCGCCGACCGGGTGCGCGCCGCCATCAAAAACCTTGGCTTCCGCTTCCCGGACCGGCGCATCACCATCAACCTTGCCCCCGCCGATGTGCGCAAAACCGGCCCGGTATACGACCTGCCGCTGCTTCTGGCGCTGCTGACCGCCAGCGGACAGTTAGAAGAAGTACCTGCCGATGCTGCCTTTCTGGGCGAGCTTGCACTGGACGGCAGTCTGCGCCCGGTATCCGGCGTGCTGCCCATGGCGCTTGCCGCTGCCGAGCACGGCATCCGGGCGCTGTACGTCCCGACAGAGAACGCCGCCGAGGCAGCCGAAGCCTGTGCCGACACCATGACCGTCTACCCTGCCCACACCGCCCGGGAGGTGGTGGAGGCGCTGAAGGGCATCCGCCCCCTCTCCCCTGCCGCCGCCATCCCCTTTGACCCGGAGGACGCATGGCAGCAGGTGCCGGATTTTGCAGACGTGATGGGGCAATCGCTGGCGCGGCGCGCCATGGTCATAGCGGCCGCAGGCGGGCACAACGTGCTTTTGACCGGCGCACCCGGCACCGGCAAATCCATGCTGGCAAAGCGCCTGCCGGGCATCCTGCCGCCCCTGACCCGGGAGGAGGCGGTGGAGACGACCAAGATCTACTCCATTGCCGGGCAACTGCCGCAGGGACGCGGGCTGATCTCTGCCCGCCCCTTCCGCAGCCCGCACCACTCGGCCAGCGCTGCCGCCCTTTCCGGCGGCGGAGCGCAGTTCCGCCCGGGCGAGTGCAGTCTTGCCAACTGCGGCGTGCTGTTTTTGGACGAGCTGCCGGAGTTTTCCCGCGAGAGCTTAGAGGTGCTGCGCCAGCCGCTGGAGGACGGTCAGATCACCGTGAGCCGCGCCGCCGGAAGCGCCACCTACCCCAGCCACTTCCAGCTGGTAGCCGCCATGAACCCCTGCAAATGCGGCTACTACGGCCACCCCACCCGCGCCTGCACCTGCTCGCCCAGTGCGGTGCGGCAGTACCGCAGCCGGGTGTCCGGCCCGCTGCTGGACCGCATCGACCTGTGCGTGGAGATGGACCCCATCGCCTTTGACGAGCTGCATACCGCTGCCCCCTCCGAGAGCAGCGCGGAGCTGCGCAAACAGGTGCTGGCTGCCCGCGCCATTCAGGCCAAACGCTACGCTGCGCCGGGCTTTAAGGGAGTGCACTGCAACGCCCAGCTGAACGCCGGACAGGTGCGGCGCATCTGCCGCATGACCCCCGGTGCCGAGCAGCTGCTGCGCAGCTCCTACGATGCACTGGGACTTTCTGCCCGGGCGCATGACCGCATTTTGCGGGTCGCCCGCACTGTGGCCGACCTTGCGGGCAAGCCCCTGCTGGACGAGGATTCTCTGCTGGAGGCGCTACAATACCGGGCGCAGGAGAAATTGGATGGATAAGGCAGTCTGCACTCTAAAAATACAACAGAAAGAGGACGGAACACATGAAGCGCGCATACACCAATGGCATTCTTCTGGACGGCACCGAGCAGATGGAACCGGTACGGGGCAAGGTGCTGCTGACCGAAAACGATAAGATCACCGCCATTCCAGATGCGAGTGTAAGCCTTGACGGCTACGAGGTCATCGACCTGCACGGCGGGTATCTGTGCCCGGGACTCATCAACCTGCACGTCCATCTGGCGGGCAACGGCAAACCCAGCGCAAAGCCCCGAGACAATGCGGCGCTGGTACGCAAGATCCTGAGCAATGGGCTGACCCGCGCCATCGCATACCGGCTGGTGTGCAGCTATGCCAAGCTGGAGCTGCTGGGCGGAGTGACCACCGTGCGCACCGTGGGCGGCATTGCGGACTTTGACACCCGCTGCCGGGACGACAGCGCCGCCGGAAAGGTGCTGGCACCCCGCATTCTAGCCGCTAACGAGGGCATCTCGGTGCCGGGCGGGCACATGGCAGGCTCGGTGGCGGTGGCGGCACACAACAACGCCGAAGCGCTGGCGCAGCTGGAAAAGGCCAGCGCACAGAAGGTAGACCTTGTCAAGCTGATGATCACCGGCGGCGTGCTGGACGCCACCGAAAAGGGCACACCCGGCGAGATGAAGATGCCGCCGGAGATGATCAAAGCCGTCTGCGATGCAGCCCACAAGCTGGGCTACACTGTTGCCGCCCACACCGAATCCCCTGCGGGCGTGAAGGCTGCGCTGGAAAACGGTGTAGATTCCATTGAGCACGGCGCAAAAATGGACGAGGAGACGGTTCGTCTGTACAAGGAGCGGGGCGCATTTCTGTGCACGACCATCTCCCCCGCACTGCCCTATGCGCTGTTTGACACCGCCGTTTCGGGCGCATCGGAAAAAGACCAGTACAACGGAAAGATCGTCTTTGACGGCGTGATCGAAAGTGCAAAAACCGCGCTGGCAAACGGCATCCCGGTGGGCTTGGGCAACGATGTAGGCTGCCCCTACATCACCCAGTATGATTTCTGGCGGGAGTTGTGCTACTTCCACAAATACTGCGGTGTGAGCAACCGTTTTGCCCTCTACACGGCCACCCTGCGCAACGCGCAGCTGGCGGGCATCGGCGATGTGACCGGCTCTATCGCGCCCGGCAAAAGCGCAGACTTTATCGTAACGCGCGAAAACCCACTGGAGGATCTGCGTGCCTTGCAGCATCTGGAACTGGTGGTCTGCCGCGGCCGTGCCGTGAAAAAGCCCTCTCCCAAACGCAGAAAAGAGGTAGACGCCCTGCTGGACCCGTATCTGGTTTAAGCAGCCTGTCCAACATATAAAAACGCGAGTGGCCAAAACGGTCGCTCGCGTTTTTGTTTGCTATCGGTGGTTGCATTTTCTCTTTTCCAGTGCCGCCCGGTGTGGTATACTGGAAACGTAGAGGCAAAAATGGAAAGGAGCAAAGTACAAATGAACATTCGTAAAGCCGAAGAAAAAGACATTCCCAGACTGCTTGCACTGCTGGGACAGGTGCTGCAGATCCACGCAGAGATACGCCCAGATATTTTTATCCCCGGCACCACAAAATACACTGTCTGCGAGTTAGCAGAGCTTTTGAAGCAGGAGGACAAGTCCATCTACGTTGCCGTGAACGAGGAGGATGTGTGCATGGGCTATGCCTTCTGTCAGCTGAAGAAGCAGCCTTTTTCCACCAACATGGTGCCCTTCAAGTCGCTGTTCATTGATGACCTTTGCGTCGACAAGCAGGCGCGCGGACAGCACATCGGGGAAAGCCTGTTTGAATATGTAAAGCAGCAGGCAAAAGCGCTGGGTTGCTACGAGGTGACCCTGAACGTCTGGGCGGGGAACGCTTCGGCAGAGCACTTTTATGAAAAGATGGGCATGAAAACCAAGGAACGGCAGATGGAGTATATTCTGTAACTCGGCTTCCTAGTTTCAGGACAAATAATGCATTCTATATCCACCGGCGGGCAGCTACAAAACGGCTGCCCGCTTTTTTATCGCAATATAAAATCGCCGCCATTCATTTAATCGATTTCTTTGAGTTTTCTTTGTATAAATCATCTAAAAGCTCTTTTTGTGTTTGCTCTACTGCTTTGCTATAATGTTCTCTAGCTTCCTCTCCTTGTAACGTTTTATACCCGCCATTTCCGTCTGGAATATCAACACGAACAACATTTTGCTCATCTAATTCGGATGCTGCATTAAGTGCATCTTCAATTTCTTTACTGCCCATAATTTGTGGAGCATCAGTCGTTATTGGCCTGCCCAATATTATAATTAGTAGCACCGCTATTACCGCAAACATTAACACATTTTTTCCGACTCTCATCCGAAACGCTCTTTTTAGATTTATTTCTCATTGCGGGGCTTTTTAATTTTGCAATTCACAATCCGACTTGCAAGATAAATTATCCAAAAAGTAAGGATATAATTGTTAGTTATAAACTTTGTAAAGGTCGCTTGTTCCCCTAATCTTATTTCAACAAAGAAAAATATCAAATACTGCACAACTAGCATACTACCAACGTCTACTACCAGTTTTTTCACTATCTTCGGCTCCTCTCTATAAACCCTTTTATCCAGATAACGCAGCAAATCACTGGTTTGTTGCAAGATTTTCTGTTTTTATCTATCTTAACAAAAAATCGCCCAAGTGTTTGTGCTTTCCGCCCCAATTGGCGTGAAACGGCGGCTCGATCCAGCAGCCTGCGCCGCTCTCTGCAAGCATTTCTTTCAAAAGCTTCGCCCGTTTTGCGTATTCGGAAGGGCGGGTGTGGTTATAATCATACAGCCGCTCCATGCAAAGTTCCTGCTCCGCCATGATGGATTCATCCGTTGGGTCGTAGACTTGTTGGCTGTGGATCGCATTTTTTATCGGCATGGTTCTACTCTCCTTATTTATAAGGAATCTTTCTCATTTTTCAGTAGATTCTTCCAGATTCTTTCGGTACTGTGCCGGACTGACACCATACTCTTTCTTGAATACCCGGCTAAAATAGAGTGGGTTATCATACCCTACGATCTCTGCAATTTCTCCAATATTGTATTCGGTGTTCTCCAATAAGCTTTGTGCATTTACCATCCGAAGGGACAGGATGTATTGTGCAGGGCTTATTTTCATGTACAGCTTAAAATTACGGATAAACCAGTTCGTACTGATATGCAGCGATTCTGCGTAATCGTCCACACTGACCTTTGTGTTATAGTTCTCGTTAAAGTAGGCAACGGCGGCTTCGATTTCTTCCGGGATGCTTGTAGTTGTTTTCTCGCTTTCCTGCTGTTGCCTGCTTACTAAAAGCAGAATGATGTTGAAGAGAGAAGCAATATAGTCTTCATAGCCATATTCACATTGTTGCAGTTCCCGGATGATCTTTCGGAACAGCATTTTATAATCCGGCAGTGTGCCGCTGTAAAAAACGTGCTTGTCCAAGGGTATTCCGTGATAGTTCAGGATGTTTTTGACATCGTATCCTGTAAAGTGAATCCAGAACACCTCTGGATGATCTTCTACATAGTAGACATACTTCTGGATTTCTGTCGGCTGATAAAGCACCATGTGTCCAGAAGTCACCACTTCCTCAACACCATCGAACCAGAAGTGTGCTTTACCAGATGCCACATAGAGGATTTGATAGTCTCTGCGACCCTTTGCCCAAAAAGTAGGTAGCTTAGGGCGTTTTTTCAAGCGATAAGTGCCGCAGCTGCCTACGACCAGCGGCTTTGAGTAGTCTTTGAAATCCAAACGGGAGTTGTTCAAATATCCTGAGTTGAAATACATCCCTGCGTCCTCCTCATCTTCAGAGATTTTACAGTGATTTGGGAAATGTTCTATCAAAAAATTACAAACACTTTGATTTTGTGCATATTCTGTTCCATCTTGTCTATATCTTTTCGTTCCATTAGATTCTATAATATTTTCAGACGGAACGCAAGAGATTTGGGCAACTTGCGTAATGAGAATTCCAGTCTGAAGTGCGCAGCAGATTGGTCGCGCCCATACAAAACAAGCAAGATGGGAGAAAGCACAATGACTGAAAAACGTTATCTAAAGTGGTATAATAAAGTCGGCTATGGTTCAGGCGATATTGCAGGCAACGTGGTGTATGCATTCCTGTCCTCCTTCGTCATGATCTATCTGACCAACACCGTTGGCCTGAACCCCGGTATTGTCGGCACTCTGATTGCAGTTTCCAAACTGCTGGACGGTGTGACGGACATTTTCTTTGGTTCTTTGATTGACAAAACGCATTCTAAGATGGGCAAAGCCCGTCCTTGGATGCTGTACGGCTACATTGGCTGTGCCATTACGCTGGTGGCAATTTTCGCCATCCCGACCAATCTGGGACAGTTTGCACAGTACGCATGGTTTCTGATCGCATATACTCTGCTGAACGCTGTATTCTACACTGCCAACAACATTGCTTACTCTGCACTGACTGCTCTCGTCACGAAGAACAGTGCCGAACAGGTCGAGATGGGTTCTTGGCGTTTCATGTTCGCCTTTGCCACCAGCCTGCTCATCCAGTCCATCACGCTGGGTGCTGTTACGGCATTGGGCGGTGGTGCTGCCGGTTGGCGCACTGTTGCAATCATCTACGCCATCATCGGTCTGCTTGTCAACACCCTCTCCGTTCTCTCCGTGAAGGAACTGCCGGAAGGCGAATTGGTGGATACCACCGACAAAAAGGAAATCGAGCAGGACGAAAAGTACAATCTGGTTCAGGCTGCAAAGCTGCTTGCTGGTAACAAATATTATATGATGATTTGCGTCACCTACATTTTGCAGCAGATCTACGGTGCCATGATCAGCATGGGCACCTACTATGCAACCTACATCCTTGGCAACCAGAATCTGTTCGGTGTATTCTCTTGGGCAATCAACATTCCTCTGATCATCGCACTGGTGTTCACCCCGACCTTGGTTGCAAAGTGGAATGGAATGTATAAGCTGAATGTAATGAGCTATACTCTGGCAACAATTTCTCGTGCACTGGTTGCTGTAGCTGGTTACATGGGCAGCGGCAATGTGACCTTGATGCTGCTCTTTACTGCAATCGCAGCTCTTGGTCAGGGTCCTTGGCAGGGCGATATGAACGCTGTGATCGCAGCCTGCTCTGAATATACTTGGCTGACGAAGCATAAGCGCGTGGATGGCACGATGTACTCCTGCACTTCTCTCGGTGTGAAGCTGGGCGGCGGTCTGGGTACTGCCATCACCGGCTGGCTGCTGGCAGCAAGCCATTTTGACAGCGCTCTGACCGTTCAGCCGGATTCCTGCATCAATATGCTGAAGATCATGTATCTGGTGATTCCGTTTGCTCTGGATGCCATCATCACCTTCATTCTGTCTCATCTGAAAGTTGAAGAAGCAAATGAAAAACTGCGTGAAGCAGTCTGATAACAAGCCATTATCATTTCTCCTTCATCTGCTGTTCCCCGGAGGAATCCAGCGATTCCTCCGGGGAGGCTGGAGAAATATTATAAAATTATAAAAGGTAAATGAGGAAATACTATGGCTGCATTTGATTTTGCAAAAGTAAAAGACCCCACCTTTTTCAAGGAAAACGTGCTGAATGCTCATGCAAGTTTCCGTACTTACGCTTCCCGCGAAGAATATCGGACAGGCTCCTCTTCTTTGGCGCTGAAGCTGGACGGTATCTGGAAATTCGCCTACGCAAAGAACTACACCAGTGCCATCCCCGGCTTTGAAAAGACGGATTACGATTGCAGCGGCTGGGATGACATTCATGTTCCGGCACACATCCAGATGGAGGGCTACGACATTCCCCAGTACGCAAATATTCAGTATCCGTGGGATGGCCGTGAAGAAGTACAGCCGGGCGAGATCCCGCAGCGGTTCAATCCAGTGGCAAGCTATGTAAAATACTTCGAGCTGCCGGAATCCATGCAGGGCAAGCCCGTCCACATCGAGTTCGAGGGTGTGGAAAGCGGCATGGCTCTTTGGCTGAACGGGTCTTATGTGGGTTACACCGAGGACAGCTTCTCCGCACACGCATTCGATCTGACTTCCTATCTCCAGCCGGGCGTGAACAAACTTGCTGTGCAGGTGTTCAAGTGGACTTCCTCCAGCTGGTGCGAAGATCAGGACTTCTTCCGCTTCTCCGGCATCTTCCGCAGCGTGTGGCTGTACGCCATCCCCACCGTGCATCTGGAAGATGTATCCGTCAAAACGCTGTTTGCCGGGGATGATTTTACTCATTCCACGCTGGAAGTTGCACTGCAGGTGGAGGGAAAGGGCGCGGCCCGTCTGACCCTGCGCCGCAGTGAGCTGGAAGTGTTCTCCGAAGAAATCGCACTGAACGGCGGTTCTGCTCTGTTCAGCCATGCGGTGGAGAACCCCCACCTGTGGAGTGCAGAGGACCCGGCTCTGTATGAACTGGAAATCGAGCTGCTGGACGATGCAGGCCATCTGGTAGAGGTGACTGGGCAGAAAGTCGGTTTCCGCAAGTTCGAGTTGAAGAACAATCGGATGCTGCTCAACGGCAAGCGCATCGTGTTCAAGGGTGCCAACCGTCATGAGTTCAGCTCCATTACGGGTCGTGCTGTGGGCGTACACACCCATGAGGAACTGCTTCGGGATATCATCACCATGAAGCAGAACAACATCAATGCCATCCGTACCAGCCATTACCAGAATCAGGATGCACTGTACGACCTGTGCGACGAGTATGGTCTGTATCTGATCGCAGAGAACAATCTGGAATCCCATGGCACATGGGATATTCATCAGGCTGGCATTCGCGGCATCGAGGGCGTTTTGCCCAATGATAAGCCGGAGTGGAAAGCTGTCTTGTTTGACCGCATGAATTCCACTTACCAGCGTGACAAAAACCATCCTGCTGTTCTGATCTGGTCTCTGGGCAACGAATCGTTTGGTGGTGAGACCCTGCTCCAGATGGCAGAGATGGTCCGCCGCTTTGATGACACCCGTCTGGTGCATTACGAAGGTGTGGTCAATGATCCCCGCTTCCTCGAAACCACCGATATCGAGAGCCATATGTACAGCACTGTGAAGGACATTCAAGAGTATCTGGCACAGGGCGATAAGCGGCCTTATATCGAGTGCGAATATTCTCATGCTATGGGCAACTCCAACGGTGCTTTGCACAAGTACACGGAACTTGCCGACCAGAAGAACTGCGGCTATCAGGGCGGCTTCATCTGGGATTACATCGACCAGTCCATCTGGAAAAAAGACCGCTACGGCAAGTGGTTCCAAGCCTACGGCGGCGACTTCGGTGAGCGTCCTACCGACTATAATTTCAGCGGAAACGGCATTGCCTACGGTGGTGACCGTGCTCCTTCTCCCAAGATGCAGGAGGTCAAGTTCTGCTATCAGAACATCGCCATTTCCATCGACAACTCTGGCTTTGAAGTCTGGAACAAGAACCTGTTCACCTCTACGGATGCTTTCGACTGCGTTGCTCTGCTGCATCGTGATGGAAAGCTGTATCAGCAGCAGAAACTGACCAATATTGATGTTGCTCCCGAAGAGCGTTCCAGCTTCCCGCTGCCGTTTATAGTCCCTGCGCTCCCCGGTGAATATGCAGTGACCATCAGCTTCCGTTTGAAGGAGGACACCAGCTGGGCAAAGAAGGGTCATGAAGTCGCCTTTGGACAGGGTGTGATCGCTGTGGTCCGTTCCATTCCCAGCAAGAAGGTCACGCCGTTTACCGTTACGCACGGTACACACAACATCGGTGTCCGGGGCGAGAATTTCGATGTTTTGTTCTCCGATCTGAACGGCGGCCTGACTTCCTACCGCTATGCCGGCAAGGAGATGATTCAGGAGATTCCCCGGCCCAACTTCTGGCGCGCTCCCACCGACAACGACTGCGGCAACAACATGGGCGGTGTTCGCGGCCAGTGGAAACTGGCAAGCCTGTACGCTACCGCCAAGGGCATCGGCAAGGAGATCCCGTCTGTTCACGGCGGCACCATTCTCCAGAACCCCACCTGCGAGGTGGAAGCCGACAGCGTGGTCGTGACCTATCTCTATAACCTCCAGACCAGCCCCTCAGCAGAGTGCAGCCTGCAGTACCGTGTGTTCGGTGATGGCCGCATCCAGACCACCCTGCACTATGACCCGGTGGAAGGACTTGCAGCAATGCCGGAGTTCGGCGTACTGTTCAAGATTGACGCTGACTACGACACGGTGGAGTGGTACGGAAACGGCCCTGCGGAGACCTACTGGGATCGTCAGCATGGTGCAAAGCTGGGCATTTACCAGAACAAGGTCGCAGACAACATGGCACAGTACCTTGTGCCGCAGGAGTGCGGTGCAAAGACCGCTGTGCGCTGGGCAAAGGTAGTGGACCGCAAGGGTCGCGGGCTGCTGTTTACCGCGGATGCCGCAAAGCCCATGTTCTTCTCTGCGCTGCCCTACACTCCCCATGAAATGGAGAGTGCCAAGCATCCTTACGAGCTGCCCCCGGTCCATTACACGGTGATTCGTGCCATCGGCGAGCAGATGGGCGTCGGCGGCGATGACAGCTGGGGTGCCAATGTCCACCCGGAGTATATTCCTGATGTGACTAAGCCTGTGGAGTTCACCTTTACGTTCCGTGGCATCTGATGATTGCCCGCAAATGAGGTGTTCTCTGTGAAAAAAGCGAAAGATCAGCCTGAATCTGAACCAGCCGAACTAGCATCCCTTGTTGGAGAGCGGATCAGAAAGATCCGCAAAGAAGAGGGGTTAAGCCTAGAGCTTTTTGCTTTAAGCCATCAATGAGCCACCAGCCGCAAGTGCAGGGTGGAAAACTTCCGCGCCCTTGCGCCTGATAAAAATTGGAACTTTGATTTTCTCGCCCGACTTTGCCACGGTAGGACGATCAAAGGAGCGTGCGTTTGAACAAAAAGAAAAAGTCCACAAATACTTCCCCTTATCCCGATGAAGTCATTGACCGTCTGGCGCGGGCATTCTACCCGGCCATCCTTGCCTGCTGGAACAGCGAGGAAGGCCAGATGGAGTTTGCCGCGTGGCAGGCGGAACAAGCTCATCACACCACCAGCAAAGAAAAACAGAGCGTTCCCGACTGCTGGGTATCCGTAAAACAGTTTTCGAAAAATGACA
>ENA-OVGM01002396-OVGM01002396.1-human-gut-metagenome-genome-assembly--contig:-NODE-2396-length-12460-cov-3.723418_pt1 | contig 12460 bp, 8 predicted proteins | sample MGYA00237773_ERZ505425 | MGnify/ENA primary metagenome ERZ505425 (study PRJEB26158, sample SAMN06016407) | human gut metagenome | biome: human gut; feature: ankylosing spondylitis patient; material... | reverse complement strand
CGCACAGCTAAGACTGTTTTTTATATCCTCAAAATGTTTAATAAAAATATTTTGGAAAACCCATCGTGTATCAGTTTAATTTACAGTAATTCAGTATGTTAAGTATCTTATTTAATATTTAAAATTTCCATTCCCTTTTATTAACTCATTCCCTATTTCATTTCCTGAAATTTGACGTCCATTAAACGAACGTTTAAAAAACACTTCCAAGTCAAAGTCATTTCCATTTATATATCAACGCATTAACCCATCATAAAGATAAAACCCAGCTTTTTATCTCCATCCTTACTCCACAAAAACAAAAAACTTGATATACCTTTGCATTTATTTTACAAACTACAGTAATTTTAATTATTAACCCAAAAACATTAGAAAATGAAGGCAAAAAAGACACTCCAAAGTAAGGAAAAAAAACAAAAAGAGACACCCTTAAAACGGATGTAAAGCACGGCATATCAGCTCCGAAAGCAGGAGTAGGACGTCCCTCAAGCGGGGAGGTTATAGGAATACTGCCACAATATAGGAAAGAAGTCATTAAAGACATCATCCTATGGAAAAAATCAAGATACTTTATAGAAGAAAAGCCGACAAGCAACAAGGCATTGGCACAATGGGCATACTCACATTTCGACTTCAGAACGCCAGACTATAAAAGACTGTCAGAAAACACTATAATACAAGAGTTCGGTGAAGTGTGGCGGGAAATGAAGGTAGCAGGAAAGATATAGGGAATAAAACAAAAAAGGGCAGAAACCACGAAACTTATTGACAATAATTAAATATAAACAACTTAAGGAATAAACCACTTATCTTTGCCGCCACTTTGGTAAGGATGAAGCCACACCGCCTATAGATGCCGCTTTCTCAACGAATGCGGCATCTTTTTTTATATACAAGCGTACCTCCTGCCAAACTAATACAATTATTAATTTTAAAGACAACAAGATGAGAAAGTCGACAAAGAACGCTTCACTTCACGAAGCACTGAGAAACCTATGGAAAATACGTATCATGCTGGAAAAGAACTACACGGAAACATGCGCCACATGGATGGCCCGACGAATAGAAAGCCTGATAGACCACATGCAATACGGACACGCACTCATAGCCTACCACAAGCAGGACGGGACATTCAGGCTGGCGAAAGCCACCTTACTGCCCTACAAGGCTGACTTCAGAAGAGATTATGACATCACAAGAGTGACAAGCACCATAGCCTTCTGGGACGTGGAACTGCAGGCATGGAAAACTTTCCAGCTGGAGAACTTCCTCGAATGGAGCCCCATATGCTAATCATTAACCATTAATCACTAATCATTAAACACTAAAAACAATGGCCATGATGTACGGGGGAATGCTATACTTCCCCCTCAAAGTAAATCTATTCGAAGAGATAGCAGTGGAACTGGTGGAAGCCAGGTTCGGACTGAAAGGCACAGCGGCGGTAATGAAACTGCTGTGCAAGATACACAAGGAAAACGGATATTACCTGAAATGGAACGCGGAGCAATGCACACTGTTCACAAACAAGGCGGGAAAGGACATCAACGAGCAGGAGATGCAGGGAATCGTGGACATCCTGGTGGAGAAAGCCTTTTTCGACCCCAAAACCTATAAGGAGCAAGGGGTGCTGACCTCTACCGAGATACAGAAAATATGGCTGGAAGCCACCAAAAGAAGAAAAAGGGACCTCACCACCCTACCCTATCTGCAGGTAGAGACGGAGGAAGATAAACCGGACAAGGACAAGACTTGTACGCAAAAACGGGAAAATTGTACGCAGGATGCGGACATTTTCCCCGAAAATGCATGCAATTCCAAACAAAGCAAAGTAGAAGAAAGCAAAGCAAAAGAAAGTAAAGCACTTCCCCCTCTTACTCCCCCGGGGGAAAGCGGAGGAGCGCAGGGGAATCCTGATCTGGACATTCCCGGATATGCCTACAACAGGAATACGCACAACCTGGAATGCCTCATGCTGAATCTGGAAAAGCTCTACATCACCGACCGGGAGGAAATCAGGAAGATTCTGAAGTTATCGGACTACGGCAGGCTGGGAAACTACGAACTGGAGCAAGGTGAACAGCAAGGGAGGGTACATCATCTCGGTACTGGCAAGAGAGAAGCGGAGTACGGGAAGCTGATTCCACAGGGCACAAGCTATCAATAACATGTCATGCAGGAAATCAATAACGTGTGATACAAAAAACAAATATCGTGCCGGCAGGAAATTAATTCCTTGCCGACACGATATGAATTTCTTCTTCGTCCTTAAAACTATACCTTATAATCATGCCGGTATTCAGCACAAAACCTCTGCAATTCAATAAAAAATGGCTGGAACACAGCAAACAGTTCCTCATCGTGCTCTTCAAGGTAACGAATAGCCTTGTCTACGGATATATCAATATGATGATATTCCACCATGATGTTCAAAGACTCTCTTATTCCGTTCAGAGTGGCGTATTTCCGCAAACGGTCGGTCAGGATAAAATGCCAGATGAAACGTTTGAACCGTACCGGAAGATAGCGGTAATTGATGAGGAGGGAAAGATAGAAAGTCCGGGTATACCTCCTCAAGGAAACTCCGGAGAACGACTCGAAACGGGAAGCCAGCAAATAATCGAAATAAATATCCAGCAATGCCCCCGAATACCGTCCGAATTCTGGTTGAAGCCTATGCACCACCTCGCAGACAGCCGGATGACGGTCGGTATAGTCGTCAATAGCGCGGTGAAGCTGAATACCCTTGGCTATATCCGGCGGATAATTCTTATAGGAGCTTCCCTTTACGGCATCGCCTACAAAATTGCCCAACTGTACTTTTCTGTTCGAACCGGGAAGGAATATATGTGCCAGATAGTTCATGACAAAAGATTTACCAGCTCCTTGCAAAGACGCTCCTTCACCTCCTCCATCGGCACCTCGTGTCCCAGCTCTTTCTGCAAAGAAGTGACACCCTTGTCTATGAATCCGCAGGGATTGATATAGCTGAAATAACGTAAATCGGTATTCACATTCAGTGCCAATCCATGCATGGTGACAAAATGGCTGCTGCGCACGCCGATGGCACAAATCTTACGGGCACGGGGAGTATCGCCCTCCAGCCATACGCCCGTTGCCTTCTCCAGACGTCCGGCCGCGATGCCAAACGAAGCACAAACACGGATTACCGCCTCTTCCAGCAGATGCACATATTCCTTCAACCCCAAAGAAAAGTCGTCAAGGTTCAGAATAGGATAGCAGACCAACTGTCCCGGACCATGATACGTAATGTCTCCGCCACGGTCAATATGATAGAGCGTAGCCCCTATCCTGCGCAGTTGTTCTTCTCCCAGCAGCATATTCCTTTCTTTTCCGCTACGCCCCAATGTATAGACATGGGGATGCTCGCAGAGCACAATATGATTGACATAGCACTCTCCTGTCTGCTTGGCATGTACAAGTGCGTCAAACCATTCCGTCTGCCGGCTCCATGCTCCGGCATAAGGAATCATGTTCCAATCTGATATTTCCAGTTTCATGCAAGCAAATATAGCACTTTTTTGAATTCACTCCCCGAATTTATCTTAAATATGTAGCATCTATTCATAAAAATACACCTTGATAATCTGATAATATCTCACGTACTTTGCAAACATTCTGATATAACTATTCACAAAAAGACAGACTTATGAAAAAAAGAATTCTAATAACGCTATTCGCAGCGTTACTGTTCAGCTTTTCCATATCTGCACAGATATTGAAGGGGCACGTATATGATGCAACGACCAATGAACCGCTTGCAGGGGCATCGGTCACCTACAAGCTGAAAGACACGCAAGGCGTAGTGACCGACATAAACGGTGCATACGAAGTACACCTGCCGGCGGGAGGTGTAGATTTGGTATTCAGCTACGTGGGATATGAGGATGTGCCAATGCCCATCGTCATCAGCAAAGGAGACATTATGCAGAAAGACGTGTACATGAAGGAAAGCACCAACCTGCTGGAAGATGTCGTGGTCTCGGCCGGACGGTTTGAACAGAAGCTGAGCGATGTGACGGTCTCCATGGATTTGATAAAGGCCAGTGACATTGCCCGCCAGGCTCCCACAGACATCACCTCGACACTGCAGACCATTCCGGGGGTGGATATCATCGACAAGCAACCCAGCATTCGAGGCGGTGGCGGCTGGACTTACAGCGTAGGTGCCCGCAGCCTGGTACTGGTAGACGGGATGAGCGTGCTCAGCCCCCAAAACGGAGTCATCAACTGGAACAGCGTACCTCTGGAAAATGTGCAGCAGGTAGAGGTCATCAAAGGAGCCTCCAGCGTGCTCTATGGTTCGTCGGCCCTGAACGGCATCATCAACATACGCACCGCACGGCCGGGACTGACCCCTCAGACCCGTTTCAGTGCCTATGTAGGAATCTATGACGACCCCGACAACAGCGATTACCAATGGAGTGACAAATCTTTCTGGAAAGAGGACAAATATCCGGTAAAGCCCTTGTTGCGCAACAGCCTTTTCAGCGGTGTACGCAATCCGCTCTACGAAGGTTTCGACCTCACCCACTCCCGCCGCATCGGTAACTTTGACGTCAGCGGCGGACTGAATCTCTTTACCGACGAGGGCTACCGCCAACAAGGTTACAACAAACGTTTCCACATCAACGGAAACCTCACCTACTATCAGCCGGATATGGGTATGAAACTGATGAACTACGGTTTCAACGTGGATTTCCTTTCCAACAAGTACGGGGATTTCTTCATCTGGCGCTCGCCCGGCGAGGCCTACCGCCCCTCTCCCTTTACTAATATGGGACGTGAGTCCAACAACTTCCGCATTGACCCTTTCTTCAACTTCACCAATCCTGAAAGAGGTACTTCACACAAAGTAAAGGGCCGTTTCTACTACAGTGCGGACAATGTGGTACGCCCTACACAATCCGCCTCCATTACGGATATTCTGGGCAACATGGGCACCGACGCACAAGTCATCCAGAACATTGCCAATGGAGACTACACAGCCCTCCAGCCACTGATGACCGGAGTTATCAAATGGCTGGGAAGCGACAAGCTGAGTGATTTGATGGACGGTGTCTTCGGCTCTCTGGACAACATATTCCCCAATGCCACCACTGCCGACTATTGCGACCTCATCTCTTGGGTAATGAGCAACGGCCTGCCGTCTGACATGGGAGGACTGCTTGAAGGGAAACTACCCAGCGACCTGGTTCCCTGGCTATCCGGTGTACTCAATCCGAAGCGCAATCAATCACCAACACGGACGGACAAGAATTACGACTATTATCTGGACTATCAGTTCAACAAGAAATGGGACGGCGGCGCACAAATCACCACGGGTCTGACTTACGAACATATCCGCACCTTCTCCGGCGAAACGGAAGAAGTACATCAAAGTGACAATGTTGCCGCCTATATGCAATACGACCAGCGCTTCTGGGACCGCCTCAGCGTATCGGCCGGTGTACGTGCCGAATACTACCGGATAGACAAGCACTACCGGGAAGCCGACACAAAGGTTTTCGGGAGCAAGATTCCTTTCCGCCCCGTGTTCCGTGCCGGGCTGAACTACCAGCTAGCCGATTACAGCTTCCTGCGTGCCAGCTTCGGCCAGGGTTACCGTAATCCCTCCATCACCGAGAAATACCTTCGCAAAGACATCGGAGGTGTAGGTGTATATCCCAACTACAACGTACAGCCGGAAAAAGGATTCAATGCCGAGCTGGGATTCAAGCAAGGGTACAAGGCAGGCAATTTACAAGGATTTGCAGATGTCGCCGCTTTCTATACCCAATACAAGGATATGGTGGAATTCCAGTTCGGCCTATTCAACAATGCGGACCTGAGCATGATAAACAGCGTTACAGACGCCATACAAATGCTGAAGAACGGCAAGGGTTTCGGCATCGGGGCACAGTTCCACAACGTGTCCAAAGCACAGATTTATGGAATGGAAATCAGCACCAACGGCATGTACACCTTCAACAAAAACGCCAAGCTGCTCTATAACCTGGGATATGTATATACCGAACCGAGGGATGCCGACTACAAGAAACGCAATGCCCTGGAGAACACCTATACCGACCCGCTTCAGATGAAGGAGAAAAGCAATGACGGCAAGTACTTGAAATATCGTCCGAAACACAGTTTCAAGGCCACGCTGGACTTTCAGTGGAAACGCATCAACATAGGTGCCAACGTAAACTGGAAAAGCAAGATACTTGCCGTGGACTATATTATGCTGGACGAACGCAGCAAAAGTGAACCTGACCTGCTGGACTACGTGCGCGGCATCCTCTTCGGCTCGTCCAACGGGGAAACCCTGGCATCCTATTGGAAAAAGCATAATACGGACTATGCCACAGTGGACATGCGCTTCGGGGTGAAAGCCACCAAGGAAGTAGCTTTCCAGTTCATGATAAACAACCTGCTGAACAAGGAGTACAGCTATCGTCCCATGGCAGTGGGCGCGCCACGTACTTTCGTCGTAAAGATGGACGTTACATTTTAAAAAAAGAACATTTCATTTTAAAAACAGAATGTCTTCCGTTACTTTTTCCCGGAAAAGAATTACCTTTGTGCGAACTCTAAACGACAAAGCGTATGGAATTTCCTCAAGTCGACCTGCCAGTAGACATGATTGCATGGACTGAAGTAACGGAAGACATTCTAAACATATACAAACAGTCGTGCCGCCTGAAAGCATGCATCTTTGCACTATGCATAGAAGGTTCCATCACGGTATCCATCAACTTGATGGATACGGAAATCAAGCAAGGGGATTTTATCACCCTGCTTCCCGGAACCATCATACAGTTTTACGAACAAAAGGAAAAAGTGTGCCTGGGATTCGTGGGGTTTTCTTCCCATTGCCTCAATGGAGTCAACCTCATCCAGTCTACATTGAGCTCCTTCTCCAACATACTGGAGTATCCGGTACTGGCTGTCAACCCTACCGTCGCCTCCTATTTCAAGGACTATTTTGCCTTATGGGCACGCATCACGACCGGTCCCTATCCTCCCGATACAAAAATGGCTCAAAGCACATTGAACTTGCTCCTCAGCGGCATAGACAGAATGTATTGCCACCGTCCGCAGATGCAAAAAGGGAACAAGAGCCGGAAAGAGGAAATATGCCGCGAACTGGTGCAGCTCGTCATCGAAAACTATACCCGCGAACGCCGCGCGCAATTCTATGCCGACAAACTGGGCATCTCCCTGCAACACCTCAGCACCACCGTGAGGCAGGTGACCGGCAGAAATGTATTGGACATCATCGCCCACGTCGTCATCGTAGACGTGAAAGCCAAGCTGAAATCAACCAACATGACCATTCAGGAGATTGCCTATTCCCTGAACTTCCCCAGTGCTTCCTTCTTTGGAAAATACTTCAAGAGGCACATGGGCATGAGTCCGCTGGAGTATAGGAACAGCTGAGAATACAGCCGTCAGAACCTGGAACTCAGACGAAGGCTGCTCAAAGCCACGGATACACAGGAAAGAGCCATGGCAGCACCTGCCAGCGCAGGACTCAGCAGGATGTCATAGACGGGATAGAGTACTCCGGCCGCGACAAAGATACCCACTGTATTATAGATGAAAGCCCAGAACAGATTCCGGTACATGAGGCTCACAGTCTGGCGAGACAACCGGAAAACTTTGGGCAACAGCAGCAGGTCTGAAGTCCTGAGAGTAATCATGGCGGTGTCCATCAACGTATCGGTCCCCTTTCCCATGGCAATGCTTACATCAGCACAGCTCAAGGCTTGCGCATCGTTCACGCCATCACCTACCATGGCGACCGTTTTACCCTGAAGCTGCAGCTTATGGATGAAATCCTCTTTGTCATCGGGCATAGCATCGGCCACAAAACGCATGATACCCAAACTGCCGGCCACGGAAGAAGCCGTACGCTCACCATCTCCCGTAAGCATGCATATCTCGATGTCCTGGATACGCAGTTCCCGGATAGCTTCCATAGAAGTCACCCGCAACTGGTCCTTGATGGCAATAACGGCAAGTAAATCGTTCTCACGCCCAAAGTAGACAATACTGTTTCCGTCCGATTCATATTGCGTCAGCATATCGGCCAGGATATCCGACAAATTGGCCTGATAATCTTTCAGCAGTTTATGGCTTCCTACCCAATATTCCGCACCTTGATAGGCCACTCTGACACCTTTTCCGGCAATGCTTTCGAAACCGTCCAGATGGGCAGGGATAACCTGCTCTTCCCCTTCCAGGGCCGTAACGATAGCTTCCGCCAGAGGATGGTCCGAAGTAGACTCGGCAGCAAGCAGTACATCTTTATAATGATCCTCCTGCCCTTGCGCCCACAGCCAGCCTATTACCGTAGGATGCCCTTCTGTCAGGGTCCCGGTCTTATCGAATACCACCACATCCACATTGCGCATCTGCTCTAAAGCGGAAGTGTCCCTGATAAGGATATGATTGCGGGCAGCTTTATTAAGGCCCGCCGCCAAAGCTACTGGAGTGGCCAGCCCTACCGCACACGGACAAGCCACCACCAATACGGACAAAGCGGCAAACAGACCGTGTGACACTACACCTATGCCTCCGAAGAACACCCATATAAAAAAGGTCAGCAGGGAAACGATGAGAATGACCGGGACAAAAAAACCGGCGACGCGGTCGTCAATGCGTTGCTTCTCCGGCAGTACGCGGGCTGCGTTATGCTGCCAGCCTCCCAACCGGCGGATAGCCACCGACACAGTTCTCCGGGCACGTTCCTCCATAAACTCGCCAGTCAGGGAAAAGGCGATGATGACGGCGGCAACCCCATAATAGACATGCGGTTCCAGCCCGATGCCCAGCCAATAATCCGGAAAGAAAGTATTGAACACACTGAACAGAAAAGCCACAGAGGTGGTAAGTGCCACCAGACGGTCTATATTGTTGCGACCCGACCGGGTTCCCTTCCAGGCACCGGCATAAAAAGGAAAGCCGAAAAATAGCAGTACCGGAATTGCCAGTACCATCTGTATTTCACGGGTATAGGATATATGCACAAAGACTGTAGAAAACAGTATCAGCACGATGGCAAAAAGCCATGCGCCGACGACACGCAATTCCGTGCTGTGCATATCCAGCACGGGATGCGCCTTAGTAATTATATTGCTCATTCGATTTATTTTTTAGATGATTGTTGTTCCGCTTTAATAAAGCAACAACCGGAATGAGCAGTTTGTTCAATTACTTCTTATCGTCCTGCTTGGTTTCCTTGACAAACTCCGCTTCATAATGGAACTTTTGGAAACCTTTTTTCAACTTTTCCACATTGGTCTTGTCGGCATCATACGTGATGGTTACCGTCTTTGTCTTCAAGTCTGTGTGGAAGTCCTTCAGTCCCTTCTCAAAACGGATGTTATTGTTTATCTTCCTTACACAGTTCTCACACTTCATCTGTGCCACCTTGAACACGGCTGTACGGATGTCTTTTGCCATTGCGGCAGATGCCCAGAAGAGTACAACTGCCAAAGTCATTAAAAATCTTCTTGTTTTCATTGTTTCGCTATTGATTTAATAAATAATATTATATTCTCGGCAAGTTAAAACGGACACCTACATAGGCTTTTGCTCCATGCATCGGTCCCCACACCATCGTAGCATCAAAGTTGCTTCCCCAGGGATCGGAGGCATCGATGATAGGATTCTTCTGTTTGAAGTTTGCCAGATTCTCGCCACCGATGTATATAGACCAGCGACGGAAATAGCGCGTCACCTGTGCGCTCAACTGCTCGAAGCCGCCATAGCGCCTTTCCCACGACCAATTGCCGTCTGTCAGTTCGTATGGAGCCGGCATGCGCCCGCCACCGTTCAGTTGCAAAGTTACATCAAACTGCCACAATCCCAAAGGTGTCTGATAAGAAGCCGTCAGCAAACCTTTATATTTGCTGGTAAGGGGTTTCTCCATCAGCTCTCCGTTGTAATTCGTCTTGGCATCCGTCCAACGGTAAGCCGCGGTAAAGGTGAAACCCGGGAAGAACGGATAGCTTGCCTCCACCTGCACTACCTGCGAATAGGAACGGCCGTGAAGGTTGTAAAACAGAACGGCATGCGGGTCCGTATCCATGTCTACCACCACCTGCTTGCTGAAATCCGTGTAATAGTATTCCGCATTCAGGTTCAAGGTTTTGCCGAACAAGGGAATATAGGCGGAAGTGCTTGCGCCATAGTTCCAGGCCTCATCCTGGTCAAGACGTTTGGCGATGTCTATCCGGCGGCTGCTTGCCAGCAGGTAGTTATTCTCGGCCAGCACATGGTTCGTGCGGTATCCTTTTCCTGCCGAAAGACGGAAATGTACATACTCGTTGGGATTGTACTTCACATGGAAACGCGGGGTGACGAAATAGCCGTACTCGTTGCTATGGTCGCCGCGGATGCCACCCATCAGCACCAGTTTATCGTCCCAGTTGTAGGTGTACTGCACGTAGGCGCCGGGGACGGCTTCTTTGGTGAATTTCTTCGTCAAAGGCTGTGCGGCGTCATTGTCCAGGCGGTAGCGCTGGTCATAGGAGTCATAGTTGAAGCTCAGTCCGGCAGAAAGGCTTTGACGCTTGGTCAGTTCCGTCTCGAACAACAAGGAGGCATAAGCATTGTGCTGGTCTACGTCGTAGATTTTCCGTCCGTACAAGGCATCCTGCTTATGCAGGGAGCCGGAGAGGATCAATGCCAGGTTAGTGTTCTTCTCCTTGTTGAATATATAGGCGTTCTTGGTGAAAGCTTCGTAGCGGTCGGTGCCTATACTTATCTTATAAGGGTCTGTCAGAGGCATTTTGCCATGACCGACTTGTCCGCTGTTGCGGTCTTCCGTAAGCACTTTGATGCCTGCTTGGAAAACGTAGCGGTCGCCCATGTATGCCCAGCGGTTCCAGAGGTTGTACTGCTCCACACGGGGGATGTCGGCAAAGCCGTCGTCGTTGCTGTCGTGAGCTTTGGTCTCATTCTCGTAATGTGCCAGCAAAGAGGTGCTCCAGCGTTTGGAGAGTTTCACCGTGGCATCGGCATTGGCTTCATAACGGTTGGTGCTGCTGGCAAAAAGGTTGGCCGAAAACCAGTCCGCTTCGGGCAACTGGGGTTTCTTGAATTCCACATTGATTTGTCCCGTGATGGCCTCATACCCGTTCTTCACGGACGAACTTCCTTTGCTTACCTGAATGCTCTGCATCCACGGCCCAGGGACATAGCCCAAGCCGTAGGGGGCGGCAGAGCCGCGGTAGTTGGGGACATTCTCCGTCATCATCTGCACATACGTACCGGACAAGCCCAGAAGCTTGATTTGCTTGGCACCGGTGGCGGCGTCAGAGTAAGTGACGTCCACCGAAGGATTGGTCACAAAACTTTCTCCCAGGTTACAGCAGGCGGCACGGTTCAGCTCGGCGCTGCTTATCATATCTTCGTTCATCACACTGTTGCGCAACTTCATGGTGCCCAACTTACGGCTGACCACATTCACCTCGCTCAGTTCCACCCCTTCGCGCAAGACAATGTCGAGCGTCTCATTGCGGTTACTGACGTGTATCGTATCGTTCTCAAAACCGATAAAGCTGACTACAAGCATATGCTTGTCATTGGGTTTGGACAAGGAGAAGGTACCGTCTGCCGAAGTGGTGGTTCCTTGAGTGGTTCCCTGCCAGAAGAGGTTGGCACCCGCAATCGGGTCGCCCAAATTATCCTTTACCGTTCCCTTTACCTGCGCCTGCAAGGCGATGAAAGAGAACAGAAGGATGACTATCAAACTATATTTCATTTCTGTTTTATACTTAAAGAAGTGATTAAAAAACAAACAGTTCCCTCCGGACAATTCATGTCATTGCCCCGTATAAAACAACACTAAATGAGAAACGTGGAATAGAGCGCCAGATAATGACGCGAGCCGACGACATATGGCGGTGCCCCGAAATGCACTTCCGGAGTGCAGGCCACTTGCGGCAAGGAGTAATCAAACAGCGGCAGTTGCTCACAAAACAGTGTAAGGGATGGCACGAACGAAGCAGACTCGTGTGCATGTTTCACGAAATCCACCTTGTAGTAGACGGCTGTACAACCGGTATCCTTGCACGTTTTTTGTGAACCACGATGTGCATGATGGCATTTGGAACAGCCGGAGGTGCAACAACTTTGTGTCGTCTCGCATCCGGCACAGCAATACTGAACTACAGAAATCCCCACTCCGCTTATAATGATAAGAGAGGAAAAGAGTACAGCCAGTATGTAACGGAGTTCCTTCATAAGCGCTGCAAAGATAGAAAGTTTTAACCGTTTGCCGGAATTAATTTTTCCTTTTTTATGCCTGCAGTTCGTTAATAAGTTCTATATTTGTCGATAAAGTTTTTTGATTGATATGTTGATTTATAAACGAAACTCAATATGAAAAAGCAAACTGTCAGCCTACTTGTCCTTCTGCTTGCGGCAAGCGGCTTTTTCTTTTCCT
>ENA-OVGM01002379-OVGM01002379.1-human-gut-metagenome-genome-assembly--contig:-NODE-2379-length-12564-cov-4.890639_pt1 | contig 12564 bp, 9 predicted proteins | sample MGYA00237773_ERZ505425 | MGnify/ENA primary metagenome ERZ505425 (study PRJEB26158, sample SAMN06016407) | human gut metagenome | biome: human gut; feature: ankylosing spondylitis patient; material... | reverse complement strand
AGGAATTAATCTTATCACACCTTTAAAAATATTAATTAATGCGGAAGATGGGACTTGAACCCACACGACACGAATGTCACAAGATCCTTAGTCTTGCTCGTCTGCCAATTCCGACACTTCCGCATTTCATATGTTCTATGATCTTCACAGGATTGCTCCGTGATAGTGGAGTTTACATACTTCCTCCTCGTGAGAAAGCAGATACAGGACTTGATGTATACAGAGGAACTGCCGATGCGATCTCCCAGAATATCGACTTTATCGATTCTTATTCTCCGGAGTATCTCCTGATTCTTTCCGGAGATCATATTTACAAAATGAATTACGATAAAATGCTTGAGTACCACAAAGCAAATCATGCTGATGCAACGATTGCAGTCATTGAAGTACCAATGAAAGAAGCCAGCCGTTTTGGCATTATGAATACAAATGAGACAGGCCGTATCGTAGAATTTGAAGAAAAACCTGAGAAACCAAAGAGTAACCTTGCATCCATGGGTATTTATATCTTTAACTGGAAGCTTCTTCGCAAGATGCTTCTTGCTGATATGAAGAATCCTGAATCCAGTCATGATTTCGGTAAGGATATTATCCCGACCATGCTCGCAGATGAAAAGACGCTTTTCGCCTATAAATTCAAAGGCTACTGGAAAGATGTAGGAACCATCGACTCCCTCTGGGAGGCAAATATGGATCTTCTGAACAAGAATAATGCACTGGATCTGAACGATTCTTCCTGGAAAATCTATACAGAAGATGTCACTGCTCTTCCACAGTTTATCGGTGCTGATGCTGATATTGACAGAGCTTTCATCACACAGGGATGTGTCATCAACGGAACTGTTAAGAACTCAGTTCTCTTTACAGGTGCAAAAGTTGCTGCCGGTGCAAAAGTCATTGACAGCGTCCTGATGCCGGGTGTTGAAGTAGCTGAAGGTGCAGTCGTAACCCGTGCACTTGTTGCCGATAAGGTAAAGATCGGAAAGAATGCCGTAGTCGGCAGTGCAGACAGTGAGAATATCGAACTGGTTGCAAAACGTGTAAAGGGGGAAGAGTAAGATGAGTAAAGCATTTGGAATTATTAATTTCGCAGGAAATGACGTACAGGTAAATGGTATGCTGGATTATCGTCCGATCGGAGCTTTTTCTTTCCTCGGAAGATACCGCGTGATCGACTTTCCTATTTCTAATATGAGTAACAGTGGGATTGATGTAATGCAGGTTTACGTCCGCAGAAAACCTCGTTCCCTCGTAGAACATCTCGGAACAGGACGTCATTACAACATCAACTCCAAGCGTGGAAAGCTGAACATTCTTTTTGCAGAGACCATTGAAGAGAACAATGTCTACAATACAGATATTGCCGCTTACATCGAGAACTTTGACTGCTTTGATGAGATTGATTCCGAATATGTAGTCCTTGCACCAAGTTATATGATCTATACAGCAGATTATAATACATTCCTTCAGTCTCATATTGAATCAGGTGCAGATATCACACTGATGTATCACAGCGTAGATAATGCAAAGGATCATTTCCTGAATTGCCATGCACTGGATATCAACAAGCAGAAGGGAGTTCTTTCCATTGAGCCGAACCATGGAAATACAAAGAGCAAAAATATCTTCATGGATACTTATGTAATGAAGAAAGCTCTGTTCCTTGAACTGGTTCAGAAGGCTCATAAGCTTTCTTCCATGTATACACTTGCTGATATCGTACGTGAAGAATGTGAAGAACTGGATGTTCGTGCTTATTCTCACCGTGGATTCTTTGCTACGATCACTGACTTCAACAGTTATTATGAGGCAAATATGGAACTGATCAACCTCAAGAAAGCAACAGATCTTTTCGATGATAACTGGCCGATCTACACCCGTACAAATGATTCCTGCCCGACGCAGTACTTTGATGGAAGTGAAGTGAAATCTTCCGTTATTTCCAACGGTTGCCTGATCGAGGGTACGATTGAAAATTCTGTTATCGGACGTGGCTGTATCATCAAAGAAGGAGCAATTGTTAAGAATTGTGTCATCAATGCCGATGTAGTCATCGGAAAGGGTGTCCATGTTGAAAATCTCGTAATAGACAAGCATGCCCGCCTGATCCGTGGAAAGCGTGTCATCGCAGCACCGGAAAAACCGGGATATATCAAGCGTGGCGACCGCCTGTAGGGCAACTTTGATCCATTGATCATTTATAAAGATTATTTTGTCAGCACGACTTTTGTCTTTACATAATAAACCTTCCAAAGAAACCCGCTGCTTCATGGAACTTCCATCGCAGCGGGTTTCTCATAATTTATCTCTTTTCTTCTCTACTCTTTTGAACTTTCCGGTTCTTTCTGTAAATAACCGCCAGTCCTTTCAACAACAGATCATCATCCAAAATAATCTCTCTCTTACAATGCGGCACAATCTTCTTCGCAAGTCCGCCTGTCGCAATCACGGTGGCCTCCCCTTCCAGCTCATCCTGCAGTCTGTCAATAATTCCATCGATCGCTGCGGCACTGCTGTAGATAATTCCACTCTTCATGCATTCTACCGTATTCTTTCCTATGATATGCTCCGGTGCTTCAATCCCAATCCCTCCAAGCTGGGATGCACGAGCCGTCAGTGAATCCAGTGACACTCCGATTCCCGGATAGATCATTCCTCCGATATAATTTTTATTTTTGTCAATCACACTGACTGTATTGGCTGTTCCAAGATCCAGGATCAGAAGCGGTACAGGATATTCTGCGATCCCGGCTACTGCATTCACAACCAGATCACTTCCAAGCTGTGCCGGATTATCCATACGGATATTGAGTCCCGTCTTAATCCCTGCTCCTACTACCAGCACTTCTTTCTTGAGGATCTTTTCAACTGCAAGCTTTACAATATTCGTGATCTGCGGAACAACCGAGGAAACGATCCCGCCCTCTATATCACTTCTGTGAATATGATAGATATCCAATACATTTTTAATATCGATCGCATATTCCAGTTCGGTCTTCGTACGCACTGTGGACAGACGTTCCACAAATAAACATTCATCCCCGTCGATACATCCCAGTACAATATTTGTATTTCCTACATCAATCGCTAATATCATTTTTCTCCTGCCCCTCTCTGAAACTCAGGATACGGTCAAGGATCTCTGCCGCTGTATCCTCTTTTGACATCTTGCCGAGCTGCTCATCCCGATCCTTCGTGATAATCGTTACAATGTTCGTATCACCACCGAATCCGGCACCTTCCACCTTCAGGCTGTTCGCAACGATCATATCCAGGTTCTTTTTCTGCAATTTCCCACGGGAATTTTCAAGCATATGCTCCGTCTCCATGGAAAATCCGCAGAGGAACTGTTCTTCTTTCTTATGCATTCCAAGATAAGCTAAAATATCGTCCGTACGCTCCAGCTCCAGTGACAGATTGTCTCCCTTCTTCTTTACTTTCTCATCACTGATATATTTCGGACGGTAATCTGCCACAGCCGCCGCTTTTATGATGATATCCTGTTCAGCAGCCCGTCCTGTCACTTCATCAAACATCTCCTTCGCTGTCGTAACCGGCACAACCTTCACAAACTCCGGCTTCTTCAGTGCTGACGGTCCTGTGACAAGCGTAACCTCTGCACCTCTCTGCATGCAGACCCGTGCGATCGCATATCCCATCCGTCCCGTAGAATGATTCGTGATATAACGAACCGGATCTACCGCCTCCTGCGTCGGTCCTGCGGTCACAAGAACTTTCAGTCCTCTCATGTCCTTTTCCCGTGCCACTTCCTTTAAAATATACTCTAAAAGAAGCTCCGGCTCAGGCATCTTTCCTGCCCCTGTATCTCCACACGCAAGATAGCCGACTGCCGGTGAGATTACTTCATAACCATAATATTCCAGTTTTTTCAGATTATCCTGCACGATGGGATTCTCGAACATATTCGTATTCATTGCCGGTGCAATGATCTTTCTGCATCTGCATGCCATCACCGTTGTTGTCAGCATATCATCCGCAATTCCACCGGCAATCTTCCCGATCACATTCGCACTTGCAGGTGCGAGCATGACAACATCTGCCTTTTGCGCCAACGATACATGCTCCACACTATATTGAAAATTCCGGTCAAACGTATCAACCAGACATTTATTTCCCGTCAGCGTCTCAAACGTGATCGGATTGATAAAGTTCGTGGCATTCTGCGTCATCAGCACATGCACATCTGCGTCCAGCTTCTTTAATGCACTGGCAAGCGATGCGATCTTGTATGCTGCAATACTTCCCGATACGCCTAACAGAACTGTCTTCCCCTTCAGCATCGAGTTTTCCTCCTTTTGTCCGCCTCTTCCAATATTTACGCTTTATTATAGGGCATTGAATATGAAAAATCAACGGCTGTGTATAAAACTGATTGCGTAAATTTACCTTCGGAAATAATGGTGTAGAGTCCACCCACGATGCTCTGATAAAATATCAGGCAATGACTTTTGGATTTAATATAACTCTTTTTTGTATTCGAAGCAAGCCCAGTTTTTCTTCTGGGCAGACTCCGGCTTATTCCTCTTGGCTGTGCTTTTGACCAGATACTTTCATCTGTCAAGGATGCCCTGCACCACTTGTGGCTTCGTCCTTGACAGATGAAAGTATCTGGTCTTCTTTGTAATCAAGAGGAACAAACCTCTTGATTACATTCCATGTGCACTGTCTATAATCCCCATATATGTGCATTAAAGTTCACGATCTTTTTATTTTGTAGCGACATGCTATGACTAATGTACTCTGTATATTTCCCAAGTTCTCCATGTCTGTTTTTTTCTGACTGGATCATCTGAGCGCTGCTCAGAACATCATATTCGGCTCCTGCAGCTTTCTGTAAATCTCTTTTTTGATATCTTACCAGTTCTAGCATATCTCCTCCATTGAGCTCATATGCTCTAAGTTTTGCCATTTTTGTTGCGCCTGTAATACTCCAGCCCATTGGTCTTGAACTCATTCTGTTGGATAATACATGACTCACATGCCCTTCGGTGCTGCTTCCTTTTACCCTGTTCTGATGTCTCAAACGTAGCTTAGCAGCTGTCCAGTTCGACAGAATATATTCCCTGCCAGTAGCAATTCGTTTTAATCCTGTTTCATCAACCAGACAATCTTCCAATCGATCAACGATTTCCTCAAAGTCCTGTTTTGTTTTACTTCTAATCGCTGCACGAAGTTCATCTAGTGCATCTTCCTTGCTGTCCTTCATGTGACTGGTCAACTTGATCAGATACTTCTCAAGATGAAATTCATCTAGTACATATGTGATTCCTGCTATCCGTTTCATTCCAGATTTAATCCAGCTTCCACCATCTGAACTCAGATATACTTTTTTGACTTTATCCAGGTCATAATGGTTGTTGATATATTCATAAACTTCATCCCAGAATTCCGCATTTTCTTCACCATAACTAGTTCCACAGAAGTAATACGGATTCACGAGTTTATGTCTTTTGCTCTGAGGTGCTTCGTTTTCAATTCCTTCGTGAACATAGACAAGCTTTGTGATCAGACAGTTGTTCTTCCGGTGATTCTCGTTTTCAATCAAATCACCTTTTTTCTCTCTGAACTGAAGTGACGCATGATCCTCATCCGCCTCGATATAGAGGTATTCCACCTCTTTTTTCTTTTCTGGCTTCTCCTTGTTTTTAGGAAATTCAAGCGCATGGATCTTATTTTTTACAGTCTGTTTTTTCACATCTGTTGTCAGGCTTGTTTCTTCTCCGCCACGTCTGTACGAGGTCTGAACAGACTCCTTAAGCATTCTGGCTAGCGCGTCTTCTGTGATACGTTCATGTTTCTCTAACCCCATTATTCGATCAAGAAGATACTCGCTTTCACCTGTTTCCTTATTCGTGAATAACGTTTTTTCAAATGTAACTGCCCCCAGTGATGTAATCAGCTGCTTGGTATCATGAGATTCAACCACCCAGTGTTGCAAACGTTTTGGGCTCTTTCTGAGCATCTGATTCATTTCTTCCAGGGATTCCTGTATCATTTTCAGTCCGAGGTTATGCAATTCTTCTGTGAGCCCCAGAACGTACTCAGCAAGCTTTTTCGGATTCTTTATGAAATCATCCTCAAGTTTTTCAAATCTTTTAATGCATTCTTCTTCAAAATATTTTATACTGTTGTACATAGAGAACACCTTTCTTTGCTTTAGTATTTTGGTCGTGCTTAATACTTTATCACAAAGTGGTGTTCTCTTTTTATCTATTTTCCATTATCCGAGAAAAATTTTACGCTAGCGTATAAAACTCCCTTCCCAGGGAATGCTGTTACTGTTCCTGAATTTTCTGCTGGTGAAGATCTCTTTCTGTCGCAGATCCAGAATCAGAAACAGCAGTCAATATCAGTAAATCAACAAATCACAGGAGGTTTTTATCCATGGACGAACAGACCCGTAAACTTTTAGAAGAGTGTACATCAGGATGCAAAATGGCTGTCAGCAGTATTCAGCAGATCCTTGAATTTACTCAGGACTCAGCACTCCAGAAAATATTGAACAAATACATCGAACAGCATACACACCTGCAGCAGACAGCAGAAAGCCAGTTGTCAGCAGACGGTTTTGAGCCAAAAGATCCGGGAATGCTTGCTTCAGCATTTTCCTGGTTTACAACAGAAATCAAGCTGGGCATGAACTCTGATAATTCTGAGATTGCCAAGGTTCTGATCGATGGATGCAGTATGGGGATCAAAACCCTGGGCGAGCGTGCCAATACACTCTGCCAGGCAGATAAAAGTGCTGATTCCATTGCCCGCAGGATCATAAAACTTGAAGAAGAAATGATCCGTGAACTGGAGCCGTTTTTATAACTTGTCCAATCCTCGCCTTTCCGATATAATATAATTTGGAGGTTTTTATATTATGATATGCAAATGACGAATCGTTTTTTGTTATATCTGACTAAGGAAAGAGAGGAAAAAGTATGAAAAATGCAAAATTTGCAGGTGTCCAACGGCTTCTGTCTGCTGTATTTGCTGCTACGGTAGCACTTACTTCTGTGCAGATCCCGGTCTACGCGACACCTCAGACGCAGGCGGCAGAACAGACCAGCCAACTGGTCAATATTGCCGGTGACTGCGAAATTACTGTCCCCAGTTCCCAGAGTGGCTATGGTGCGGAACGTATGACTGACGGAGACAGCAGCACAATGTGGATTCAGAACGATGGAACATGGCCGAGTACCGTGTCCTTAAAATTACCCGCCGATAATACAAAGCGGATCAAAAAAGTCGTATTAAAATTTGAATCCGGTCAGAGTGCGTGGGGAGTTGACGTAACGCTTTCTCATGCACTGAACAACGTTACCAGTGACCTGGTTATAGATAATACTGCCACGGTCACATCTTTCGATGACGGTTATGAATTTACTTATGATACTGCCTTAAGTTTTACGCATACCTTCATTGAACTGTCAAATCCGACTAACAATGGTGCTGCCGGAGGATTCTGGCCGGCACTTGCAGAGGTGGAGATCTGGGCTGAAAATGAAAGTGGTGAGGAGTCTCTTACCAATGTAGCCCCTGCTGCAACGATCACCTCGGTTGGCGGAGATTACGGCACAAAAAGCAACCTCACAGATGAGGACTATAGTTCTCTCTATGTATTTAATGGTGGTGGAATGTCCACTCTGCCAGACGGTGCATGGATCGAAATGGAACTGGATCGGGAATATCCTGTCAAATCCATGGAGGCTGCTTTTGAGCATCTGTCTTCTGACGAAAACAATTTCCAGTTTACCTTCGATATCTATGGGAAGAGTTCAACTGACACGGAATGGCAGACACTCTTTGCCGGAGTGAATGCAACCCGTCTGGATGACGGCTATCTTCAGACACTGACACTGGATTCCATCAAAAATCTCAAATCGGTCCGCATCGTCATCACCAGCATTACCAATACAGCAGGTGATCCATGGCCGGCACTTGCGGAATTTAAAATTTTCGCTGATACAAGCGGTTCCGGTTCAGAGGATACGGAAAGTATCGCCTATAAAAAGCCGGTTCATACAAATGCCGGAGGAGTTGTCTCCCGTATCAATGATGGTTCTACCATCAATACATGGACGGGTGAACGTTATCCGGCTTATGTAGATATTGATCTGGAGGCCAATTATAAGCTGGATGAGATTCAGGTTTATACTCCTTCTGCCGGTTATTCCCAGTATTCTGTCTATACTAGTATGGATGGACGGGATTTTGAGAAGTTAGCCGAAAAGTCTGACAAAGAAAACTGCCCTGCTAAGGGGGAATCTTATCAAGCAAATAAAAAAGAAGCACGAATCGTACGTGTCTATGTGGAATATCAGTCTGAATCCTCCAAAGCACTGATCAACGAGATCCGTGTGCTTGGAACTCCAAGTGGTACAGCTGTTCAGGAGACTCCTGCAGTACAGGTTGAAGATTTTAAAAACTCTGCATACAACGTAACTGTTACCGATCAGGATACGATCAATGAAGTAAAGGGAATTATTGAAAGAAGAATCGGTGCAGCTTATAAAGACTGGTTTACATTTGAACTTGCAGATGCTGCAAATGGATATGACTATTATGACCTTTCCCAGAGCAACGGAAAGATCCATATCAAGGGAAATAACGGTGTATCTCTTGCAACCGGTCTGAATTATTACCTGAAATATTACTGTAACGTCAATATTTCCCAGGTCGGCGATCAGGTCACCATGCCGAAAAGCATTATTCCGGTTGAAGGAACGGTACATAAAGAAACCAAATTCCCGGTTCGTTATTCTTATAACTACTGTACCCTCTCCTACTCTATGGCTTTCTGGGGCGAAGAGGAATGGAGAAATGAGTTAGACTGGCTTGCACTGAATGGTGTAAATGTAGTTCTTGATGCCACAGCTCAGGAAGAAGTCTGGAGACGTTTCCTTACAGAACTTGGTTATACTCATCAGGAAGCCAAAGATTTCATTGCCGGACCTGCCTACTATGCATGGGCCTATATGGCAAATCTTTCCGGTTATGGCGGCCCGGTTCATGATACCTGGTTCACTGAGAGAACGGAGCTCGCAAGAAAAAATCAGCTTATCATGAGAAAGCTCGGCATGCAGCCTGTCCTTCAGGGATATAGCGGAATGGTGCCGGTAGATATTACTTCCAAAGATCCTTCGGCAGAAGTGATCAAGCAGGGAACCTGGTGTTCTTTCCAGCGGCCAAGTATGCTGAGGACAGACAGTGAGTCTTTCACAAAATATGCAGCACTCTTCTATAAAGTACAGAAAGAAGTTTATGGAGATTCCGCTCATTATTATGCAACAGACCCGTTCCATGAAGGTGGAAATACCGGTGGTATGGATTCCGCTGTTATTTCGCAGAAAGTCCTTGCAAGCATGATGACTGCTGATCCTCACGCAACCTGGGTGATCCAGTCCTGGCAGGGAAATCCGACAACGGCTCTGCTTCAGGGATTAGGTGACAACCGCAATCATGCTCTTGTTCTGGATCTCTATGCGGAAAAGACACCTCACTGGAATGAGACCAACCCTGGTTACTACGGTGGTGCAGAAGGCGGCGGAGAATTTCTGAATACTCCGTGGGTTTACTGTATGCTGAACAACTTCGGTGGACGTCTCGGACTCCATGGACATATTGATAATTATGTTGAAGGAATCGTAAATGCCTCTAAGCAGGCTGAACATATGGCAGGAATCGGTATCACACCGGAGGCATCTGTAAACAATCCGGTTCTCTACGATCTTTTCTTTGAAACGATCTGGGCTGATGACGGAAATAACTTACAGAAGATCAATCTTGATAAATGGTTTAAAAATTATGTAACAAGACGTTACGGTGCAGACAGTGACTCCGCTTATCAGGCAATGGAAATACTGCACGACACCGTATACAATCCTGCATACAATATGAAAGGACAGGGTGCTCCTGAGTCTGTTGTAAATGCCAGACCGGGACTGGATATCGGTGCAGCTTCTACATGGGGAAATGCTGTTGTTGATTATGATAAGAAAAAACTGGAAAAAGCAGCCGAGCTGCTCCTTGCAGACTATGATAAGCTGAAGAACAGTGCCGGCTATCAATATGACCTTGCCAATGTACTGGAACAGGTATTGTCCAATACGGCTCAGGAATATCAGAAAAAGATGGCGGCAGCTTTCCGCTCTGGTGATGCGGAAGAATTTAGTACCCTTTCCGATAAATTCCTTTCTATTATTGATATGGTAGAAAAAGTAACCGGAACACAGAAAGAATTTCTTGTCGGTACATGGATCAACGGTGCAAAGAAACTGGCAGAAAATTCCGATGATTTTACAAAAGAACTTTACGAACTGAATGCCCGCAGTCTGATCACCACATGGGGAAGTTACGACCAGGCAATCAGCGGTGGACTGATCGATTATTCCAACCGTCAGTGGGCCGGTCTGACCAACGATTACTATAAAATGCGTTGGGAGAAATGGATCACTGAACGTAAAAAAGAACTTGCCGGAGAATCTTATACCAATTACTCTGCTCAGGACTGGTTTGAGATGGAATGGGCATGGGCAAGAGGTACAAATAAATATTCCGGTACTCCGAATGGTCTTGATCTTCAGGGACTCGGAACCGATGTCCTTGCTAACTACTCACTCACCAATATGCCGAAAGATCCTGCCGAGGATGATTCCAGAGATCTTCCGCTTGAAGGCATGACTGCTACAGCAGGAAGTGAACAGGCAACGACCGGAAGTGAAGGACCGGCATCCGCTGTACTGGATCAGACTACAGGTACGATCTGGCACAGCAAATGGAGCGGTGATGCTCGTGAAAATCTCTGGATCGATATCGCTCTTGGAGAGAGTAAGACGGTAACCGGACTGCGTATGCTTCCAAGATCCGGTGGTGGGAATGGAACTATCACTTCCTACCGCATCGAGATCAGTAATGATCACGGCAAGACTTATCAGGAAGTTGCCACGGGTACATGGAACAGCAGTGACAGTTGGAAGATGGCAGAGTTCCATGCCATCCAGGCTACCAATGTACGCCTCTATGCGGTAGAATCTGTATCAGACACCAGCAATATTTTTGCATCAGCAGCCGAGATTCGTATCATGGGACCAGCTACTGCAATCGTTCCGGCAGAGGAAACTATAGTAAATATCGCAACTCCTTCTAAAGAAGCAGATCTGTCATCTGCACAGGCTGCAAAGGAGACTGATAAATACACCGTCTCTACAGTCTGGAAAGATGCAACCGGAACAACAGTAACGGCTATATCAAAGGATAAGAATGCGACTCATGACTATACGGCGAAGATTACTCTCACCCCTGTCACAGGATATTCCTTTGACAAAACCAGTGTACCGGATACATTGACATTGAAACTCAACGATCAAAGAACCGTTGAAGCTATTCCGGTCACAGACAGTGTTCTCAATGATGATGGAACTGTCACAATTACTTACCAGTTCAGCAATATGTTCCAGGGAGGCTCATTACGAATGGATCAGTCTTCTCCTGAAAAATCTACGAACATGAGATTTGGATATGACTTTAAGTTACCGGAAGCTTCATCCGAAAAAGATGAGATTAGCTTTAAAGGCTGTACCTGGTATTATGGAGTAGCTGAGGATGACTTAAAGAATACCTTCTCTCCAGACAAAACAAACTTTATAACGAATCCTGATAAAAAAGGAGCTGAATACTACAGATCCAATATCGTATTCACAAATCTTTCATCCGGTGCTTATAAACGCTCTGTATATGCCAGAATCCTGGTAAAATATACAGTAAATGTGTGATGGGAACATTTGTAGATTCAAGATCCGTCAGCATGATCGTTGAAGGAATCCTTGCCAATACGAACGCAGATCAGACGGAAAAAGATTATGCACAGAAAATCAAAGATGCAATTTTAAAGTAATCATTTTTCTTCAATCATTAAAACAGGTGAAGCCGACGCATTTGCGTCGGCTTTATCTGACCTTATATCTTTTTTCAGAATTGACCATTTTTAACGGTTCACATTTGTTGTATAGTAGAGAGAGTTTGAAAGGAAAGAGGTTTAACTATGAATACAACAACAAATTCAAAACTGAAAAAGATCGTTCTTACCGCATTGTTCGCAGCACTTTCCTGTGTTGCAACTATGTCGATCAAGCTTCCTACACCGGGAACCGGCGGATATATTCATCCGGGTGATGCAATGGTAATCCTCTCAGGTGTCGTTCTCGGACCATGGTGGGGACTTCTTGCAGGCGGAATTGGTTCTGCAATGGCAGATCTCCTTGGCGGATATTTCGTGTATGTTCCGATCACTTTTGCGATCAAAGGACTGGTAGCTGTCTGTGCCGGACTCTTATATCAGAAGATCGGTCATACTTCCAAGTCACGTTATGCCGCTGTCATTCTCGGCGGTATAGCTGATATCATCCTCGTAGCCGGTGGCTACTGCTTCTGCGAATACTTTTTCCTGTATGGTTCAGGTGCATTCGCAAGCGTACCTGCCAACCTGATCCAGGGACTCGGCGGACTCATCATTTCAGCAGTCCTTTATCCGATCCTTATGGCTGTCCCGGATGT
>ENA-OVGM01002374-OVGM01002374.1-human-gut-metagenome-genome-assembly--contig:-NODE-2374-length-12580-cov-2.883114_pt1 | contig 12580 bp, 10 predicted proteins | sample MGYA00237773_ERZ505425 | MGnify/ENA primary metagenome ERZ505425 (study PRJEB26158, sample SAMN06016407) | human gut metagenome | biome: human gut; feature: ankylosing spondylitis patient; material... | reverse complement strand
TCTTGTGGATGCCGCGCTCCTCGTAATAATTCTTGATATAACCGAATGCCGTTTTATCGGCAAGTGTACCGATCGTACCGGCACGGAAGGTCTGTCCGTAACCGAAAATAACCTCACAGTACGCATGCGCTTTACTCTGGTACTCACCGGAGAAGTTCAAGTCGATATCCGGCTCTTTATTTCCCTTGAATCCAAGGAATGTCTCAAACGGGATATCAAATCCGTCCTTGACTAGTTTTTCGCCGCAGACCGGACAAATCTTATCCGGCATATCACAGCCGCTCCTGCCGGAAAATGCCTTGACCTCCGGCGAATCAAAATCACTGTATTTACAATTTGGGCAGCGATAATGTGCCTGGAGCGGATTGACCTCCGTGATACCGGACATTGTCGCCGCAAAGGACGAACCTACTGAACCACGCGATCCTACCAGATATCCATCCTCGTTTGACTTCCATACCAGTTTCTGTGCAATGATGTACATAACCGCATATCCGTTGGAAATAATAGAGTTCAACTCACGATCCAGACGCTCCTTTACGATTGCAGGAAGCTCTTCGCCATACATACTGTGTGCCTTGGTATAACAGATATCACGCAGCATCTGGTCAGAATTTTCGATGACCGGCGGACATTTATCCGGGCGCACAGGTGCGATCTTCTCACACATATCCGCGATCTTGTTCGGGTTAGTAATGACGACTTCCTCCGCTTTTGCCGAGCCAAGATATTCAAATTCCTTTAGCATCTCCTCTGTCGTCCGAAGGTAAAGCGGCGCCTGGTCATCCGCATCCTTAAATCCTTTTCCCGCCATGATGATCCTTCGGTAGACTTCATCCTCCGGGTCAAGGAAATGCACATCACACGTAGCCACGACCGGCTTTTTGAACTGCTCACCCAGTTCTACGATCTTCCGGTTGATCTCCTGCAGATCCTCCTCTGAATTGACATTTTTCACCTTGCTGCTCTCGATCATAAACCGGTTATTACCGATCGGCTGGATCTCATAATAATCATAAAAGTCCGCAAGTTCCGCAATGGTTTCTGCCGGTCTTTCTTCCAGGATTGCCTTATACAGCTCACCTGCTTCACATGCACTTCCGATGACCAGCCCCTCCCGATGCTCATTGAGCAGACTTTTCGGGATTCTCGGCCGTCTTCCATAATAGGTCATATGAGATTCTGAAATAAGCTGGTACAGATTGTATCTTCCGATGTCATTTTTCGCAAGAATGATGATATGATGCGTTGCCATTTTGCGGATCGCATTCACATTCCGCTCTCCAAACCGGTTGATGCCCTTAAGATCTGTAATATGATCCTTCTTCAGCATCTCTACAAATTTCACAAAAATCTCCGCTGTCGCCCCTGCATCATCTACCGCACGGTGATGGTTTTCCAGGGAAATCCCCAGTGTCTTCGCCACCAGGTTCAGCTTATATTTTGACAGCGTCGGCAAAAGAACTCTCGCCATTGCCACCGTATCCACATAAGTAAATCTGTATTCTATCTCCTGATACCGGCAGTTCTGTTCAATAAATCCCACATCGAACGAAGCATTATGGGCAACCAGGACTCCATCCCCGACAAATTCCAGGAACTGTGGAAGTACATTCTCAATCGGATCCGCTTCCAGTACCATTTCATCCGTAATACTGGTCAGATTCGTGATCTCAAACGGGATCGGACGCTGCGGATTGACAAACGTACTGAACCGGTCCACGATCTCTCCGTTTACAACTTTCACTGCCCCGATCTCAATGATCTTATCCCGGATGGCACTAAAACCGGTCGTCTCAATGTCGAACACAATATACGTGTCATCCAGCGTCTGCGTTCCTGCATGAACCGCGATCTTGGTCAGGTCATCTACTACATAGCCTTCCACCCCGTAAAGTACCTTAAACGGATCGTCCTTGTCCAGTGTCTCAATATAGTGGTTGGCATCCGGGAATGCCTGTGCTACCCCGTGATCCGTGATCGCAATAGCAGGGTGTCCCCAGTCATGAGCCCTCTTTACGATATCTTTTACTTCTGAAACACCATCCATATCACTCATTTTGGTATGGCAGTGGAGTTCCACTCTCTTTAACGGGTTCAGATCCTCTCGTTTGACCGTGAAATCACCGATTTTTTTTATTCCGGTGACAGATCCGATCGTCAGTTCCCCGTCAAACTTATCAATGGTAGTGACTCCTTTGATCTTGACAAAACCGCCTTTTTTCAGACTTCCGAGAATTTCTGCCAGTTGCTCATTTTTAATGAACATTTTCACGCTGATCGTATCTGTAAAATCACTGACCGCAAAAATGATGATCGTCCGTTCATTCTTGATCTCACGGGTATCCAGACTGATGATCTTACCATGAAAGGTAATTTCTCCCATTTCTTCCACGACCTGATCCAGGCGGATCGGCTCATCTTCAAAATTCCTGCCATAGATGAGGTTCGGATCATCTCCCAGCTTCAGTGGGCGTACATAATCTTTCTTTTTAAATTCCTTCTTCTGAAATTCTTTTCTCCTGCCTGATGGTTCCTTTCCTACAGCAGCTTTTTCTTTTCCACCTGCTGCCTTTTCACCCGGTTCGGCCTGCCTCTTCTTTGTATCTGATCCTATTTCCTGATTTTCCGCTGCCCTCTCAGGTTCTTCACCACGCTGCCTTGCACGACGTTCAAAGATCGCATTGATTTCCTGCTGAATCCGCTGCTCATCGTACTCTCTTGTGCCTTCCTGATCCGTCTCTTTATAAGCTACCAGTAATTTTGCATCTATGCGGAACCGTTCCCGCAGAACCCGTTCCACCAGTGTGACGATTTCTTCTTTCCGTCCTTCTGATACGATCGTGTCCAGCAGTTCCAGGTGGATCAGATTTCCCTCTTCAAACCGGAGATCTGCCCTTGCAAACATATTTGCAGCAAGTACACTGGTCTGCCGCAGCTCTTCGATCAGACTTTCCCTGTACTCCGTCAGAATCGCCTGTGGCGTATAAAGCTCCGACAGTTGAAACTCTTCCACGATTTCGATCTTTACTGCGGCTCTTCCAAATAACTGTTCCTTGATCCGCTGTTCCATCAGCCAGATCTGCTTCTTCTGTATCAGATGCCTGCAAAGGATATGTATATGCAGAAAATCACGACCTGAATTAGTCGTGATCTTCTTAACTTCTACATCCGAAAAGAGCATCTGCAGTTCGTCCCCGACTTTCAGCGTCGGAAATACATTAAAAAATACTTTTTCACTTTTTACCTGTTCCAATTCAACAACTCCTGTCGCAATGTATCGAGAAGTTCCTCTTCTTTTACTTTTTTAATGACCTGTCCCTTTTTAATCAGCAGTCCTTCGCCGATTCCACCGGCAATACCGATATCTGCCTCTTTCGCTTCTCCTGGACCGTTCACCACACATCCCATAACTGCAACTTTGATATCATCCAGTGGAATGTCTGCAACCATTTTCTCCACCTCATTTGCAAGGTGAATCAGATTGATCCTGGTTCTGCCACAGGTCGGACAGGAAACGACTTCGATTCCGCCTTTCCTGAGTCCCAGAGTCTTAAGAATCAGCTTTGCTGTACGGATCTCCTCCACCGGATCTCCTGTCAGAGACACACGGATCGTATTTCCGATCCCTTCATACAGGATAATTCCCAGTCCGACAGAAGATTTTACATTCCCTGAATATACGGTACCGGATTCTGTAATTCCGACATGAAGCGGATAAGGACATTGTTCCGCAATCAGTTCATGTGCTTTGACGCACATCAGAACATCTGAAGACTTGATACTGACCACCAGATCGTCATACCCCATCTCCTCGATCATATGCACTTTATCCAAAGCACTTTCTACAATTCCCTCTGCGGTGACTCCGCCATATTTTTCAATTAATGGCTTCTCCAGGGATCCGCTGTTCACCCCGACACGGATCGGCACACCGTATTCTTTTGCCTTGTCAACTACAGCCTTAACCCGTTCTTTTGTACCGATATTTCCAGGATTGATCCGGATCTTGTCGGCTTCGTTCTCAATGGCTGCGATTGCAAGCCGGTAATCAAAATGAATATCTGCAACCAGCGGAATATGGATCTGCTTTTTAATCTCTTTTAATGCTTCCGCTGCCTCCCTGGTCGGAACAGTACACCGGATGATCTCACATCCTGCTTTTTCCAGCCTGCGTATCTGCTCAACAGTACCCTTTACATCTTCGGTTCTTGTATTGGTCATAGACTGGATCGCAACCGGGTGATCTCCACCGATCACTACATCACCGATCCGAATCTCTTTTGTCTGATTTCTATACAATTTCTTCATCCTTTCAAAAGCTCCGTCCGGTCAGTCTTCTTCACGGACAAAGGTCTTCTGGCTTCCATATTCCATCTCTGTCAGTGTCAGGACCTGTTCATCCACACTGTATTCATATGTGCCTTCCATCACATCTGCGATATCTCTCAGATCCTGCTCTGTCAAATCCTTCGTTTCTTCTGCTGCTTTTTCAAGTTCTTCGTCTTTTATATGAACCGCAAACCTTTTTGTATTCCTGTCCATTGAATATTCAACAGGAATTGTCACGGTCTCTGCCTCCAGTGCCTGCGTGATCTCCATCACTCCGTCACTCTTGATATGAAGTACCATTCCGTTCTCTGTATCACTCCAGGTTCCTTCCAGTGGGTTTGCAGTAAAAAGCTTTGTCAGGAAGAAAATACCGATCAGAAGGATCAGTACTGTTGTCACTGCCATTACGACACTCCATATCGTATCTCTTCCTTTTTCATTCTGTTCCATCAGCATTGTTCGTGCCTCCTTTTCCTGCCATTAGTTTAACCAAATATTCCTCCAACGATTCCATAAGAAATGATCGTCATGATACATGCTGCAAGGCATACACCGATCACGATCGCCGGAAACGCCTTTCTGAAACGGATTCCAAGCAGGGCTGCGATCAATGCCCCTGTCCAGGCACCTGTGCCTGGAAGTGGAATACCCACAAATGCAACCAACCCCCAGAACTCATATTTTTCAATATTGGCACTCTGGCTCATCGCCTTTTTTTCAAGCTTTTCCACAACCGGCTTCAACCTCTTTGTTCCTTTCATCCAGTCAAAAATCTTTGTGATCAGAAGCAGGATAAAAGGAATCGGCAGCAGATTTCCGATGATACCGACCGGAATCGCACGCCACATCGGGATATTCAGAAATGCCGGTCCTGCCGCAAGCAGTCCCCCACGCAATTCCAGGATCGGAACCATCGAGATGATAAAAAGGATCAGCTCTTTTCCAACCTTTCCTCCGAGATTTGTTACAAACCAGTTGATCAATACATCACTCATCTAAACTATTCTCCCTTAATATATTTCGTCAGAAAATCAAATAACACCTGCATTTCTTCCCTTGTACCCACTGTAATCCTCAGATACTGGCCGATTCTTTCTGAATCCCAGTGCCTGACATAGATATCATTTGCCTTCAGTGCTTCAAAAAGTCTGCCGGCATCTGTCTGCGGATGCATTGCAAAAATGAAATTGGCTTTTGCATCGGGAAATTCAAATCCAAGCCGGTGCAATTCTTCTTTTGCCCATTCTCTCGTCTCTATAATCTTACGAACATGCTCCTCAAAATATTCCTTATCCCGGACTGCTTCAACACCACATGCAATCGCGGTCTGATTCATTGTATAAGAATTAAAAGAATACTTGACATCATTCAGACAGCGGATCAATTCAGGATTGGAGACTGCGTAACCGATCCTCATACCAGCCATACTTCTGGCTTTTGAAAAGGTCTGCGTCACGATCAGATTATCATAACGGTCGATCAGTTCCAGTGCCGATCTTCCTGCGAAATCAATATATGCTTCATCCACGATCACGATCGAATCCCGGTTATGTTCCAGAATATCTTCTATAAAATCCAGTTCTTCATAAATTGCGGTCGGTGCATTCGGGTTCGGAAAAATGATTCCACCATTTTCCCGGTAATAATCTTCCTTTACAATGCGGAACTGTTCATCCAGTGCCGGTGTCTCATATGGAATCTTGTACAGCTCTGCCCACACTTTATAAAAAGAATAGGTAATATCCGGGAATAATACCGGTTTCCCGGAATTAAAAAATGTCAGGAAGCACATAGATAATACATCATCCGAGCCGACTCCCACAAAAACCTGATCCCGGTCTACCCCATAATACTCTGCAAGGCATCCGGTCAGTTCTTCTGCTGCTGGATCCGGATATAACCGGAATCTGTCTGTATCCATCTCACGCAACACCCGCTCCACTCCCGGAGCAGGCGGGTAAGGATTTTCATTTGTATTCAGCTTGATCACCTTATTCTGCGGCTGCTCACCCGGTACATAAGGCTCTGCCTGTCGTATATTTTTTAAAAGTTCTGCTCTTACAGCCATTCGTCTAAACCTCTGTCCTTTTCTCACTGTCAGATCATGTTCTGACTCTGTAAAGTTCCTCCATAAACCGGCAGGCTCTGCTTTATTTATACTCTTCCGCAAGTTCTTTGAATTTCGGAAGGGAATTTACGATTGTTTCATATGCAACGCAGTATGCCATACGCACATAACCCGGGCATCCAAAAGAACTTCCCGGAACAAGAAGAATATTATGCTTCTTTGCAGCATTACAGAATTTCTTTTCATCCGCTACCGGAGACTTAACAAACAGATAGAAGGCTCCCTCCGGTTTGATGCACTCAAAGCCAAGCTCTTTCAGTCCGTTGTATAAAGTTTCTCTGTTTCTGTCATAATAGGAAATATCGGTCTGCTCATTCAGGCATGCTTTCACTACCTTCTGCTGCAGAGTCGGTGCATTTACAAATCCAAGGATTCTCGTTGCCACATTTGCTGCTGCATTGAGCTTCTCACTGTCGCATACCTCATCCGGGATCACAAGATATCCGATACGCTCTCCCGGGAGAGATAAGGACTTGCTGTATGAATATCCTACGATCGTATTATCATAATACTTTGTCAGGTATGGAACTTCTACTCCGTCATAAGCCAGCTCTCTGTATGGCTCGTCTGAGATGAGATAAATCTCCGTTCCAAACTCTTTCTGCTTTTCTTCCATGATGGCAGCCAGCTTTTTGATCGTCTCTTCCGAGTACACAACACCGGTCGGATTATTCGGTGTATTAACGATCACTGCTTTGGTCTTCGGGGAAAGTTTCTCCCTGAACTCATCCAGTTTTGGCTGGAATGTTGCTGTATCAGGAGAGATCTCCACGATCACTCCGTCATAGTTATTCGTATAACTTCTGTACTCTCCGAAATAAGGTGCAAATACTACCACTTCATCTCCCGGATTGAGCAGTGCTTTCAGGATGACATTCAGTCCGCCTGCTGCTCCTACTGTCATGGTAATATTCTTTGCTGCAAAAGAAGTGCCAAAGCGTTCATTCAAAGAATCTGCAACTGCTTGTCTTACATCTTCATATCCTGCATTGCTGTTGGTATAACCGTGAAGTACGATCGGATCCTCTTCATTCAGGATATCGATCATCGCCTTTTTCACTGCCTCCGGTGCCGGTACATTCGGATTGCCCAGGCTGAAGTCATAGACATTCTCCGCACCATAAATTTTTGCAAGGCGGTTTCCCTCTTCAAACATCGCACGGATTGCCGAACTGTTCGCCACCATATTTTCCATTTTCTTTGAAATCATCTCTTTCACTCCATTTCTTATCATTCTGCCGGTTCGTCCTGATCTGGCCTTTTTTTGCAGCTTTTCCTGAATCCATCTTTATTCTTCCATCTTTGCCAGCTTGGCTGTCTGATCTGCCGCGATCAGGCTGTCAATGATCTCATCCAGATCGCCGTTCAGAATACTGTCCAGCTTATGCAGGGTCAGCTTGATCCTGTGGTCTGTCACACGTCCCTGTGGGAAGTTGTAGGTTCTGATCTTCTCCGAACGGTCTCCTGTACCGATCTGACTTCTTCTCTCTGCCGCCTCAGATGCCTGCTGCTTCTCCAGTTCCAGATCATACAGCTTGGAACGCAGAAGACGGAATGCCTTTTCTTTATTCTGAAGCTGCGATTTTTCCGTCTGACTGTAGATCACGATCCCGGTCGGATAATGGGTCAGTCGTACCGCTGAATCGGTTGTATTGACACACTGTCCTCCATTTCCGGATGCACGCATAACATCAATACGGATATCTTTTTCGTCGATCACTACATCGACTTCCTCTGCCTCCGGCATCACTGCAACCGTGATCGTAGAGGTATGGATTCGTCCGCCACTTTCTGTCTCCGGCACACGCTGGACACGGTGGACACCACTTTCATATTTCATACGGGAATATGCTCCCTGTCCTGTGACCATAAAGACACACTCTTTAAAACCGCCGATCCCGTTCTCATTCAGTGAGATCATCTCTGTCTTCCATCTGCGGCTGTCCGCATAATGCACGTACATACGGTAGACCTCTGCCGCGAATAATGCCGCCTCATCTCCGCCAGCACCGGCACGAATCTCCACGATGACGTTCTTATCATCATTCGGATCTTTTGGAAGAAGCAGGATCTTCAGTTCCTGTTCCAGTTCTTCAATCCTCGCTCTTGATCCGCTGAGTTCTTCCTTTGCAAGCTCCCTCATTTCCTCATCGGACTCCTCTTCCAGAAGCTGAAGGCTTTCCTCTACATTCTGCTTACAGTTTTTATACTCTTTATACGCCTCTACGATCGGAGCCAGATCACTCTGCTCCTTCATCAGTCTTCTGAACCGCTCCGGGTCATTCGCCACATCCGGTTCCTGAAGCTCACCCATTACTTCCTCATAACGGATGAGCAGGTCATCTAATCTGTCAAACATTTTTTCTATCCTTTACTCTTCTCTTTTACTTCTAACATTTCTCTACTCAGTGTACACGCCACAGACGATGCGGTCAAGTCCTGCCAGATCCTTTTTTACCACAACCTGACTGTACCCTGCTTTCGTCATCAGCTCCGAAACCGCTTCTCCCTGGTCATATCCAATCTCAAAGAGGAGGACTCCATTCTTCTGCAAATATGCTCTGCTTTCTTCAATGATCTTTCTGTAGAAGAACAGACCATCTTCTTTCCCATCCAGTGCAAGCAACGGATCATGCAGCCTGACTTCCTCCTTAAGTCCGCTGATCACAGAGGTTCTGATATATGGTGGATTGGATGCTATCATTCCAAATCTTCCTTCCACCCGTTCAAATAAATCACTTTCCAAAAGCTCTGCCATACCTTTATTTCCGTTTTTTTCCAGCAGATCCAGATTTTCTTCTGCAATGCGTAAAGCAGCTTCTGAAATATCTGCACCGGTTCCCTGTATCTGTATTTTTTCTTTTGCGGCATAATACAGGATACTGATCAGGATACACCCCGACCCGGTACATAGATCGAGCATTCGGACGGTCTCCTTTTCCTTCGGGACTTTCCCCTGTTCCAGCCGCTTCAGGGCTTCTTCCACCAGCACTTCCGTGTCCTGTCTTGGAATCAGGACATCTCCGCTGACCCGGAATCCAAGCCCCATAAATTCCTGTACTCCTGTAATATGCTGCAAAGGGATATGCTCTGCCCTCAGATTCACCACTTTTTCATATTCCTGTGCCACGCTTTGTTCCATCCTGCGATCCGGCTCCATATAATAATGTGCCTTATCCACACCTGTGACAAATTCCAGCAGATACCACGCATCCAGTCCTGCCTCTTCGATTCCCGCCTGCCGGAGCCGCTCTTCTCCTTCAGCATACATCGCTCTGAGCATCCGCATTTCGTCTTGCCCACCGGCCTTTTCCCTGCACATTACAGATTCTCCTTCTGCCAGTTCTTCCAGTCAAAGACTGCCTCAACTGCCCGGATTCCCACTTCGATCATATCATCATCCGGCTCTTTGGTCGTCATGTTCTGAACCCACATTCCCGGTCTGCTCAGTAAGTTCACAAAGGGATTTTCACTGTTTCCTGCAAGTTTAATGATCTCATAAGATACCCCGGCGATCACCGGAAGCAGTGCAAGCCGGATCAGGACTCTTGCGATCTGTGACTGGGCGGTGATAAAAAAGCAGAAAATAATACTCACGATCATGACAAAGAACAGAAAACTCGTCCCGCAGCGTTTATGCTGTCTGGAACTCTTCCGCACATTCTCCACATTCAGTTCCAGTCCATGCTCAATACAGTTAATGCATTTATGCTCTGCTCCATGATACATAAACGTTCTCTGAATATCCTTCATCCGTGAGATCAGTGCAATATATAGTAGGAATAATCCGACACGGATCAGTCCTTCGCAGACAGTCATGACCATTCTTGAATCGGTATAATGCTTTACCAGCCCACTTAAATAATAAGGAAGCACCATGAATAATCCCGCCGCTATGATCACCGAAAGAACTACGGTCAGGTTCATCATGATCTTTTCATTTTTTTCCCGTTTCTTCGCTTCAGCTTCTGTCAGAAGCTCCTCTTCTTCCTCTTCAAAAAAACTTGCTGAAAAAGTCAGCGTCTTCATTCCAAGGACAAGAGAATCCACAAAATTAAAAATGCCTCTGATAAAAGGGATCTTCAGAGGTGTCTTCCATGGAATGATACTTTTGTACTGCCGGATATCCACTTCGATATCCCCGTCCGGTTTCCTGACTGCAACAGAGTATCTTCCGCCGTTCCGCATCATGATCCCCTCCAGCACTGCCTGTCCACCTATATTCGATGATTTCATATATTTTCTCCTAACTGAAAAGATCCCATGGATCTTTTTGTCGTATGCCTGACAAAAAAGAAGCTGAGATGATTCCACCTCAGCCTCCGATCTGTTGCTCTTATTTAATACCATATTTCTTGTTGAACTTATCAACACGGCCACGAGCCTGTGTAGCCTTCTGCTGACCTGTATAGAATGGGTGGCACTTGGAGCAGATTTCTACGTGGATGTTCTCCTTTGTAGATCCTGTTACAAAAGTGTTCCCGCAGTTGCAGGTTACAGTTGCCTGATAATAATTAGGATGGATACCTTCGCGCATGATTTTCACCTCTCTATTTTTAAATTACTTATAAATTTCTCTAAACAGCTTTCTAATTGTACCACAGACTTTTTTGTTTTGCAATACTTTTTTAGATAAACTTCTGACGGATAATCTGCTGTACCAGTTCTTCGTTATTTTTTGTTCTTGAGAACATGGTCAGAAGGTTGTCCACAGCCTCTTCTGCTTTCATACCATTCATGGCTTTCCGCATAATATAGGCAGCTTCCTGCTCCTCTTTATCCAGCAGCAGATCCTCTCTTCTTGTACCGGATTTCTGGATATCAATTGCAGGGAATACCCGCTTTTCCTGCAGTTTTCGGTCAAGCACCAGTTCCATATTACCGGTTCCCTTAAATTCTTCATAAATTACATCATCCATTTTACTTCCCGTATCCACAAGCGCTGTAGCAAGAATAGTAAGGCTTCCGCCCTCTCTCATATTTCTGGCCGCACCAAAGAAACGTTTCGGCATATGAAGAGCCGCCGGATCCAGACCACCGGAAAGAGTTCGTCCGCTGGGCGGTATGATCAGGTTGTATGCCCTTGCCAGTCTTGTAATAGAATCAAGAAGAATTGTAACGTCTTTTTTATGTTCCACCAGACGACGTGCACGTTCTATTACCATTTCAGACACACGTTTATGATGTTCCGGAAGCTCATCAAATGTAGAATAAATGACTTCCACATTATCGCCACAGATGGCCTCCCTGATATCTGTAACCTCCTCAGGACGCTCATCGATCAGAAGAATGATCAGATGCATGTCCGGATTGTTTCTCAGAATAGACTTTGCCACATCTTTCAGCAAAGTTGTCTTACCGGCTTTCGGAGGAGATACGATCATTCCTCTCTGTCCTTTACCGATAGGGCTGATCAGATCTACGATCCTCATGGCAACTGTGCCGCCCGGTCTTTCCATTATCAGTCTCTCATTTGGAAAAATCGGTGTCATATCTTCAAAATTATATCGTCTCTGCCCTTCACTGGGATGGAATCCGTTGATAGAGGTCACATATAGCAGGGCACTGAATTTCTCTCCCTGTGTTTTGATACGGATATTCCCCTTAATAATATCACCTGTTTTCAGGTTAAATCTGCGTATCTGAGAAGGTGATACATAAATATCATTTTCCCCCGGAAGATAATTCTCACATCGGATAAACCCATATCCATCCGGAAGTACCTCAAGGATTCCGTCTGCTCTCTCTCCACTGTCAAGCTGTACTGCCTCTGCCGGGGCATGATACTGTGTACGTTCCGGTGTTTTGTTATACTGGGGGATTCTCTCTCCGTTACCTTCCACTTCACTCTGCTGCGGTTTCTCCCGGACTGTTTCCTGTTTTTTTGTCTCACCTTCCAGTTCATCTTCGTGAAGCATTCTCTCGATCAATTCCGGTTTTCTCAATGCTGAAACCCCTTTTAATCCTCTGGCTTTTGCCAAATCCTTTAAAGTTGCCAGTGATAATGATTCATACTTTTCTCTCATAAAATAATCCTCTGCTTTTTGTTTTGATTGTTAATATTGATAATTATTTTTATTTTTGTTTTTCTGATTTCCTATGTATCTGAGCAATTTATTC